>OCTA010004421.1_pt1 | contig 12328 bp, 4 predicted proteins | sample 1538991 | NCBI WGS metagenome assembly OCTA01 (sample SAMEA3539302, study PRJEB22396) | soil metagenome | biome: tundra; feature: field; material: soil | place: USA | collected 2010-05 | depth 0.15 m
GCTCCCAATCGTGCAACTCGTCCCAGAGCTGCATATACGTCATGTCACTGATGTTCGGGTGGAAGGCGGCTTGTCCCGGTCCACCCAAGGGGAGCGGGTAAGGAGCTTCCGCAAACACGCCCGGGATCATTCGGCCATCCACGAAATCCACGAAATGGCAGTCGTAAAGAATGAGGGTGGCTTCCTTCTTCGGCGCATCCACCACCAGCTTGCCGCGAGCCGCACGCACGTAGGTTGCGATGTTCGTTTCGTCCTTCAGGACCCAAATCATCACGTCCTGCAGCTCGCCGCTCCGGTTCTTCTCCACATGAAAGATGAAGCCCGGGATCTCCTTGATGAAGCGTCCCTCCGGCAGCAAGGCGCTCGACAACTGCGCCTTCAGGTTGAAAAGGATGTTGTTGTAGGCAACCCGGCACCGCGGCCCGACCTCCATGTTCACCAACGCGCTGAGCGCGCACAAGGCCACGCTCAACAGCAGGATTGGGCTGACCAGGGATAGCAGGCTGATGCCGCTGGCCCGCACGGCCGTCAGCTCCTGGTCCGCGCTGAACCGGCCAAAGACCAGCAGGGTGGCCGTCAACATGCCCATCGGCAGCGCGAACACCCACGCGAACGGGATCAACAACCCCGCCGCTTGGGCCACCACGCCCAGTGACAACTGGCGATTGACCAATAGCGGGAGAATCTCCTTCAGCGCGTTGCCGAGCAGCAGCACAAACGTGAAAACCATCACGGTAATCACCAGCGACGCCAGGATCTGGCGGACCAAGTATGCGTGCAGCGTCTTCACGGCCCGCCCATCGTCCGCCGCTTCGACGCCCTGCGCAATCCCAAATGCGGACGCTGGGGTGAAGCACAGTGCATTGCCGACCGCCGCAGATTCAACTGGATCAACCTCGCCTTCTTCCGCCTCAACGCCGTCGTCAGCGCCGTCTTCCTGATCGTCGCCCTCGCCGAGGCCATCTTCCTCGGCGGCTTCCGCCTGCGGTGAACCACGTCTCGTTTCCGGTGACAGGTACGTTGCTTCCAGCCTTCTAGGGATTGGACAGGCGGAAGAACAAGGCGGAAGAACAGATTGCCCGTGGGGCATCAATTAGTCACGCTGTTGTTGACTATGGTGCAGTCTTTGCTTTCCGTTAGGCATCGCCAACGCAGCAATGACGGTGGAAATTCAACACGAGTTTTTATTGAATGATGCGGATATGGCAGTGCAAAAACCCAGTCGATTGAACCGTATTGAATTTTCATATTGCGGCGAAAGCCTCATGGAGTGGACACACGGTAGAACTTTGTCTTGAAGTGGGCGGTGTTAGTGTCTGTGAACTGCCAGAGCCCGCCGTTGAGGTTCGTGTAGATGGGTTGCCAGAAGACGGCGGGGGTCAGGTTCGTGGCCGAGTAAAGCCGACTAGAGCTGTTGGTGCCCGTTGAAAGATTCAAGGTGATGCTGCCGTCGGTGTTACGCACTGGTTCGCTGGGAATTTCCGGCCAGACGAGAACAGCTTCGGCGGCATAACCAGAAACCTTGCGGCCCGCCGTGGTAAAAGAGCCGCCCGCATACAGCGTGTTGCCCGACAGGGCCAACGCAAGCACGTCGAAACTCTCACCACCCATCCCCGAGCCCAGAGCCGACCAACTGCTCCCGTTCCATTGCGCAATGTGATTGACCAAAACGCCGCCCGCCGTAAAAAAATCGCCGCCCGCATACAGCGTGTTACCCGACACCGCCAGTGCATATACATAGCCATAAAACTCCATTCCCGAGCCCAGGGCCGACCAACTGCTGCCGTTCCATTGCGCGATATTAGTGGCCGAAACGCCGCCCGCCGTAGTGAAATTGCCGCCCGCATACAGGTTGGTGCCTGACACCGCCAGCGCTTTCACAGACATGTCCATCCCGGAGCCCAAGGCCGACCAACTGCTCCCGTTCCATTGCGCGATATGATTGGCCGGGATGCCGCCTGCCGTCGTGAAATCCCCGCCCGCATACACCGTCCCGCCCGACACTGCCAACGCATCTACTCTGTTGTTCATCCCCGAGCCGAGGGCCGACCAACTGCTCCCGTTCCATTGCGCGATGGAATACACGTAACTGCCGCCGGCTGTAAGGAAACCGCCGCCCACATACAAACTGTTGCCTGACACCGCCAGCGCACCTACTCCGTTGTCCATCCCCGAGCCCAATGCCGACCAACTGCTCCCGTTCCATTGCGCGATATGATTGGCCGGGGTGCCACCCGCCGTCGTGAAATCCCCGCCCGCATACAACTTCCCCGCCGACACCGCCAGCGCCGACACATAGGGACCAGCTATGTCGCCGCCTCCAAGCCCCGAGCCCAGTGGCGACCAACTGCTCCCGTTCCATTGCGCAATGCAATTGGCCGGGCTCCCGCCCGCCGAGATGAAAGCGCCGCCCACATACAAAGTGTTGCCCGACACCGCCAACGCATACACATCGTCGTTCAACCCTGTGTTCATCCCCGAGCCCAGCGACGACCAAGCGCTCCCGTTCCATTGCGCAATGAAGTCTGCCCCTATGCCGCCTGCTGTTGTGGAGTAGCCGCCCGCATACAACATGTTGCCCGACACCGTCAATGCATGCACGTAGTTTTCCATGCCCGAGCCCAGGGCCGACCAACTGCTCCCGTTCCATTGTGCGATGTAATTGGCCGGGCTGCCACCCGCTGTCGTGAAAGCGCCGCCCGCATACAAGGTGCTGCCCGAAACCGCCAGAACATACACATCGTTGTTCATTCCTGATCCCAGCGCTGACCAACCGCTCCCGTTCCATTGCGCGATGTAATTGGCCGGGATGCCGCCCGCCGTTGTGAACCAGCCGCCCGCATACAGCGTTCCGCCTGACACCACCAGCGCATCTACTTCGTTGTTCATCCCCGAGCCGAGGGCCGACCAACTGCTCCCGTTCCATTGTGCGATGTAATTGGCCGGGCTGCCACCCGCTGTCGTGAAAGCGCCCCCAGCATAGAGAGTGCCGCCCGACACCGCCAGCGCATCTACTTCGTTGTTCATCCCCGAGCCCAATGCGGACCAACTGCTCCCATTCCATTGCGCGATGCGATTGACCGAAACGCCGCCCGCCGTCGCGAAATCCCCGCCCGCATACAGCGTGTTACCCGACACCGCCAGCGCAAGCACACCGTAGGTCACAATATTGTTCAGTCCCGAGCCGAGGGCTGACCAACTGCTCCCGTTCCATTGCGCGATGTTAGTGGCCGAAACGCCGCCCGCCGAATCGAACCAGCCGCCCGCATACAGGTTGGTGCCTGACACCGCCAGCGCATACACAACTCCCGCACTGTAAATCCCATGGTTCATACCCGAACCCAGCGGGGACCAACCAGTCCCGTTCCATCTAGCAATACAATTGGCACTTGTGTTTCCGGCTACAATGAAAAACCCACCAATGTAGAGATTTCCCGAACTGTCTGCCACCGTGGCGAAAACACTCCAATCAGCTCCAGCGATGCCGCCCAGGCTGATCCAATTGGCGTCGCTGAACGTCGGATCTATCCGCACCGGATATAGCGCACCGACATCATTCACCACCACCGCCAGTTCGGTTTCAAGCTCACCCGACAGCACTTCAATCCTGGCCGGCAGTTCCTTGCCCGTGGCATCCGTCGCGCGCAACCGGTTGTAGGCAATCTTCCGCCCGGAACGGGCCAGCACCAGTTGCGCGCCATACGCGGCCGGTTCCACCCGCGCACCCGCCACCGCCAGGCGCACCTGCAATTCCCCAGCACCCGCCGGTCTCCCGGTTACCACAAAATCCTGCCGCACGCCATCCAGACACACCGTGTATTCCTCCACCAGCCCCGCCCGGCTGAATCGCACCGTCTGGCCAACTACGCCAACCGTCCCCGACAGGCTGAAGGGCCGGCTGGTAGCAGCCTGCGCCGCTTGCCGGCCCACCCCTGCGGCCTTCACTTGAAACCAGTCGCCGGTTTGGTTGGTCACGGTGGAAGTCAGCCACAAACCTTCCGGCGTGGCCTCGCCGTCGAGCCGTTGAAACGCGCAATGCAGCCGCGCGCCGCTGCCCTCCGGCGTCACGGCCAGCCCGTCGCCGTGATAATTTGCGCCGGCCTTGGCGCCGATCTCCGACCACGGGATGGTCTGCGAAGTCCTAACGGGCGCCGTGTTAGCCGAATCCGCTGCCGCTGCGGTCAGGCTGAAACAGGAGCCAATTCCCAGCGCCGCCGCGCAGAATAACCGGGCTTGAAACAGTTTGAGTTTGGTTTTCATAGATTGATGGATCGCACGAATGACAGATCTGCAACGTAGGCCATTATTGCTGCTGAACTCGGTAAAAGCGCTGCTTGTCTGAACCGATGGCGTTGCTCAAGGTGATGCTTCCACCCAACGGTATGGTGGAAGTGCTGACCGAACTCCAGTTCGACAGATTCGTGGAAACTTGCATCACGTAATTGCTGCCAACGGGACCGGAAAGCAGAAAAGTGAAATTGGTTCTGCCCCCGGTTACTTGTGGCGCAGACAAAATGACCGGAGGAAGCGTGATGGTTAAATTAACCACGCTGATGTCATCAAGACCGAGATAGCTCGGATCATCCCGGAATCCGAATTGAAGAACCGTGCTGGTTCCCGTAGCCGTGACCACGAATTGAATGTTCGTCCACCCGATGACAGGAAGATTTGTTTGATCAAGGAGAGTGTTTCCATTCCATGACACAAGAAACTCATTGGGAGTTCGGCCATCAGGGCTATCCAGCCAAAACGAAAGCAAATAGCTTGTTCCCGCAGTCGTCGCAAGCATTTGCGAAAGATAACCAAGCGACCCACTCGGCCCCGATCGCGCGCCAAATGTGCCGGAGTGGGCATATGTGGAACCGGTGGAGACAGCAGTGTAAGTGAAGTTCCCATTCGTCGTCCAACCGGAGAAAGTTCCAGATTCAAAGCCACCGTTCAGCACTAAACTGGGCGCTAACAAAGCCACAGTCAACGTCAAAGGCTGCGTCGCCGTCGCGGACAATGCGTCTGTCACCTTGACGGTGAAATTGAACGGTCCGTTAGTCGTCGGAATCCCGGAAATGACACCGTTGGTCGCCAACGTTAGACCGGACGGCAATGAACCGGATATCAACGACCAACTATACGGCAGTTGTCCATAGATGGCGGATAATTGCTGGCTGTAGGCCAAACCATTCGCTCCGTTGGGCAGTGAAGTTGTCGTCACTTGCAGGCTTGCGGGGTTGGCGGTCCTGAGGCGGTAGAAACGGCTCTGATAATTCGTCCACTGAGGATCGCTGAAATAGAATGTGCCGCCGGTCAGGGTATTGGTTGCCACTGGAGACCAGACGGGATGGGCAAGAGTCGTGGCGGCTTCGACGACGACCACCATGCCGCTGGCCCAGTTGATATTGAATCCAAATTGATTCGTCCGCACGCCAAAACTGTTACCGCCGGTCTGTACCTGGGGTCTCCACAGCGCAGTCGGAATACCGTCAAATCCCGTGCCCCAGCCCGTGGTTCCCGGCAAGTAATAGGCTGTCGCTTTATTGTCCCCCGAAAACACACTTGAATCATTGGCGGGACTGGGTGCGTTCCCTTGGAAATAGACGCTAGTGAGGCTGGTGCAGCCATAGAACGCCCCGACCCCAATGCTAGTGAGACTGTTGCCCATCGTGACGCTGGTCAAGCTGGTGCAGGTAGAAAACGCCTCATATCCGATGCTGGTGACGCTGTTGGGGATTGTATAGGAGCTTCCGGCTTTGCCGGCGGGATATTGAATGAGCGTGGACAGGCTCTTGTCGAAAAGCACTCCATCTACACCGCTATAGGCGGGACTGTTCCCATCCACCGTTATCGCCGTCAGCCTGGCGCAGCGGTCGAACGCCCCATCCCCGATGCTGGTGACGCTCTTGGGTATCATGATGCTGGCCAGGCTGGAGTCGTAAAGGAACGCATAGTATCCGATGCTGGTGACACTGTTGGGAATCGTGACGCTGGTCAGACCAGTTTTATTATACAACGCATAACCTCCGATGCTGGTGACGGGCAAGCCAGTGATCGTGCTGGGGATGCTTACCGCACCGCCCGGACCGGTGTAGCCTGTGATGGTGATCGCGCCGTTGTTGGTCGTGTAATTGAATTGGCCACTTGGAGTCACCACTGTCAGGGTGGCGAAGGCGTTGGCTGAGCCAAAAAGGTTGGTCACGACGACCTCGTAAGTGCCTGAATTGCCCACCATCACGCTGGTGAGGGTGAGGACATTGCTTTGCGACCCTGTGATGTTTCCGTTGTCAGCCAGATTCGTGCCACTTAACAACCATTGATAGGCTAATGGGTTTGCGCCCATCGCCATGACTGTAAACACCGCATTGGATCCCAGATCCACGGCTGCGTTCGTGGGCTGTACACTAATGACCGGTGCGGGCACAATAATAAGAATCTGGTTTCCCTGCGTTGGCGTTTGCGCGGATCTGCCAACCGGCGTGCTTATGACCAGGGTGCGGGAGCCAAGCGGCGTGTTGCCGGCAACAGTCACTGGCACTTGAATGTTTGCCGCGTTTGCACCCGTGATTAGAGTTCCGATAGTCAGATTGGTGTCCGGTTGGCCGTTAAGTGTGAAGACGACATTAGTGGTTCCCCCTAGATTCATTCCTGTAATGCTAAGGTTGACATTGCTCCCGCCTCTTGGCAGGTTGACTGGTTGGATTGACCTGATTTCAGGAGGTTGTAAATTCACTTGGACTGACACCTGGGCACTCAGGCCTCCATTCATCACCGTTATGTGCGCGGCACCGTTCCCTATTGCGCTTACATTGCCGTTCGTGTCCACCACGGCAACCGAAGGCGCACTCGTGCTGTAAACAGTTCCGGCTCCCGCGAGAGTGATGTCGCGAGTGACGCCATCCGAGTATCTTCCGCCAACATCCAAGCCTTGCGGCACCCCCAACTGCGAGAACATAAGAATTGTCCCCAGTGAGTTAGGGTTTACGGAGATTGCTTCGAGTGTTAAATTCGTGCCAGGAAGGACTTGAATTGTGCATTGTTGAATGTCATAGTTCCCCTGACCATCTACGCCTATCGCTGTAATAGTCAAAGGGCCGAAGAAATTCGTTGGTGCGGTTATTATGTCTGTAAATGGAGCATTGGTAACGATGTCCCAAGCTACATTCTGATTGTAGGCGGGGTTGTTCCCAGACGCTAGAAAAACCACCTGCTGTAAAACTACATTGGTCAGGGGTTGCACTATAGCGGTAATGTTAGATCCTAGCGTAAACACGCTTCCATTTGAGGGCGCTATCAACGCAATGAGGCGAGTCTGAATTAGCGGGGAAGCCGGTTGGCCGGGAGATTTCTCCTCTGGCGAAACCGCGAGAACAGAAGCGCTGCATTTTTGCGTATTCAATTCGCCTTGCGTCACCGCCGGAAATCCGCTATCGAAAGAAGAGACAGGCCCTTGAAGCAAGCTGAGAATCTTGGATTGGATTGCTTGACTACCTGGAGCAACTGTGTGTTCGACGTCTCCAAAGTTGTATACGCTTCCGCAGCCCCCATTCTGACTGGGTAAAGCAACCACCCCGTCGTTTGCTTGGAATAAGAAGAGTTTTCCAGCCATCGCCAAATCATCATCAAACACTGTGAACATTTGACCGCAAAGAAGAGTCGCTAGGGAATTCCGTTGACTTTGGTTTAAAGATAGCGTAGCAAATAAGGCTTGGCCATAGAGTATCGGGATCCAGATATCTTTACTGAAGTCTCCATCCGAACCAACGAAACCACCAATCGCGTAGGATGGAAGAGGTAAAGGTTTGAGGGCGGCACTCGTCACCCCACCTGAGTTTATGGCATAGCTGGACGGACTCAGATCCTGAACCGCGCCGTTAACAACAGAGTGTCCGGAAATGTTGAGTTCGGCATTAAACCACGGCACGTTCGCCGCCAAAAGGCTTAGAACTGGAGCGGCAGACGATCCCCAATGCGGGGTGTCAACTGTAATAACTCTACGAATATAACCACTGTTGAAGTTCTGGGGCAGAGCAGCACCCCGATCATTAGCATCAATCCGTGTCAGGATGCCGCCCATGCTGTGGGCAACAACGTCTGCCCTTGTTACGGCAGTGCCATTTAGCCGCAGAATGTTTAGCATGGTCCTGATGTCTTGGTTCAACAATCCGCCATAAGCTGAGAAAGGTCCAGCCGCAGATAGGATGTCGTGATAGAGCAGTTTTTGTGATTGTATGTTATTGTTGGTTAATATATTCTGCATGCCTTGCCAAGCAGTGCCATCTGCCCACAAGCCATGCACTAATTCCACAGGCGTCTGAATCAAGTTCACGTTCCAGGGAGTTTGGGGGATGGGAGCTGAACCGCCATCCGGCGTGAAGGAGGACTGCAGATTGACGCCCGTCAGGCCTGGAATGATGGTATCCGGCACGGTGTAAAGGGCGAAAGCCATTTGTTGGCCGAAAACGTTTGAGGTGGCCAGTCCAGCCGCCGGCAATGGTGCCCCATCAACGGCTGTCAATGTTCCACCCGAAGGACCACTCTGACTGAAGACCACTGTTCCCGTGGTGGAGCTGGTGAATTGAAGCAACAGCTTTGTAATCCCGTCAGCCGCTGCGTTTGTGCGGGTAGTTGAGGCAGCCGCAAGGGTTTCTAACAACGTTTGGGTGATGGGTTGCGGTAGTTGAGCATTGTTCAAGTAAAGTGGATTGGCGTCCACCACAACCAAAGCGCCCGAAGCACCACATTGTGTGCAAGGAACGGTTGGAATGCCATCATAGGTAGATCCCCAGCCAGTAGTTCCAATGACATAGTAAATGGCAGATAAATGAGAGTCGCCGGCAAAAATGGAACCTCCGTCTATTGGCGCACTTCCTTGAAAACAAACATTGCTCAGGCTGCAGCAGTTAGCGAAAGCTTCGTATTCGATACTGCTAACGCTTGCGGGAACCGTTACGCTAGTCAGGCGCTGGCAGAGCGCGAACGCATTGGTTCCGATGCTTGCGACGGTGTTGGGAATCATGATGCTGGTCAGGTTGATGCACCAGACGAAAGTTCCTTGTGCGATGCTTGTGACGCTGTTTGGAATTGTGACGCGAGTCAAGCTGGTGCAGTAATCGAACGCCCAGTCCTCAATGCTAGTAACGCTGTTGGGAATCGTGACGCTGGTCAGGCTGGTGCAGCCGGAGAATGCCGAGTCTTCGATGCTATTGACGGTGTTGGGCACCGCGTAGCTTCCTGCTTTTGCTCCCGGACATTGGATGAGGGTGGTTTGACCCTTGTTGAATAAGACCCCATCCACACTGATGTAGACGGAATTGAGTGCATCCACGCTTATCCCTGTAAGGCTGGTGCAGTCACCGAACGGATCGTGCCCGATGCTAGTAACGCTGCTGGGGATTGTGATGCTGGTCAGGTTGGCGCAGTAAACGAACGCATAGTCGCCGATGTTGGTGACGCTGTCGGGGATCGAGACGCTGGGCAGGCTGGTGCAGTATTGGAACGCGCCGTCTCCGATGCTGGTGACGCTGTCGGGAAACGTGACGCTGGTCAGGTTGGTGCAGTTATCGAACACCTGTTCCCCGATGCTTGTGACGTTGTCGCCGATGGTGACGCTGGTCAGGCTGCTGCAATAAGAGAACGCGTAGTCTCCGATGTTGATGACGCCGTTGGGAACTGTGACGCTGGGCAGACTGGCACAGTAAGAAAACGCCCCGTTCCCGATATTGGTAATGCTGTTGGGGATTGTGATGCTGGAGAGGATGCTACAAAAAGCGAACGCATAGTCCCCGATGCTGGTGACGCTGCTGGGGATCGTGACGGTAGTCAAACTAGGGCAATCTTCAAACGCCAAGCTTGCGATGCTGGTGATGCTATTGGGGATCGTGACGGTGCTCAGGCTTGTGCCTGCGAACGCGGCGCTTCCAATGCTGGTGACGCTGTTGGGGATCGTTAGGCCGCTCAGGCTGGTGCAGAGCTCGAATGCATAAGTCCCGATGCTTGTAACGCTGCTGGGAATCGTGATGCTGGTCAGGCTGCTGTTGCGGACGAACGCAGAGTTCCCGATACTGGTGACCGGCAGATAAACTGGATTGGTATTGCTCCCGACATTGATCGTGCTAGGTATGGTCACCGCACCTCCGGATCCGTTATAACCATATATTTCAACAGCATTTCCAATCTGCTCCCACAGGAGGCCATTGTAATTGCCCGACTGTCCCTTTGCAGACCACGCCAGCATTATTGAGAGTGCCGCGACAGTTGACACAGCGAGCTTTATTGAGAGACGTGCGATATTCATAATGGGTATTGTTGCAGATTCCTAGTGCATGAAATGTCATGCTGCCGTCCGTTCAGAATCAAGCCCAGACCGGCTATCAGAGGGGGCATGAGGAACAGAGTTCTAATGCACGCTTTCATTGGTTGATTCTTTCGAGCAAGCCATTTTCACTCCGCGACTGGATAACGACTCCATCGCTCCCTTCCCTGGCGGCAGTCGTCCCGAGAAATTCGACAGCAGGGGATGAAGGCTGGTTCATCCTCGCCTGCGATCCAAAGAATTCCTGGCACTGCTCCATTGCTCATAACTTCAGAATCGTGGTGCTTCCCCGCCGCAGATGCAAGCCTATTGTCGCGAGCCCGCCAAGGGCAGCCGCCTCCTGACAGGATTTGGAGTGTCAGCGTCATTCGGACCCCTTCCAACCCGTTCCGCCTCGACTCGGGGCATACTGGGAAGCTGATATTGGGAAAGCAGAAAGCGGGGATGTCGGCGGAAGAGGGCAAGCCCGACTGGAACAGCACCATACCCGGCCAAATCAATTCCTTGTGGCCGCCATGCCTCGCCGACGTTGATGATGACACCGTGCTGGAGTTTCGGGAGCAATACGCGCAAGAGAATACGGGAGTCAAGTATAGAATGCCCAAAACTGCCGCGCAAGTGGCTCAACCGCAGTGGGTTACGCGATCAACCTCGGGTACCCACCGTGGCCCCTCCGTGGACCCTCCGGGGCAGCGCCGTCTGGGAACGCAGCATATGATGCGGGCGCGAGCCGGGAGAAAGTGCCTGGAACGCAGGAGCGGTATTCTCACAAGCGATTCAAAATCAGAGTGTTACGGGACACGCGTGGAGGCACTGCCGGCGTATTCCCGGGGCGAGACTGCGGTGGGTTGCAGAGCCGGCCCGGAAGGCGGTTGCACGTTCGGGTCGTATGTGGTGCACGCCATAGGTGACACCAAACACCGGATTTCGGCACGGATGGCCAAGCTGCCGTAGCCGAGCGCAAAGATGCTCAGTTCCTTAAGCCAAACCGGTTGTGGCAGCCGGAGAGACTCACGGGAGACTCACCGGACACTCGCCGGACACTCGCCGTGGATAACTTTGAGACTCCCGGGGGCGTCTCCAGCCTCCGCCGGGCTTTCCAATACGAGCCAAGCTTACGGCAGACGGGCGGAAGGCAGTTTTTCCTTGTTTGGGCCACGTTGGAAAGTGGGTCAGCGACGGTGACTGGCCGCCGCGGAGCTTAGTTCCCCTCAGGTCCTTCCTCTTCCGGCAAACGCAGTTCGGCGCACAGGGCCGGCCAGAAGCGGCCCGTGTAAACCCCAATCGAGATCAGGTTGATCGCCACGCTCACACCCTCCAGCCCATAGACGAGGTAATCAGTAATCCGGAAGGACCAGCGGGGCGGTGCCTGAAGGTAGTAGTAAACCACACAGAGGGTCGGGAACGAGATGAGCGTGCGCGCCTTTCCCGACCAGTTGGCTTTGGCGCTCAGGTCGTGAAGCGCTCCCAGCGACCGCAGGAAGGAGACCCACTGGTCGCGCAGCAGGAAGAGAATCGCCAGCACGAGCAAGGCGCGCGCATGACCATGTTGGCCGACCCGGTCCGCGAGATAAACCAGCGTGGGGAAGGTGGTCAGATAGAACACCTTGTCCGTCATCGGGTCCGCGTAGCTGCCCAGGCGGGAGGTCACCTGGAACTTGCGGGCGAAATAGCCGTCAAACAGGTCCGTCACCGCCGAGAGGATCATCGCCGCGAAGGCCACCACGAACCAGAACTCCGGCAGCGGATGCCCGAAGAAGACGCTGACCGCCAGGAACAGGAAGATGAGCGGCACGCGCACCAGCGTCAGTGCCTGGACAAAGCAGAACTTCCATCGCAGCGACTAGCGCGGTTGCATAAGACAGATGGCTTCGTGAGTTACCTGTGCCGCGTGACGACGCGCTCCGGTCTCTGATACCGGGGCAAGGTATTAGTGCTTCAGGACCGAGCGCACCCACTCCTGATTATCGAGATACCAGCGCACTGTCTCACGAATGCCCTGCTCGAACTTGTGCGCGGGAAGCC
>OCTA010004422.1_pt1 | contig 12327 bp, 11 predicted proteins | sample 1538991 | NCBI WGS metagenome assembly OCTA01 (sample SAMEA3539302, study PRJEB22396) | soil metagenome | biome: tundra; feature: field; material: soil | place: USA | collected 2010-05 | depth 0.15 m
AAGCCAAGTGGATAACTTCGGATGTCCGACGATCCGCCAGAGCCTCCCTTTGTTGACCAGTAAAACACGGCAATATCGGCAGTGCGCCGACGAGGAGTGTTCTGTGAGACTTGCGAACCGGAGGATTCGAACAGGCTCCCACTATCCCGTGTTCCGGCGCACGGCATTTTTGTTCGGTTGCGATCGCGCCCCTTTGCGGGGCCAGCAACCGGAAAGCCTCAGGCTCTGCCGGAGGATCGTTACTCAGGTCTATGACAACCGCTCCCGGTTCTGGCTTCGAATCGGAGCCGCGCGCCTCAGTTAACGGTTGGCGTGGTCGCAACGAATCTCGCGGTCGGAGTACGAGGCCCCACAGAAAGCACGTAGAATGATAGTGCGCTATAGACGCCGCCATCATGTCCGGCCCACCGCAGCCCCAACGCGCCGACGACCCGCTCGCCCCCGGGCAACTTCTCGCCGATCGCTTCCGCGTCACACGCCGTATCGCCCAGGGTGGCATGGGAGTGGTCTACGAGGCCTTTGACGAAAAGCTCGGCCGGCGCATCGCTCTGAAGTGTGCGCGTGGAGGGCACGACCGGCATCTGTCTCCCGAAGTCCGCCTGGCCACCAACGTCAGCCATCCCAATATTTGCAAGATCTACGAAATCCACAGCGCGCAAACTCCCCTGGGGCCGCTGGAATTCTTCACCATGGAGTTCCTCGAAGGGTTCACCTTGAAACGCCATCTGGAAGCAGGGAGAATCGGCCGCAAGGAAGCCGAGGCCATCGCCCGCGATTTGTGCGCCGGCCTGGCGGAGGCGCACCGCCACCAGATCATCCATGGCGACATGAAAAGCGCTAATGTCATCCTGACCAAGAATCCAGACGGAACACCGCGTGCCGTGATCACCGATTTCGGCCTTGCCCGCGCCGCCCGCACATCCGGCATCCGAGGCGGCTCGGCGGGGTACATGGCGCCGGAACTGTACGCCGGCCAGCCCACCACGGTGGCCTCCGATATCTATGCCCTCGGCGTGATCCTGCACGAACTCGCCTCCGGCTTCCGGCCCGACGAGCTGGTCGCCATGTCGGCGAACACGGTGACGCAACTCCCGTCCGATCCTCCGGTGCGCCTGGACCACCGCCAGCGACTCGCCGCGCTGAGCCAGGCGCCGCCGCGCCCGCTACGTTCACGCTGGGATCCGATTCTCAGAACGTGTCTGCAGACCGACCCGAAGCAGCGATACGAAACGGTGGACCAGATTCGGCTGGCGCTGGGGCCCTCTGTGGCGCGCCGCCGCGTGTTGATTCTGGCCGGCGCGGTGGCGCTGGCTGCCGTCGCCGCCCTGGCGACGTACTGGCGGTCCACCGCACCGACCCAAACCGTGCGGCTCGATGTCGACGCCGTGCAGGGCCCGCCCCAACTCGCGGCGAAGGTCCGCCAGCAGATGGCGCAACTCAAGAACAGCCCGCTCATCGCGTTTTCCGTGAACGCTTCGCGAGCTACCCATCGCCTGTCGGCCGATGTCACGCCGAAGGCCGGCAAGCTGAGGCTGCATGCTGTGCTGAGCGATCTCCGCTCCGGCGCGCCTGTGACGGAGTGGGCGGCGGATTATGAGCCGGCGCAATTGCGATACGCCCCGGTGGCCCTGACCGGCGTAGCCAGCAGCACCTTCCATCTTCCGCCGCTCACCACCTATGCCACGGTCAACGCATCGGCGGCGGCTGCTTATCGACAAGGCATCGCGCTCTTGCCGGATGACCGGAAGCTGGACGAGGCTCTCGCCGCCTTCCAGTCCGCCGCCGGGCTAGATCCCGATTCGGCGCTGCCACTGGCCGGCCTCGCCGAGGTCCAACGGCGCAAGTATTTTCTAACAGACATCCACTCATGGGAGGATCGAGCGATGGCGTCATGGCAGCAGGCGGAGCTGCGAAATCCCGACAGCGCCGAGGTGCATTGCATCGCTGGCCTGCTGGAATATGATCGCAGCCACCCGGATCAGGCTCTCGCCCGCATGCGCCGAGCTACGGAATTTCAGCCTTCACACCGCGATGCCTACCGCCGCCTCGGCCAACTCTATCATCAGGCGGGACAGTTTCCGGAGGCTCTCCAAGCCTACATCAAAGCCCAGAGTATTGCGCCCGGGGACGCCCGGATTTACCAGGACCTGGCCCACGTCTATAGCGAGCAATCCAATTTCGCCGAAGCCTCTAAAGCCCTGCAAAGAGCGGTGGAACTCGCCCCGGATCGCCCGCTTTATCGCAGATTGCTTGCCGCTGCCTATCAGGACCAGGGCCAGTTCAGCGAGGCGGAGGCCGCACTCCGCACCGTGCTCGCTCAGGAACGCTCTCCAGGCACTCTGAGCGCGCTCGGCCACGTCCTCATGTACCAGAAAAGGGACAAGGAGGCCATCGGGTTGCTATCGGAGGCCGCCAACCTCGAAGATCAGAACGTCTTCACGTGGCTCTGCCTCGGCCTGGCGAGCCAGCGCACGGGCCGCGCCGCCGATGCGCGAAGAGCGTTTCAGAAAGGGCTCACCGTCGCCGAACACCAAGTCGTGCAACTGCCCAGGAGTGGCTACTTCCACGCCACTCTTGCCTATTTCTGCGCCCAAACGGGCCAAACCGGCCGCGCCGGCATAGAAGCTGCCCAAGCTGTGCAACTCGCCCCCCGCCACAACGACACACTATGGCTGGCAACGCTAACCTACGAACGCATCGGCAACCGGGCCGCCGCCCTCAAAACGCTGGAGTCCGCACCGCGTTCCCTTATACAAGATATGCGGCGTTGGCCGGAAGCGTCCGCTTTGACCCATGACGAGGGCTTTTCCCAACTGTTGTCGACGTCAGGCGGACAACGCTGACCCAACAGCATGACAAGCTCTTGACTTGCCGGCAACCTTGTGTTGGGATATAGCGACGCTGTATTTTTTCAGCTCTGTGAAAAGGAGACGAATCAGAATGGCTGCACAAAAAAAGACGGCGCTTGCCAGGAAGCCACGCAAGGTCAGCCTCAGCGGCGGTAGCGGCGACGCCGGCTCCGGTTCCGATCTCAAAGGCGGCGGATCAAGCGGCGGCGGTAAGATCAAGAAACCCGCAGCAAAGAAAAAGAAGTGAGCCCCGGCACGACAACTTGCGGTCTTTCGTTCAAAGTGGCGCGGCAGGAGAGGTCCGAATGGTGTTGGGCGGCCGTGTCGGCCGGCGTCGATCGCTTTTTTCGCCCGGATTCCACCCATAACCAATGTGACATCGCGGGCTCCGTGCTCAATCTGGAATGCTGCAACGGCGCTCAGCCGGCGCAATCCGATGCCTGCAACGCGCCGCATGCGCTGCATCCCGTGCTCGGCCGCTATCACTTGCTGGCGGCCGATCCCATTGTGACGCCCCTGGCCTTCGATCGCCTGCGTACCGAAATCGATGCCGGACGGCCCGTCTGCGTCCTGATCAAATGGCTGGACGGTCAGGGCCAACTGACTGACCGCGGCCACTTCGTCGCCCTCAATGGATACCGCGTGACGCCTGCGCAAAAGCAGTTTGTCTCCATCACCGACCCGATATACGGTTCCTCTGAGATCGCCTTCGAGCAATTCACCAGCGGCAAGGGCGGCTACCGCGACGGTCGCGGCGTGTGGTTCGCCTCATTCCTGGTAGCCAACGAGGCGGCATCCTGATGCCGCTGATATTCGTCCCACCCCCACCCCCCGTCTATAGCACCTACGAGCAATCGCTGCTCGATTTCATGGGGCCCCACCCTCCCGCAGCCCAGGTCTATCACCTGCCCGTGGGCACGCTAGGGCTGGCGGAACTGGCCGCCGGCGCCAAGCTCGCCGACGTCGTTCCCACCGGTTGTCGCATTCTGGCGTCCTGGCCCGATGCAACCTGGACCTCTTGCGAGATGACCAATCCCACGCTCTACGGGAACGCCAAATTCCGCAATTTCACGGCGGGCGGTCTTGCCGGCGTGGCCTTCGCGCGGATCGGCCAGGCTCAAGCTCTGGACGCGGTGCGCAGTGAGGATTACGAGCTCCACTTTCTGAGCGTCCCGGGCATCTACCTGGAAGCCTTGCACCTGGTCTGCAAGGGAAAAGGCGGCGACCTCGTTCTGCCCCTCGTCTCCATCGATCCACAATTGGGCCTCGACGCCGTCTGCGATGAGGCAACGTTCCTCGCCATAGCGCGCGCGAGCGCCGCGGCTCGCGTCAGAATGACCAGCACCGATCCCTTGAGCTCGTAGCGATCGGGCGTGTGCGCCCGCGGGAAGACAGGGTCGACAAACCTCCCGCGTCGCACAGCGGAACGCCCGCCGTAAGGGTCCGTCTTGTGCGCGATAGCCGAGCTTCTTGAGTTCTGATCATGCGCACAGCGCGGGCGCGACTCGGCACTGACTACCGGATTTCGTTCCTCGTAGCAGACCCCTGATGCGGAATCAGCCAACGAAGTCGGCATAGTCCTGAGCGATGGCCCAGGTAGCTTGTTCGTATCCCAATCGCGGCAGCGGCCCTCAGCAGTACTCCATACAAATTCCGTTTCTGGAAATTGACGCTCACCGCTCCGTCCGACGGCGCATCCGGAAAGTATCCACTTGACGCTGCCACAAGCGCGGCGGTGGAACCCAAAGGAACGCGAAGTCCTAGCGCTGTATCGGAAGTGAACCGGCACGAGACGTGCATCGGGAGTGGTTTGATGTGCGGCGCCGGTTCGCTTTCGATACAGCGACTTGAAGGAAGCCGCCCGCGTTTGCGGCGGACGCGGGCCCTATGGGATTTGAATCGGATTTGGAGATCGACGGCGTCTGGTGGGTACGGTTTCTGACATCTGGCGCGGCAGAGTGGAGATCTACTGTGTGCCGCGTCGATGAGTCTTGCGACTTCTTCCTGACTCAGGATCGCCGGGAGACGAACGACCTTCTTCGGATAAGGAGTTTCGTTCGCGCTCCATGGCTTGTTGAGGGTTTTAACGAAGAAGAAGCGCAAGGCCGCCAGCCGTTGCGTCACCGTGTTGGGGGCCAGTTTTCGCTTGCTGAAAAGCTGTGCCTGATACTCGCGGATGTGCTCCGGGCCCAACTCGTCCGGCCGACGCTTGAAGTACCGTGCGAAATCTTCGACGGTACGGATGTAGGTGGTTGTTGTACTCTGAGAGTAATTGCGACGCTGGAGTTCCTCCAGCATCATTTTTCGTAAACGGGTCATAGGGACCTCCTATGACCCGACAATACTCCAGTCCAACCCCGCCTGCCAGAACATGGCCACGCGCGGCGTCCGCCGCGCGGGCGGCTTCGTTCAAGTCCGGTTGTGGGAAATGGGATCATCCATTCGAAGCTAGCCGATTTCGGCGGACGCGGGTTGACGGCACCACTCCAAACGCACTCTGCCCTAAGTTAGCGCCCGTCGGCTTGAACCCCGCTCTTGCGGGACAGGCCCGTGGCCTCCAGTCCATAGACCATTCACCCGGCCAAAGAAGCGTGATGCCGCACATCGACACCCCGCAGGTAAAAGAGCACATCCTCGCCGATGTTGGTAGCGTGGTCGGCGATCCGCTCCAGGTGGCGCACTACGAAGAGCAGGTGGACAGCCGACGGTAACGACGACGTATCGCTCTGCATGAAGGCGATCAGGTCGCTGTAAAGCCCGTCCCGCAACCGATCTACCGCGTCATCCGAAAGCAGGACGCGCTGCGCTAACTCGGCATCCTGACGCGTCAGCGCATCCAGGCTGTCGTGCACCATGGCCTCCGCCAGTTGGGCGAGGCGCGGGATGTCCAAAACCGGCAGCGGCGGTTGCTGCATCAAAGAGAGCGCCCGCTCGGCGATATGTGCCGCCAGGTCGCCCATACGTTCCAGGTCGTTATTGATTTTGATGGTTGCGGCCAGGAAGCGCATGTCTCGCGCCATGGGCTGGTGCAGCGCCATCAGACGCACGGCGAAATCGTCGATCTCGATCTCCAAGGCGTCGACATGGGACTCGCTTGCCAGCACCTGGCGCGCGCGCGCCTCGTCCCTATCGACCAGCGCGCCGATGCTGTTGTGGAGGGCCGATTCTACCTGCCCACCCATTTCCAGCAGCCGGGTCTGCAAATCCTCGAGTTGCCGATCGAAGCGGCGCAAAATATCCTCGTAACGAAACTGTAACAGAGTTACGGGCTGCGCGCTTGCAGGCGACGGAAAGCAATTTCATCGAATCACGTGCCCGTGCCTGCCCGGATCTTCTTGAAAACATGCTGCAACTGCCAACTCATCGGCCAAGACTGCCGAACCCTCGTGGTACTCTGTGTTGTCGGTAGCCGTTTACCGTTCGGCGATCGGTGGATCTGCTCCAACACCACACACAACGCGACAGAATGCAGCCTGATGTAACAGGAAATCGAAAAAGAACGGCTTTCCGTCCGGACGTAGCCGGGTCCTGGCCTGACGCGGGCACCTCAACCTATAAGCCTTTAGATCCAATAACTTGGGCTTTGATTGTCCAAAACGCCGTCCGCCCGGACCTCAAAACCAAGCCGCCCCTACGCCACCCGGTCCATCTCCAGAAACTCCCGCACGTGCGGATGATCCGACTTCGCCAGATCCGCGGGCGGACCAAAGAAGATCACCTTGCCTTCAAACAGAAACACCACCTGGTCGGCGACTTTGTACATCAGGTCCAGGTCGTGCGTCACCACGATCGAAGTCAGCCCGAGGTTTTTCTTTAGCCGCAGCATCAGGTCGCTGAGGTGGTCGGACATGATGGGGTCCACCATGGTGGTGGGCTCGTCGTACAGCACGCACTGGGGCTGCGCCGCCAGCGCGCGCGCGATGGCCACGGCCCGCTTGTAGCCCATGGAAAGGTCGGCCGGATAGGCGTCCTTGGCCTCCGCAATGTCCACCATCCCCAGCAAACCGTTCACCACGTCCTCTTTGTTGCGCTCGTTGTAGTCCTCGCGCAGTTCCAGTGAGAACAGCACGTTTTCGCCTACGGTAAGCGAGTCGAACAGGGCGCCCGACTGGAAAACCATGGTCACTTTCTTCCGAATGCGGCGCAATTCCGGCTCGGCGAAATCCGTGATATCCTCATGCGCCACGATCACGCGGCCGCTGTCGGGCTTCAGGAACCCCATGATGTGCGAGAGCGTTACGGACTTGCCCACGCCGCTGCGGCCGATGATGGCTACGGTCTGGCCGGCGTCCACGTGAAAGTTGGAGTCGACTAAAACCGGCTTGTCGAACGTCTTATAAACGTGGCGGAATTCAATGTAATGCGGGTATTGGTCAGTGGGCGTCATTGTAGAAGGCCCATTCCTCGGGGGTATTGAGATTCTCGAAACAGGCAGCGTCGTCGACGGTCCAAAGCGCCACTTCCAGACCGGCCAGCGCCTCCGTGACTTTTCGTACACCCGCTTCCAGCGCGCGGCGGAGTGTCGCCAGGCAGCGGCGGTGGTAGACGGCGCTCAGCGGCTCCAGCCGTCCGGAAGGACCTGCGGGCACCAAGGCATCGGCGTTCAGGCGTTCGGCCGCGTCCAGCAGGCCGCGCAGGAATTCGGTCGAAATGGCGGGCATATCGCAGGCCAGCACCAGGTTCCAGCCGGCGGCGGTGTAGCTCAACGCGGATTCAATACCGCCCACCGGCCCCGCTCCGGGGCTGCGATCCGGGAGCACCGAATAGCCCAAATGCCCGTATTTTTGAGGATCTCCAATCAAGGTGACCGATCCGGCGGCCGCCGCCACCGTGGCCGCCACATGGCCGGCCAGAGCGCCGCCACGAAAGGGCAGCAACGCTTTGTCCCGACCCATGCGGGAGCTTTCGCCGCCCGCCAGCACGAACCCGGCCCTGCTCACAGAGAAATGATAACATTGACAGTGACAGCCACTCTGGCGCGCAACGGTCGATTCTAAGAAAAGGATTGAAACAATACCGTGCAGAAATGTTTTATAATCGGATGTATGTGCGGCGTCGCGGCGGCAGTCTTGCAAGGCGCGGGCGCGCCGGCGGTCTCGGTGGTACGGGCCGACCCGCGCACCGGGCGCTTAGTGCGCGCCGTGCTCCGGACAGGCCCGGCCGCTGGACGCGCAGCGGCGAGCGCCCCCTCGGTTCCCCCGTCCGGCTTGGCCGGCGCTTCGGGGATAGCCGAGACCGTGGACCGCATCGCCCAGCAGAACCAGCTTTCTCCGCGCCTCGTCCATTCCGTCATTCAAGTGGAAAGCAACTACGATCCCAACGCGGTCTCCCCGAAGGGAGCGCAGGGCCTGATGCAGTTGATTCCCTCCACCGCCCGCCGATTCGGCGTATCCAACGTTTTCGATCCCGCCGACAACATCCAGGGTGGCGCGCGTTACCTGAAGTATCTCCTGGGGCTGTACAAGGGCGACGAGGCGCTGGCCCTGGCGGCCTACAATGCCGGCGAAGGCGCGGTTTCCCGCTACGGCGGCGTGCCCCCATTTCCGGAGACACAGGACTACGTGGCCAAGGTGCGCCAACGGCTGGCCGGCGCGACTGAGCCGCGCACGTCGGTAAGCGATGTATTGGCGGCGCCCAAAGAAACCGGAGGGAGTCCCTCCGCCGTCCAATCAAACGATGCCCCAACAACGGAACCCATTCCGGCCGAGGTCCATAACCCGATTCGCGAAGTGATGGATGCGAACGGCAAGATCTACTATATTTCGCATTGAACGCTCCATGAAACGCACGCTCATCCCGCTTCTCGCGCTGCTCGCGGCCGGCCCGCCAGCGCAGATTCGCGGGGAGGAGTTGCGGCAGGTGACCGCCGTGCGCTGCTGGTCTCTGAGTGGGGCCACCCGCGTGGCGATCGAGGTCGACGGCGAGTTTGAATTCCGCGCGGAGCGCGCCCACAATCCCGAGCGTATTTTCTTCGATGTCGAGCGCTCGCGCCCGCGCATTAATGGCCATCGCTTCTATTCCGCGAATGTGGCTGACAAGCTGGTGAAAAAGGTGCGAGTGGCCGAGACGCAGACCGGGGTGACGCGTGTCGTGCTGGACTTGCAAAGCAACGCGGACTACTCTGCGACACAACTCTCCAATCCGGACCGGCTGGTGGTGGAGCTGCGGCCTGTGGGGCAGACCTCCAGGTCTGCGCGGGTCCTCCAGGACCCGCCCCCGCCGCAAGTTGTCACACAAACTTTGCCGGCGCCTCCGGTGTTGGCGCCCTCCCCGGTGCCCGGGACAGGACCGCTCCCCAATGTTTCCCCGGTCGCGCCCGCAGCCAGCCCCCCGATGCGCCTGCAACCGGAAACGCAGTCGGAAACCGAGCCGCCGGCCAAAAGCAGCCGGACCACCGAGCGCGTCGAACCCGGCCATGCGGCCAAGCTGGCCGGCGATTGGCCGGGCTCGCTCACGCGGGCGCTGGGGTTAAAGATCCGGCGCGTGGTCTTGGATCCCGGCCACGGCGGTCATGACGAGGGCACCTCAGGTCCGAACGGGCTCTTGGAAAAAGATCTGGTTTTGGATGTCGCTCTCCGGCTGGGCAAGCTCATCGAGTCCCGCATGGGCAGCGAGGTTATCTTCACGCGCTCCGATGACATATTCATCCCGCTGGAACGCCGCACCGCCATCGCCAACGAGAAGAGGGCCGATCTATTCCTTTCCATCCACGCCAATTCATCGCCCTATCCGCGCATCGGAGGGGTGGAAAGCTATTATCTGAACTTCACCAATGCGAAGGAAGCCTTGGCCGTGGCGAGCCGCGAAAACGCCTCGTCCGATAAGTCGGTTTTTGAGCTGCGCGACCTGATCCAGAAGATCACTTTGCAGGACAAGGCCGAGGAATCCAAGGAATTCGCCGGCAGCCTACAGGCCGCGCTGTTTCCTTTTGCGGCGCGCTACAATCCGGGCATCAAGAACCGGGGAGTCAAAAAGGCCCCCTTCATAGTGCTGATCGGCGCGTCCATGCCCTCCGTGTTAGCCGAGATCGGTTTCCTGAGTAATGCCCGGGAAGAGGCCCTGCTCAAGAAACCCGAGCACCGGCAAAAGCTGGCCGAAGCGCTGTATCGCGGCGTGTCCCGGTACGCGCAGAGCCTGAGCCACTTCGAAATGGCGCAGGCCGTCGATCAAGTTAAGAACTGATTCCGCCGCATCCTGGCTCGCCAACATCGACAAAAGGCGTCGATGTTACGAGGGGGCGATGCGGCGAAGGGGCGACGCGGCGATCCTTGTGCGGGACTCCGTGCGTCCTTCACGCGCTCTGGCGGGACCGAAGTCCCGCGCGGGCTCAAGCCTGGCTCAAGCCCGCCCTCCATCGGCAATGGCAAGGGCTTTCAGGGATAATATAGTTTCGGGTCCTATTGTCTTGCCAAGGCGACTTGCACAAAAACTGGTCCTCTCGCTGACGCTCATCGTCATCGTGATCAGCGCCATTTCCGGGCTGATCACGGTGAAAAGCGAGCAGCAGCACCTGCTGAACGCCATGGTCACGGGCGCGGACCAGCTTTCCAAAAGCATCACCAGCGCCACCTGGCACGCCATGCTGGACGATCACCGCGAGGCCGCGTACGAAGTGATGCAGACCATCGGGCGCAAGCAGGGCATCGACCGCATCCGCATGTTCAACCGCACGGGCCGTCTGGTGTTTTCGACGATCCCTGATGACTCTGGCAGGGGCGCGGACCCGCGCGAGAAGATGAGCCTATCGAGCAGCATCCGCATCTTCACCGCGCGCGACGGCCGCCGCAACCTGGCCATGGTCACGCCAATCCCTAACGAGGCGGCCTGCAGCCAGGCGGCCTGCCATGCGCACCCGGCCGCGGTGAGAGTCCTGGGGGTGCTGGACCTGTCGCTCAATCTGGATTCGGCGGACCGCGAGATCTCCCAGGTGAAGATGGGGGTCTTCGCCGTGACCGGCATCGAGATTCTGCTGATCAGCATCTTCATCTTCTTTTTCACGCAGCGTTTCGTGGGCGTGCCGATCAAGCAATTGATCGCGGGCACCAAGGCGGTCAGCGCCATGGAACTGGATAAGCCGATCGACATCATCCATACCAGCGAGGAGTTGGACCATCTGGCGCGATCGTTCAATACGATGCGCGAGCGGCTACGGCTGGCGATGGACGAGATCAACCAGTTCACGGCGAAGCTGGAGACCAAGGTGGCCGAGCGCACGGAGGAACTGCGCGCTGCGCATCAGAAGCTGCGGCAAACCGATCGGCTGGCTTCGCTCGGCCACCTGGCGGCCAGCGTGGCGCACGAAATCAACAATCCGGTCTCCGGCGTGCTGAATCTCGCGATGCTGATGCAGCGGATTTTGAAAAACGATGGCATCCCGCAAGGGAGAATACCGGAATTCCGGAAATACCTCTCGCAAGTGGTGCAGGAGACCTCGCGCGTGGGCCGGATCGTTTCGGACCTGCTGTCATTCTCGCGGCGGTCCCAGCCGCAGCGGGCCGAGGCAGATCTGAATCGCATCGTGAAGACCACTTTGTCGCTGACTTCGCACAAACTGAAACTGGCGAACGTGACCGTGAATGCGGACTTGGCGGACAATCTTCCCGCCGTGCGATGCGACAGTTCGCAGATCCAGCAGGTGGTGTTGAACCTGGTGTTGAACGGGGCGGAGGCGACGCATTCGCGCGAGGAGCGGCGGCTGGCGGTGCGCACCCGGCGGGCCCAGAACGGCGCGGCGGTGACACTTTCGGTCCAGGACAATGGCGAGGGCGTGCGGCCGGAGAATCTGAGCCGGATCTTCGATCCATTCTTCACCACCAAGCCCGAGGGCAAGGGGGTGGGGCTGGGACTGGCCGTCTCGTACGGGATCGTGGAAGCGCATGGCGGCGATATCGCGGTGACCAGCAAGCCGGGCGAAGGCGCGACCTTCACCGTGACGCTGCCGGTATCGGGCAACGCGGAGGAGCCGGCGATGGCGGCGGTGGGAGCGGAACGGGCATGAAGACGCGTTGGGAAATTCTGACGGTGGACGATGAGGAGGTCATGTGCGAGTCGCTGGCCGCCTGGTTGCGCGAGGACGGCTATGCGGTGGATACGGCATCCTCCGGCAGGGAGGCGATTGAAAAGGCCGCCGCCAAAGACTACGCGATCTACTTCATCGACCTGAAGATGCCGGGCGGCATGGATGGCATCGAGACCATGATGGAGATCCGGCGCATGCACGCGGATGCGTCGATCATCATCATTACGGCGTACGCCACGGTGGATACGGCGATCACCGCCATGAAGGAAGGCGCGCAGGAGTATATCGTCAAGCCTTGCAACCCGGAAGAAATCTCGCTGCTGGTAGGGCGCATCATCAAGGTCAAGAATCTGCAGCGCGAGAATACGATCTTGCGCAAGAAGCTGAGCCGCCAATACCGGTATGGCGACATTATCAGCAAGAACGCGCGCATGCGGGAGATTCTGGACCTGGCGCGGG
>OCTA010004423.1_pt1 | contig 12327 bp, 9 predicted proteins | sample 1538991 | NCBI WGS metagenome assembly OCTA01 (sample SAMEA3539302, study PRJEB22396) | soil metagenome | biome: tundra; feature: field; material: soil | place: USA | collected 2010-05 | depth 0.15 m
CATCCCCGCTCTCGAAATGGGAATCTACGCCCTCGCCCGCTTCGAATTCGCCGACCTCTTCCCCGACGAATCCGAGACCGTCCGCCGCGCCCTCATCGAAGCCAAAACCTTCCTCGTCTACCAGCGCCCGCTCAATAACCTGAGCGTGCAGGAAGGCCGCCTCCGCCGCCAGCGCGAGAAAGACACCGAAACCCTCCGCAAAACCCAGGACTATCGCAAGGACCAGGCCGTCAGACTCCTCAACGCAGCCGCCTACGCCTACATCGAAGCGGTGAACGAAGACCGCAACGACGTCTTCAACCCCGCCGAGCTTGGCTTCGAATTTTCAATGGAGCAAATCGAAATGCGCGCCCTCGACCTCTGCCCCCACCTCTTCGACGCATGGGCCCGCCAGCAGGAAGAAGAGGCGGAACTATCGGAAGCGGCCTAAAATTCGCACGGGGCCGCGCTTATTTAACATAAACTTAGCTACACTGAGTTAACCAAAGCACGCCTCCGTTTGGCGCGCCTGTACATCCCTCTCCGTCCGAACCCTTCTCGCACCGTCTGCGATCTAGACCATCAATCCCTTTCAGCGAGAGGCGCCACACGTGTCCCTAAGTGCGTTTAGAAAAGCGGGCAACCCCCGTACCCTGGCAGCGGCCTTCTTCTATTTCGATGTCAGCTTCATGGTCTGGGTCATCCTCGGCCCCCTCGGCCCCTTCATCGGCGAGGCTTTCAAGCTCTCCGCCACCCAAAAAGGGTTCCTGACGGCCGTTCCGCTGCTTGGCGGCTCGTTCTTCCGCCCCATCCTCGGTTGGAGCACGGAACGCTTCGGAGGCCGCCGCACGGGCCTGGTCGGGCTCACTCTTACGCTCGTGCCGCTCGTCATCGCCTGGCATTTCGCCAATTCCTTCGCCAGCTTTCTCGGACTCGGGCTCTTGCTCGGAATCGCCGGCGCCAGCTTCGCGGCCGCCTTGCCGCTCGCCAGCAGCTGGTATCCACCGGAGCATCAGGGCCTCGCCATGGGAATCGCCGGCGCGGGCAACTCCGGCACGCTCATGGCAACCCTCTTCGCGCCGCGTCTGGCCCAGGCTTTTGGATGGCGCACCGTCTTTGCCTTGGCCGCCATTCCCGTTGTCCTCGTCTGGCTGTTCTTCTTTTTCAATGCCAAGGACTCCCCCGCCCCGCGCCGCGTCCGAAAATGGAGCGAGTACGCTTCCCTGCTCACCATCGGCGACACCGGCTGGTTCTGCTTTCTCTACAGCCTGACCTTCGGCGGCTTCGTCGGTCTGGCCAGCTATCTCTCCATCTTTTTCCACGATCAATATCACTTAACTAAGGTGCAAGCCGGCGATTTCACCACCTTCGTCGTCCTCTTCGGCAGCTTTCTCCGGCCCGTCGGCGGCGTCCTCTCCGACCGCCTTGGCGGCTACCGCATGTTGCTGGTCCTGCTCGGCGGTGCCTCTCTGTGCCTGGGGCTGATCGGAACCCTGCCCCCGGTGATGTTGGCCGCCGCTTTCCTGGCTGCCGCGATGGGCATGCTCGGCATGGGAAACGGCTCCATCTTTCAATTGCTCCCCCAACGCTTTCCGGACCGCGTCGGCATTATGACCGGGATCGTCGGAGCCGCCGGCGGCTTTGGCGGCTTCCTGCTGCCCTCCGTGCTCGGCTATATGAAGGACCGCACCGGCTCGTTTGGAACCGGCTTCGCCATCCTCGCCTGTTGCTTTCTCGCCGGATTGATCGCGCTCTTTTATCTGAAGAACGTCTGGCGGGCAAACTGGTCCACCCAGGCGGCGGAACGCGCTGGGTTGATCGCCAGCCCCTCCCTTACCAATCCCCCCGTTTATGCAACTGAGTAGTATCCAAACCGGCGCCCAAACCGGCGCAACTGTAGTCACGTCTGAGACGCACTGTCCCTACTGTGCCTTGCAGTGCGGCATGACGCTGGCTGCCCGCGACGAACAAGTCTCCGTCCAGTCCCGCGACTTTCCCACCAATCGCGGCGGGCTTTGTCAAAAAGGCTGGACCGCCGCCGAACTGCTCTTTCATCCCGACCGCCTGCTGTCCCCCCTGATTCGCGACCGCAAAGGCGGCACGCTGCGCCCGGCCTCCTGGGAAGAAGCGCTCGATCGCATCGCCTCAAACATCCACGCCGTCCAGCAGCGGCATGGCCTGAACGCGGTCGGCATCTTCGGCGGCGGCGGTCTGACCAACGAAAAGGCCTACCTCCTGGGAAAGTTTGCCCGCGTCGCTTTACGCACTTCGCAAATCGATTACAACGGCCGCTTCTGCATGTCGTCGGCAGCCGCCGCTTCCATCAAGGCTTTCGGCATCGACCGCGGGCTTCCCTTCCCCATCGCCGACATTCCGCGCACCGAAACCATCCTCCTGGTCGGCAGCAACGCGGCGGAAACCATGCCGCCCATCATGCAGTACTTTGAGGAGCAGGCCAAAAATGGCGGGTCTCTGATCGTCGTTGACCCCCGCCGAACTCCCACCGCGGCGGCCGCCACGCTGCATCTGCAAATCACGCCGGGAACCGATGTCGCGCTTGCCAACGGCCTGCTCTATATCGCGCTGAAAGCCGGCCACCTGGACGAGAAGTTCATCGCCGCCCGCACCAGCGGCTTTGAGCGCGTCCGCCGCACGGTCTCCTCTTACTGGCCGGACCGCGTGGAGCGCATCACCGGCATTCCCGAAAAACAGCTGGTCGAAGCCGCCCGCCTGCTCGGCAAAGCCGCGACCGCCATGCTCCTGACCGCGCGTGGTCCCGAGCAGCAGAGCAAAGGCGTCGAGAACGTCCTCGGCTTCATCAATCTCGCGCTCGCCCTCGGCAAAGCCGGCAAGCCTTATTGCGGTTACGGCTGTCTCACCGGACAAGGCAACGGGCAAGGCGGCCGCGAGCACGGTCAGAAAGCCGACCAGCTGCCGGGCTACCGCAAAATCGATAACCCCGAGCATCGGTCTTACATTGCCAGCGTCTGGGGCGTGCCCGAAGCAAGCATTCCCGGACCCGGCCTCTCCGCTTACGAGATGCTGGAGCGTCTTGGCACGGAGGGCGGCGTTCGCGCGCTGCTGGTCTTTGCCTCGAATCTGAGCGTCTCCGCGCCGCGCGCCGGATTCATCGAGGAGCGCATCAAGGCTCTCGACTTCCTGGTGGTTTCCGATCTGTTCCTCTCCGAAACCGCCGCCCTCGCGGATGTGGTCCTGCCTTCCACGCAGTGGGCCGAGGAAGAAGGCACCATGACGAACCTGGAGGGCCGTGTTCTGCTGCGGCAAAAAGCTATTGCACCCCCTGTGGGTGTCCGCTCCGATCTTGAAACCATCACCGCCTTGGCCGCCCGCCTCGGCTATGGCCAGTTCTTTTCCTCCAACCCGCGCGAGGTCTTTGCGGAACTGCGCCGCGCCTCATCCGGTGGCGTGGCCGATTACTACGGCATTACTTACGAACGGATCGCCCGGGAGCAAGGCGTGTTCTGGCCCTGCCCCGCCGAAGACCATCCCGGGACTCCTCGTCTCTTCTTAGACCGCTTCGGAACTCCAGACGGTCGTGCCCGCTTTCATCCGGTAGACCATCGCGGCGCAGCCGAAGAACCCGACGAAGAATTTCCGCTCTACCTGACCACCGGGCGCGTCATGCAGCAATATCAATCCGGCACCCAGACGCGGCGCGTGCGCCAACTGAACGACGCCGTGCCGCAATCCTTTGTTGAAATTCACCCTTCGATGGCGCTGTCGTACGGAATCGCGGAAGGCGATACCGTCCAGCTCACAACCCGCCGCGGCACCGCCACGGTTAAGGCTCAACTCACGCCGGCCATCCGCATGGACACGCTCTTCGTGCCGTTCCACTTCGGCGGCCAGGGCCGCGCCAATTTGCTGACCAATCCGGCGCTCGATCCCACTTCGAAAATGCCTGAATTCAAGGTGTGTTCCGTCCGTATCGAGCCCGTAGGTATCGAAAAAGAGAGACTTCATGTTAGAAACTCCTAGATTCTTGCAAGGCCTGTATTCGTTCGAAGGCGCGGGGTTGGATAAACCCGTGCCGCTCACCCCGGGCGTCACCTACCGCGTGCCCTTCGATAAGCGCTCCCAATTGATTTACTTCCGGGCCGGCAATCCGCTTTCGGAATTGATCTACATCCTGTTTAAGCGCGACGGAAAGCCCATGCGCTATTTCCCCGTTGGCGCGAAAGCGGCCAGTCATGTGGAGCTGGCCGTGGTCGAAGATCTTGAACCGGAAACCATGCTCGAGGTGCTTGTCGCCGCGCCCGAAAGCGTGCGCGGTTCGGTGCTGCTCGACATCGGCCTCATGGAGATCTGAACGATGAAGAAACACCTCGTTGTTATCGGAAACGGCATGGCCGGGGCGCGCACGGTCGAAGACATTCTCGCCCGCGGCGGGAACGATCTGTTTCACATCACCATGTTTGGCGATGAGCCGTACGGCAACTACAATCGCATCCTGCTATCGAATGTGTTGAACGGAAGCCAGCGGGAAGAAGAGATCTTTCTCAATCCCATCGAGTGGTACCGCGAAAATAACATCGTGCTGCATGTCGGCGTCCATGCCGAATCCATCCTTCGCAAATCGAGATGCGTGCTCGGAGCCGATGGCAGCATCGAGCCCTACGACAAGCTCATCATCGCCACCGGCAGCCGCTCCTACGTGCCTCCCATCGAGGGCGTCCAAATGCCCGACGGCAGCGACAAACCCGGCGTGTTCGTCTTCCGCAGTCTGGACGATTGCCGCGAGATTTCGGATTATGCCAAAGGATGCCGCGGGCGTGCCGTTGTCGTCGGCGGCGGCTTGCTGGGCCTCGAAGCGGCCCGCGGCCTGCAGAACTACGGTGTGCAAGTGGACGTGATCCACCGCAGCGGGCACTTGATGAACCAGCAGCTCGACCCCCAGGCCGGGGCCATTCTGAAAGCCACCATGGAGCGGATGAACGTCGGCGTGCTGCTCGGCAAGAACACCACGGCGGTGCTGGGTGAAGACCGCGTGACCGGCGTGCGCTTCGCCGATGGCAGCATTTTGCCATGCGACATGGTCGTGATGGCGGCCGGCATCAAACCCAATTCCGAGATCGGCGCGCGCTGCGGCTTGCAGGTTCAGCGCGCCATCGTTGTCGATAACCAGATGCGCTCGGTCAACGACAACGACATCTATGTGGTGGGCGAGTGCGCCCAGCATCGCGGACATGTCTACGGCCTGGTCGCGCCGCTTTGGGAGCAGGCCAAAGTTCTCGCCGATCACATCACGGGCAAGGACCCGACCGCCGCCTATCACGGCTCGAAGGTGGCGACGAAGCTGAAAGTCATGGGCGTCGAGATGGCCGCCATGGGCATCATCGAAGCGGTTGAAGAGCGCGACGAAATCGTCCAGTTCACCGAACCCAAACGGGGCACTTACAAGAAGCTCATCATCCGCGACGGACGGCTGGTGGGCGGCATTCTTTTAGGCGACATCAGCAAAGCCGCTTACCTGATGCAGGCCTTTGATCGCAACACCCCGCTGCCCGAAGAACGGCTTAGCCTGCTGTTTGACATCGGCGCGCCCTCGAAGAAACTGACGATTGAAGAGATGCCCGCCGACATGCAGGTCTGCAACTGCAACGGTGTCAGTAAAGGCGCGCTCCTGAGCTGTGTCAAAGCCGGGAAACGCAGCGCCAAGGCCGTCATGGAGGCAACGCGCGCCGGCATGGGCTGCGGCTCCTGCAAGAGCATGGTCAACGAGATCGTCGAATTTGCCTGCGGCGGCGAGGTCGAAGAAGATCCGTCCGTTCACTACTATGTGCCGGGCGTGCCGCTTTCGAAACCGGATCTCATCCGCGCCTGCCGCGAGCAGAACCTGAAGTCCGTCTCGTCGGTCTTCCAGGCGCTGGCCGGCGGCAAGGAAGACCCCGCGAGCAAACCCGGTCTGGCCTCGCTGCTCAATACCATCTGGGCCGGCGAATACGTCCACGAGCGCGACGCTCGCTTCATCAACGAGCGGGTCCACGCCAACATTCAAAAAGACGGGACGTTTTCGGTTGTTCCGCAGATGGCGGGAGGCGTCACCACTCCCGATCAGTTGCGCCGCATTGCCGATGTCGCCGACAAGTACAAAGTGCCCATGGTGAAGCTGACGGGTGGACAGCGCATCGACCTTCTAGGCGTTGCGAAAGACGATCTGCCGAACATGTGGCGCGATCTCGGCATGCCTTCCGGCCACGCCTATGGCAAGAGTTACCGCACCTGCAAGAGCTGTGTCGGCACGGAGTTCTGCCGCTTCGGCGTAGGCGACAGCACGTCGCTCGCGATCAAGATAGAAAACAAATTCAAAGGCATCGATACGCCCGGCAAGGTGAAAATGGCGACCGCCGGCTGCCCGCGCAACTGCTCCGAAGCGATGGTCAAGGATATCGGAGCCGTGGCTGTCGAAGGCGGCAAGTGGGAAATCTATGTCGGCGGCGCGGCCGGCGCGCACATTCGCAAGGGAGATATTCTGTGCGTGGTCGATAGCCATGAAGACGTCATGAAGTATGCGGCGCGCTTCATGCAGTACTACCGCGAAAACGCCAAGTATCTGGAGCGCACCTACGGCTTTGTGGAGCGCATCGGCATTCAGACGCTCCGCTCCATCGTGGTGGACGACAGCGACGGCATAGCGGGCCGCCTGGATGCGGCGATTGAGGCCTCCATCGCGGCATATGAGGACCCGTGGAAAGATTCGTACACTTCGGCTCCCCCCACCTACTTCGCTTCCGTTCTGCCGGTGATCCAATGACGGCTTGCGATCTGGAAATAATTCTCGGACCGCTCAGCGACATCCCCCCGGGCGAGGGCCGTAACTTCGAAGCGGCTGGCGAGCGCGTAGCCGTCTTCCACACCAGAAGCGGCGAAGTGTTCGCAGTCCAAGCGGCCTGCCCCCACCGAGGCGGCCCGCTAGCCGACGGCCTGGTCGGAGGAACCACCGTGATCTGCCCATTGCACGCCTGGAAGTTCGACCTAAAAACAGGCGAGCCAATTATGGCTACTTGCGGAATTAAAACTTATCCAGCGCGGCTGAACGAGAATAACCAGGTTGTGTTGACGCTGCGCGTGAAGGAATCGCGGGAAGCGGTGATGTAGAGGGGGAACGGGCCTGCTATTTGCTCTGCAGTGGTCTACAATTCTGTTTACAGGGCATCTCTAAGCCTGTACTCCGGAACAAATCCCTGTTGGCTCCTTTACCTCTCCCGGCCTTTATCCCGCGCTATCTCTCGCCCCAAGTTCCCGGTGAATGGTTTGGTCATCTGGCGTTCGCGCGCGATCTGGTTGCCGCGCTTCGGCCAGCGCTTCTGGTACAACTTGGCACGGTTTCCGGCGATTCTTATTTTGGCTTCTGCCAGTCGATCGTTGAACTAGGCCTCGACTGTGTCTGTTATGGAGTGCTTGCTCCCGGCAGCGATTCCTCGCCACTCGCGTCCTACAACGCCACTCACTACGAAGCGTTTTCTCATCTGCTGGACGGCGACGAGGCCGCCCGGAGCTTTTCGGAGAACAGCATCGGCCTCCTGCACGTTCGCGCCATTGAGCACTTAAACGACTGGCTCCCCAAGGTGGCGCCGGGCGGGTTCTTGCTGATCGATGGAATCGCCGCCCGAGATGCGGGAAGCGACGCCTGGCGAGCATGGGAGCGCATGGAGCGCGCTTTCCCGGATCACTTCGCTTTTCACCATGGCGGCGGCTTGGGTGTGTTGCGGAAGCCGGGGGGAAATCCGCTGCTCTCTCCCCTGCTTCTATCGCTAATGAGCGGCTCGGAAGAAACATGCGAATATGTCAGACGCCATTATGTGATTTACAGCGGATATCTTGACCGCATCTTACATGCCGATGGCGCTGCCCAAGCGTTAAACAAAAAGATCGAAGAATTGACAACGGAATTGCGGGCTGCTCAGCACGAGAGGATGTTTCTCGAAACCGAGCTAAAGCAGACGCAGTTCGAACGGAACGACGCCCGCCGGACGATAGACCAAGTCCAGGCATCCCTAGCCGCTATCCAGGCCGCCGGCCAAACCAGGGAAACACAACTGCAAGCGGAAAATCGAAGACTGGACGAACTCCTGCAATCCGAACGAGCCGTCCTGCAAGCCTTGCTGCATTCTTTGTCATGGAAAGTGACAGCTCCTCTGCGGGCTTTTCTGGAGGCGCTTCGAATGTACAAGCAGTCATGACCTCTGTTCTTATCCCCGTTCAGAGGACCAGTCCCGATCTTGAAAATTGCCTGCGGCATTTGATCGACCATGCTCCGGGTTGTGGCGACGTATACGTCGTTGACGGAACTGCTCCCAATGCCTGCGTGCATGCCATCTGTAAAGAGTGGAAGGACAAATCTCCAGCGCTGCACCACCTCCGCTGCGACGAACCGCTAGACTCAATTGGACTTTGCCGCTGGGCGTACGGAACCATTCAGCAGACCGGTTCCGATCTCTGGATCATTGACCCTGCGGTTGCAATCGGGCCAGGCGTGCTGGAAGAACTCACGGCGGTGCTGCGGCTATACGAAAGACACGCGGTTGCCGTTCCACGTTCGAACCGGCCGGGAATCTCGGCTATCCCTCTCGGCGGCCCCGAACTTCCTCCCGACGATGCATACGGCGTCTGGCAGACTCTTCGGAACCGGTTGCCGCGCTATCAGATCGTTCCATCCGCCGACGCAGTTTGCATGTTGATCAGGGGCGAGGTTCTGCGGCATTTTGGATTCTTCGGAGCCGGCGAGAACGAACATGACTACAGTAACCGGATCAACCGGTATGGATACTCCACCCTTTTGGCGAATAGAGCGTTCGTGCGGACTGTTACACAGCCAGTGCAATCGCCGACCCGCGAGGACCTTTCCTCCTATCTGGAGTTGGATGCCGACCCGGTAGATTATTTTGGAGCGTTAGCAATCCCGCATCGTCCCCGCATCCTGTTCGACCTGTCTCATCTCGCGCCGCACTATTACGGAACTGCCGACTTCGCGCTCAATTTGTTGCGGGATCTACATGCGCTCGCAGGCGATGAAATTGAGTTTTATATCGATCTCCAACCCGCTTCGTTCGCGTTCTTCTTGCCGGAACTCCAGGGCTATCCCCTTTACCGCTCCGCTGTCGAACCGGCACAGCTTTTCGACCTGGTATTCAAGCCCACCCAGATCAACTCTTGGCAGGAGCTTGAGCGCATCAATCGGCTCGCGCCGCGAATCGCCTATACGATTCTGGACATGATTGCGGTCCGGTGCGGCTATCTCAATGCTCCCGGCAGGCGGTTGTTGTTTCAAACGACCGCGGAAATCTGTGACCGGGTGTTTACCCTCAGTCACTCGGTCAAAGCGGACTTCACGGCGCTTACGGGCAGCGAGGTATCGCTGAATGTGGTCCATCTGGGCACCAACTACGGTGTTAGCGCTCATGAGTACTTCCGGGGAACCTACGTTTTGCTCATGGGAAATTCCTACGCTCATAAGAACATTAAAGAAGCGTTGAGCGCGCTGGCAGGCGAGCCGTGGCCCATTGTGGTGCTTGGCGGCAGGGCGCCGGACGACGGTGCGGTTTTGAACGTCCGCTACCTGGAAAGCGGGGGTTTGAGCCGGGAAACTGTAAGAGAGACGCTTGCCGGGGCGCGCGTGGTGGTGTATCCCAGTCATTACGAGGGCTTTGGTCTGCCAGTGCTGGATGCCCTTGCGCTCAGGAAGCCGGTCATCGTGTTAGATAACGCAACGAACCAGGAGCTCGCAGGCTTAACCGGGGATGCCAATCTCCGGCGAATTCCGGGTATTGAAGCTCTCAGCGGCGCGATTAGGCAGGTCTGGGATGATGTTTCAAACCGTGAGCCGGTTTCGCCCCGGCGCTGGCGCACGGCTGCCCAAGAGTATCTGGCTAGTTTCCATGAACTATTAGAGCGGGATGTGGATACCGCACGCTTGAGGGGAAGGTGGAAAGTTCTTCGAGTTCGGCACGCGTGACAACCGTCGCAATAGTCGTCCGGGCCCAGGATGGCGTGTTCCAGCCGATGTTGTTGGCGCCACTAGGAGCGCGTTACGCTACAGCTCTATACCGCCTTACAGGGTGCGTTCTTCGAAAGATTGTGCCCGCTGGCATGGCCCCTTGCATAAGCAGTCTGTCTGATCTTCCGGCCGATATCTTCGTCTTTGTGAATGTCCCCATCGAGACGGCAAATCACATGTTCTTGGAAGCACTCGTCGAACAGACAATGCGCCAGGATTGCGGAGTAGCCTCTGGAATTCTGATTGACGACAAGCGGCTGATTCTACATTCCGGGTGGGAGACGAATCCCGATGGAACATCGATGGACCGCTATGCGGGTCGCGCATTTGAGCCCATGACCATTCATGGCATCCGGAGCGTAACCGGCATTTCGCCGCACTTCTTTGCCGTGCGCAGGGCCCAACTGTTAGCGGCGGGAGGTCTCGCCGTCTTGTCGTCGGACAGAATGCCGGAATTGCTGCGCCGCCTAGTGGATGTTACACGAGCGGCTGGACTGAAAGTTCTGGTAACTCCCTATGCGGTAGCCACCGTGGCAAGCTGATTCATCCAGCGGCGGCTGCGCCTGCGGGAACCGCGCGCTGGACCTCTTTTTCTTGTAAGGCTAAATCGTTGGCGACCATTTCACTGACCAGCTGGCGAAACGTGTAAGTAGGATGCCAACCTAAGATCTCGCGCGCCCGCGTCGCATCTCCCACTAAAAGATCGACTTCGGCAGGCCGGAAGAATTGCGGGTCTTCGTGCACGAATTCCCGGTAATCGAGCCCGACTTCGCTGAATGCCAAGTCGCAAAACTCGCGCACCGAGTGGGTCTCGCCCATGGCTACCACGTAATCGTCGGCTTGGGGCTGTTGCAGCATCAGGTGCATGGCCCGCACGTAATCGGCGGCATGGCCCCAATCGCGTTGAGCCTCCAAATTGCCCAGATGCAGTTCGGTCGCCAATCCGAGTTTGATACGCGCCACATGATGAGTGATTTTACGGGTCACAAATTCGAAGCCGCGGCGAGGGCTCTCATGATTGAACAGCATCCCGTTGGAGCAGAACATGCCATACGCTTCGCGGTAGTTGAGAGTGAGGTAATAGCCCGCGACCTTGCTGATGCCATAGGGGCTGCGGGGATGAAACGGGGTGAGTTCCCGTTGCGGAGTCTCGCGCACCTTGCCAAACATTTCGCTGGACCCGGCAAAATAGAACCTGCATTCCGGCTGCAGCTGGTGCAACGCGGCCAACAAGTAGTGGGTGCCGTTGCTGTTTGTGTTCATCGTGGAAAAGCCGTCTTCGAAACTTTCCGCGACGAAGCTCTGCGCGGCCAGGTGATAGCACTCGTCGATCTTGCAGCGGCTCAATATGTGGAAAAGGCTGGGATAGCTTTCGAGACTGCCGGCGTGCAGCACAATGTCGTCTTTAATGTGAGAAAGGCGCCGGAGACGCTGCTCCGGTTGTTCAAGCGCCACACGGCGGACCAGGCCGTGGACCTCATAACCCTTTTGAAGGAGGAATTCGGCGAGATAGCTTCCGTCTTGGCCTGTGATGCCGGTAATGAGGGCTTTCTTCATGCTAAACAGATCAGTTTAACAGAAACGTCGATGCTAACCCCATGGATAATAAAGGCGTCTTAAATTCAAACGACATGATCTCCTACGCTCAGAACGCCAGCGATTGAACTTATACTGTAATGTAATGGAGCATCGCTGTCTTTCCGTGGTAATACCCGCCTATAACGAGCGGAACACCTTGGCTGGAGTGGCAGAGCGGGTGTTGGCACTACCATTCGTGAAGGAAATCGTCATAGTTGACGATTGCTCAACTGACGGAACTGGCGAGGTAGCCGACCGTCTGGCGCGGAGCGATTCGCGCGTCAAAGTTTTTCATCATCCGGCCAATGCCGGCAAAACGGAGGCATTGAAGACCGCTTTCGCGCTAACGACCGGTGACATAGTCATCGTGCAAGATGCCGACCTGGAGTATGATCCTGGCGAGATCGCGGATGTCATTCAGCCAATCATGTCCGGGCACGCCGATGTCGTCTATGGCTCCCGGTTCCTTGTAAGGAAGTCCGCTCGCGTCTTGTATTTCTATCACTACCTCGCTAACAAAGTTTTGACTATGCTGTCGAATTTGCTTACGAACCTTAACATGACGGACGTTGAGACTGGGTACAAGGCATTTCGCGGCGAGATCATTCGCAATATGATCATCGCGAGTACGGGCTTCGGCTTTGAGATCGAAGTATCGGCCAAAATAGCAAAGCTGAAGTGTCCGGTTTACGAAGTTCCCATTTCCTACTATGGCCGAACCTATGAGGAAGGGAAGAAAATTGGAGTGCGCG
>OCTA010004424.1_pt1 | contig 12325 bp, 8 predicted proteins | sample 1538991 | NCBI WGS metagenome assembly OCTA01 (sample SAMEA3539302, study PRJEB22396) | soil metagenome | biome: tundra; feature: field; material: soil | place: USA | collected 2010-05 | depth 0.15 m
TTGGCGAAAACAAAATCCAGGAGGCGAAGGCGAAAATTCCGCTGTGTCCCGGCAAGGCGCGCTGGCAGTTCATCGGCCATCTGCAATCGAACAAAGTCCGCGACGCGGTGGAACTGTTTGAAATGATCCAGGGCGTGGACAGCCTGGCTATCGCGCAGGAAATTTCCAAACGCGCGGAACAGGCGGCCAAGACGATGCCGATTTTGCTCGAAGTGAACGTGGCGGGCGAGGGGAGCAAGTTCGGTTACGCGCCCGAAAAATTGCTGGCGGAATTAAACGAACTCAACGCGCTGCCGAAAATTGAGATTCACGGGCTGATGGCGATTCCGCCGTTCACGCCGGTGCCGGAGAAGTCGCGTCCGTATTTTCAAAAGTTGCGGGCATTGAAAAGCCAGGCCGAGCAGATGCTCGGCGCTCCGCTGCCGCAGTTGAGCATGGGCATGAGCGGCGATTTTGAAGTGGCCATCGAGGAAGGCGCGACCCTCGTGCGCATCGGCACGGCGCTGTTCGGCGAGCGCTTGAGCAGTTTTAAGCGCGCGGCGGACTAAATGATTTCGCAATTCCGCCGATATGATTTAAACTGAAGCATGACCGTGGACACTTTCCAACGCGAGATTGACGAGGCCGTAAAGAATTACGACCGCTATGTCGTCTGTCTGCAAAAGACGCCGGAAGATTTTGCGGCGTCGCTCACTTCGCTGCTGCAAAAAGCCATCAAGGCTTTTAACACCCGCGCGGCGGGGATGCGCCACGGCATCGCGTTGGACAAGGAAGTGACCATCATCTTGAGCCAGAGCGACGAAGATCGGCCCTTGTGCGGGATTTATTTCAACCTCCACTCGCCCTACAAAAAGGACGCGCTGCCCAAGACGGTGCAGCCGCTTGTGGAAAAAGCGCCCAAGCCGGCGGAATAAACTTACTGGTCGCGGGCGGTGTCGCCCACCTGCGGCTCGCCGGAAACGATGTCCGCCACAATGCTGGTTTCCTGCTGCGGCCCGACGGCTTTCACCTCGGCCACCTTCAAGCCGCCCCGGTAAAGGAACAACGGCTGTTCCAGCTTCGGCATCTGGCCTTCGGGAAAATTCAGGACCACAAACCGGCCCACGGGGTTGACGCGGATCACCTTCGCCGCCAGCGACTCGTCGGGCGCGACAATCAACTGGGATCCGGCCGGCGCGGGCCGGGCTTTGGCGGAGTGCTTGCGCTGCATCCAGGCGCAACCGGGCAGCATCAGAGCCATAACGAGCAGCGGGATTAGAAATAAATTTTTCATGGGCCGGATTATTTTGGTGCGTTTTTTTTGTCGGAAACCGGCTTGATTGTAAATTTTCCCGAAAGCCGCTCAATCAAAATCGGTGGCGACCAGTTGGGTTTTCTCACTTTAACTTGAACAGCGTTGGACTGGCAGGCGCGGCGCGGCTGCCGACGATGTCGTGTTGGACGCCATTGGTGAAACCGGTGCTGTAGTCGGCTGCGCCTACGAGATTGTAGCCCGACGAAATGAAACTGCCCGACAAATCGGGGCCAAAGCCATTCGTGCCGGGATTGCCGTCGGTTCCAGCCGAAATGAAACCGGGATAACCAGGATAACCGGCCCCGGCACTTCCACCGGAACCACCCGCGTTCAAGGCGATCAATGAATTAAATGATTGTGCCGTAAAACCTGGCGCATTAAAAACGCCGCCACCCGATCCGCCCGAACCCCCGTTGCCGCCGTTGTAGCCAGTGTTTTCAAACCCACCCGAACCGCCAGCCGCACCGGCACCGCCGTCGCCACCGGTATTGCCGCCAATGACACATCGGTTCATTTTCAACCTGCCCATGTTATAGATTCCGGCACCATTGCCTCCCGCGCCACCGTTGGCACCTTGCCAAGCACCACTGCTGGCACTGCCACCCTGACCGGTTGAATTGTCCATGATGAAACAGCGGTTCAGTGTCATGGCGCCTGCATTGAAAATGCCGCCGCCATCGCCGGCATTGCCGCCGCTAATGCTTGGCTGTGGGCCAACTATGGTGGTGCTAACCCCAATGCCGCCAAAAAAACCGCCGTCCCTGCCCTTGCCGCTGGCATTGTTACTGACGATGCAATCGTTGGCGATGAGCGTGCCGACATTGTAAATGCCGCCGCCGCTGCCCGCTTCCTCCCCATAACATGAGTTGCCCGAAACAACGTCGTTGTTCATCGTGAGCCTGCCCGAATTGTAGATGCCAGCGCCGATCAATGCGCTGCTTCCTTGAATGACGCAGTTCTCAAGCACCAGCGTGCCTTCGTTTTTAATCGCTCCGCTTTTTTCCGCATAAAACCCGCCTCCGGTGAGCACCAGATTTTGGAGCATCAATCGCGCGCCGGGAAAAACATGAAAAAAGCGCGTCATGTCATCCGAGTCAATCGTCGCGCGGGTCGAATGTCTGAAATGATCCGCTTCACGGCTGGAACCAACGCCAATGATGGTCAGAATCCCGTTGGTAATGGATAATTCATCGCCCCAGATTTCGGCCGTGAGATGATATTGGTCACCGGCGAGCACGATCGTGTTATTTCCGCCGCGATGGTTCGCCGTCAGAACCGCGCCGCGCAAAGTGCCGAAGAACGAACCATCCGTTGACCGGGTGACAAAAAATGTCGCCGCGTCGCCACAGCATCGGGTGGCCAGAAAAACCGACAGCCAAAATACAATTCGGGGAAACTTTAGGTTTGAGCGCACTGATTTTGCCATTAGCATAACCGCCCGTAAGTTCAATGACGAGCACAATTAACAGGAATTGGTTGAATTGAATTGCCCCGTTTCTATTTGTAATTACCCTTCAGCTTCGACATTCATCTGAAATGACAAAGCCATTTTCCAACGAGGCCATCCCGTCCATCCCGCCCGGCGTCAAGCTCACCACGCTCGATAACGGCCTGACCATCATTGTCCGCGAAGACCACAACGCGCCGGTCGTCTCCGCGCAGGCGTGGGCGATGGCCGGCAGCATTCACGAAGGCCGCTGGCTCGGCGCCGGACTGTCGCACGTCCTCGAACACATGCTGTTCAAAGGCACGACGACGCGCCCCGGCAGCCGCATTGACCAGGAAGTGCAGGAAGCCGGCGGTTACATGAATGCCTACACGAGCTTCGACCGCACGGTCTATCACATTGACGTGCCGAACACCGGCGCGGTGAAGGCGATTGATATTTTGTGCGACATCATGCAGCACGCGTCCTTGCCGCCGGATGAACTGGCCAAGGAGATGGATGTCATCCGCCGCGAAATGGACATGTGCCATGACGATCCGGGCCGTCGCGCCAGTCGCCGGCTGTTTGAAACGGCCTACACGAAAAGTCCGTATCGCTTCACCATTATCGGCTACCCGGACATTTTCAACGAGGTGAAGCCGGACGACATCCGCAATTATTACACGGAAAAATACGCGCCGAACAACGTCTTCTTCGTCGTCGCGGGCGACGTAAAAAATGACGAGGTCGTCGCGCAAATCAAAACCGCCTACGCCAAAAGCAAATCGAAGGCGATGCCGCCTTCCGTCCTGCCGCTCGAACCGAAGCAGACCGCGTCGCGCGAAATCATCGAGGAGGCGACGGTGGAACTCGGCCATGTGCATTTTGCGTGGCACATCCCCGAACTGCGCCATGCCGACGTTCCCGTTCTCGATGTCCTTGCCGCGCTGCTCGGCAGCGGACGCAGCTCGCGCCTTTTCCAGCAAGTTCGCGAACGCCAAGGCGTCGTGCATCACGTTGACGCGTGGACTTACAGCCCCGGTCTGCCCGGACTTTTCGGTGTCAGCTCCGTCGTGGACGGCGACAAGTTTGAAGCCGCGAACGCCGCGATTCTGGCCGAGATTGAAAAAATAAAATCCCTTTCCGTTTCCGCCGATGAATTGCACAAGGCCATCAAGCAGTTCATTTCCGCCACGCTGTCCGCGCGCAAGACGATGGAAGGCCAGGCGCAAAATCTCGGCGGCAACTGGCTCGCCGCGAACGATCTGAATTTCTCCGAGCGTTACCTCGCCGCCGTCAAACATGTCACGACGAATGATGTCCAGCGCGTGGCCCGTCATTATCTCACGCCGGAAAACCGCACGCTTTACGCGTTGTTGCCCGACGGCACCGCGCCCAAAGCCGCGGCGAACATTGAGACCAATACCGACAACGCCATTCAGAAAATCGTTTTGCCGAACGGCCTGGCGCTGCTAGTGAAAGAAGACCATCGCCTGCCGTTCGTGGAATTCCGCGCCATGTTCAAGGGCGGCGTCCTTGCGGAAAATGTTGCGAACAACGGCACCACCATGCTGCTCGCCAAGATGCTCATCAAAGGCACCACGACCCGCAGCGCGGAAAAAATTGCCACGGAGATCGAATCTGTCGGCGGCAGCATTGACAGCTACGGCGGCAACAACAGTTTTGGCATCAACGCCGAGGTGTTGAGCGAGGATTTCAAGACGGGTCTGGATTTGCTCGCCGACGTGATCTTGAATCCGATTTTCCCCGCCGATGAACTGGAGCGCGAAAAGGAAATCCAGATCGCCGGCATCCGCTCGCGCAAGGACGAGTTGCTCAAGAGCGCGAGCCTTGCCATGCGCCGCGCGCTCTTCGGCGACACCGGCTACGGTCTCGATTCGCTCGGCACGGAGGAATCCGCCGCGAAAGTTTCCGTCGCGGGCCTGAAATCGTTTCATCAAAAGCTGACCGTGCCGAACAACTGTGTCATGGCAATTTTCGGCGATGTGAAAGTTGGCGAAGTCAAAGCGGCGGTGGAAAAAGCTTTTGCCGGATGGAAGGCGAATCCGGCTGCAGCATTCAACATTCAACATTCAACATTCAACATTCCAAAACGCGTCGAGGAAACGCGCGACAAGAAGCAGGCCGTGCTGGTCATCGGTTTTCCCGGCACGACGCTGGCCGATGACGACCGTTACGCGCTCGACCTGTTGCAGGAATGTTGCAGCGACCTCGGCTCGCGGCTGTTTTTGCGCATCCGCGAACAGCTTGGCCTGGCTTACTACGTCGGCGCGCAGAATTTCGCCGGACTTGTGCCGGGCTACTTTGCGTTTTACACCGGCACCGAACCGGCGAAGGCCGCGCAGGTGGAAACGGAACTGTTGAAGGAAGCCGAGTTGCTGCGCACCGAGGGCTTGACCGCCGAGGAATTGAAGCGCGCCAAGGCCAAGATCATCGGCCAGAAAAAAATCGCCCGCGCCGATCTGGGCAACCTCGCGTCCACCAGCGCGCTCGACGAACTTTACGGTCTCGGCTGGAACCGGGCCGAACTCGACGACGCGAAATACGAAGCTGTCACGCTGGAACAAGTCAAAGCTGTCGCGCAGAAATTTCTCAAGCCCGATGCGTTCGTGGTTTCCATCGTGAAGCCGGAGAGCTAATTTCCACCCGTCATGCGAAAGATTGCCGCCATTCTATTCGCCCTGATTTGCCTGACGTTTCACGCGTTTTGCGCCGACGCGGAATACAAATTCGTCCGCATCGAAACGCTGACCAACGCCGTGCGCGTCCGCCTGCCGCTCACCGACGTGACCGGCAAAGTGCGTGTGAAGGAAAAATCTTCGGACGGCTTTGGCCTGCCTATCGCGCCGTCGAAAACTTCGCTTGGCAAAAAACATTATCTCGAATGGCAGATTGGCTACGACATTCCGAACACGAACAGCCCCAGCGTGGTTCCCGAAATAAAATTCGTCCGCAAAGGCGAGACAAAATACGGCCACGAGCTTTCCAAAATCATTTTTGAAGCGGTGCGCCTGGGTTTGATTTCGACGAACGACCTTGTCCGCGAGATTGCCGTGTTGAAAAAGGTTCAACCGGCCGAATTTGAGGAAAGCCAAACGGTGCAGGTCGAAACGGAGACGAATGGCGCGGCCGACGGATTCCAACGCGCGGTGCAACGCGTGCCGCAGTTCACCCGGTCCACGCCCTACGGCTGGGCGCAGATCCAGCTCAAGCAGAAGCAGCGTGCCGTCGGTTATCAGGCGATGGTTTATGTCTGCCTGCCGGCGAATCTGGTTTTGGACATGAGCGGCAATCCGCGCCAGCCCGGCCCGGCCCGGCCCAAGGAGACAGTCTTTTACGATTTCAACCGCGACAATGTCGGGTTCCTGCTCGACATCATCCACGCCTTCGGAATTGCCTCGGCGCAGCACAACGAGGACATCCGCAAGATTCTTGGAAAGGTTTTAGAAACATCCAGTAGCGGCGCGTCGGCAGACCGCCGCTAATTGATATTGAAATGCGGCTCTCTACCGAGAAGCCGCTACGTTTTTTTCCGCCGCCAGCCGGCGATGAACATTCCATTGCCATCCAAATCTTGCGGCCAGATTGTTTTGGTAGGAGCCGACGTGAGGAGGCTCTGACTTCCCGAAATTTCCGAAAACACCAGCGGCTCAAAATCCGGCTGGCTCGCGTTGAAATGTTCCACCACTTCCGTCGTCTCCGCGCGCGACAAAGTGCAGACGGAGAAAATCAATTTGCCGCCCGGCTTCACGCTCGGCGCGACATGCGCCAGCAAGTTCCTCTGGATTTCCGAAAGCTCGCGCACATCGTTTTCACTTGTCGTCCAGCGCGCCTGCGGATTGCGTTGCCACGTTCCGATGCCGCTGCATGGTGCGTCCACGAGCACGCCGTCGAATTTCGTCTTCGTCGGCAGCTTCGCGCCGCCGTCCCAAAATACCGAGCGGTAATTAAAAACTTTCGCGCGACCCGTGCGTCGTTTGAGTTTTTGCAAACGCCATTCCGCGCGGTCGCTCGCCCAGAGCAGGCCTTTGTTCTGCATCAAATCGGAAAGATGCAGCGTCTTGCCGCCTTCGCCGGCGCAGGTGTCCCACCACGCCTCGCCCGGCTGGGGATCGCAGAGCAAACCGACGACTTGCGACGCGACGTCTTGAATCTCAAATTCGCCCGCGTGAAATTCCGGCGTCTTGAACAAATCCGTTTCGCCGGCGAACACCAAGGCATCCGGCAACAGTTCGCTGACTTCTGCGCTGGATAATTTTTCCGCCAGCGCCGCCGCCTGACCGCACTTGGCGCGCAGCCAAAGTTTCGGTTCGCGCTGCAAGGAACGCAGCCAGTTGTCGGTGACTTCCATGCTGTCCTCCGTCCACGCGGGCACGGCCTTGGCACGGAGTTCGGACAACGGGACATTGCTTTCGCTGTCTTGAAACCGCTGGTTCAACCGCAGGGCGAGACGCATTTTGGCCTCCACGCCGCGCTCCTCGCGCAGCCAGACGTGCCAGCGGTAATAAATGAAAACGGTTTTGGCGACTTCGGTGGCGTCGAACGGCGCGAGATCGCGGAGGGATTTTAGCACCTCGCGCAACGCGGCGTCCGCCGGCTTGTCCTTGCCGGTTTTGCGGATGACTTCCGCCGCGATCTCATGAACAGGTTGAATCATCTCCCGCAGCATACGCGACTGGACGGTGGCGGCACAACGCTGGCATCGGAACGCCGGTCTCCGACCCGGCGTGTTCTTCTCCTAGTAATCATCAAGCCATGCCGGAGTCAGGCGTTTCGGGCGGAATGACCAACCGCGCATATTCATCGCGAAATCTCGCACTGCTGAACGGCCATTCTTCTTTTGCACCGCAGAGTTTTGCTTTTATGGGATTGTTTTCAATGTAACGAACGGCGGTTTTCTCTTGTGCCCCATCACGCATGAAAGTGTCCCAATACTCGCGCTGCCATTGGAGCGCCGCTCTCCGAGCCGGCGCGTTGGTGCCGTATTCAGGAACACGCCGGGTCGGAGACCGGCGTTCCGATTCTGTCGCCACGAACCGCTTCCAACTTTGCACCAGCTTCCACAAGGGGGTCTGCCAGACATGAACCAACATATGAAAATGATTCGGCATCACGCACCACGCGAGCAGTTCATAACGCTTGTTGTGAAAATGAAGCATCGCGGCCTCGGCAATTTTTGCGACGCGCGAATCGCGCAAATGACATTCGCCAACCCCGCGATCCAAATACTCTTCCAGCTTCGTGCGCCTCTCGCGGTCGTCTTCAATCTTGAGCAGATGCTCCCATTCGCCGCGCCGCGATTCCGGCATGGAATCAGCCAGCCGGAAGGTGACGAACTGAACGAGGCCGGGATAATCGCAGTGCGGCAAATAACCGCGTTCGTGCCAGCCGAGAAAGCCGAGGGCCTTTTCCTCGTCAGTGAGCGGCCTGTGCCAGCGTTTTTTTTCCGCCACCAAATCGCGCAGGTATTCGCGTTTGGTCTGCGGTTTCATGTTTGGAGCGCCGGCCTCCGACCCGGCGCGTGGGTGGTTTCGATTGGAACTCGCCGGGTCGGAGACCGGCGTTCCGTCACTTCCGCCGCGATGGCTTGAACATCATGAATCATGTTCCGCAGCATACGCGATTGGACGGCACCAACACAACGCGGACATCAATACATTCAATTCTGTTGCTATTTGCGCCAGCCAATTATTAACGCATTCGTAGCAGCGATTACCTTCTTGAAATTCTCAACCGTTGCAGACGGCAAGTCGGAAATTTTTTTCCTCGCCAAGTCTTCCATAATACGTTTGGCGACGCGTCCTTTGTTGAAATCTGGAATGCCAATCAGTTTCATGGCTTCCTCAACACGCTCAACAACCGACAGCGCCGGTCTTGTTGCCAGAGTCAGTCTTTTGCCCGCTAACTCCTTCGTGTATGCAGACTGAGTCTGGGCCAGATAGTAGTTTTCATCAAAGAGGTCTTCGAGCGCGCGGTTTCCAGTCCCACCAAGAATTTGTCCGACTCGAAGCACCAGTTTGTCTTTCAGAATCCAACTATGCACAAGTTGCTTGAACGCATCGTCGCCTTCTTTGTCCGAGTCGAGCAACACCGCGACGTTGAGTTGCTGTCCGTGAAGAATCGTGCCGACATACGCAACTTTGCTCGCACCGCCAGCGGGTGTGACGACAAGATGCTCGTCCAAACCCGTTCCTCCTGCGTCTTTGAGCAATGTCGAAATAGTGGTAAGGAACCAGTAATCGGTAACTCCTTCGACGACCAGATTGAACTGTCCGACGAAGAGCGATTGGCTCCACGACAAGCCAAGTGCGGCTTGAAGTGTAAACCGCGCATCCTTGTCAGCGGTCGCCCAATCCTTGTGAACCTTGGTTCCCTCCGCACCTTTATCTTCGCACACATAAATGTTGTCGAGGTGGGTGAAGTCAATCATGAACGGCAAATGCGTCGAATAGATGAGTTGGTTCTTCTCGGCGTATGCGCTCATCCGCTTCAAGAGATCGCGCTGTGCGGCTGCATGCAGATGCAAGCCCGGTTCATCAAGCAGAATGACTGCGTTGGCGAAACTGCCTTTCGTTTCATACATGAACGTCATGTCGAACGAAAAAAACCATTGGAAGCCTTTCGAGCGATCTTCCAACGGGACGAGAGCTGTTTGTCCCTCGTCTCGCACGAAGGTTTCAAAATGCTGCCCGTCCGCCTGGAACATGACTTCGTAGACTTTCTGTGACCAACGGTTGGCCATCTGCCGCGTCAGCGTGTCGCTGGCATCGTTCATGTCCATCATCCGCTGCCGTCTATTTTCTTCATTCCCTTTCTTGACCTCATCTTCAAGGTTCAAGCCTGCGGTTTCCATAATGAGCATGATGGTTTCATCTTCGCTCTTGGTTTGGTTCCGCTGCTTTCGGGTCAGGACTTCGTCAAGTTGAGCAGCACCGCTAAAAATACGGTAGTCGTCCATGTAGACAAAAACGGGGAGCCGTTTCTGAAGTTCGTCTACAACACGTCGCCAAGGCGTCGCCTGAATCTCCTTAACGGCTTCATCAATTCGCTGCTGTTGCTCTTGAGCACGTTGGTGATCATAAGCCTGCTGAACAAAAGTGGGTAGTTGGCTCTTGAAGTTCGCGGCTTTCGCAACCGCGGTTTTGCTTCCCTCGCCGGCTTCAACCTCGGCGATGTATCGGTCGAGCGCTTGTCGATACTGCTGCTTGAAGTGCTCAGAAAAAGGCGAGTCAATTTCTGAAAGGCTCTCTTGGATAACGCTCACCACCCACTTCACGTCATGGTCTACGGCTGGCGAACTCGGAAGAAAGTTGTAGATGTAGCCACCATCATAGTTGCGCTGGACTGCAACCTCCTTGATTCCTTTAGCACTTTCGTGTAAAGTGGCCAATACCTCTTGTTCCTCTGATGAAAGCTCGAAGTGAGCCGTTACCACAACTTTGTCACCTGATTTTTCCTTGCGCCTACCCGCCGGAAACTCTCGGTCAATTTCATAGCCAACATCGTGGAAGGGGTTAAGTTTCCAGAGTGCTTTGAGTAGCGACGTCTTACCGGACTCATTCTTGCCGACGATCACAGCAATGTCGTCTAGCTCAACCCAACCTGAATCTTGGATGCTCCGATAATTTTGGATGCGGAACGTTTTTAGTTTCATAATTTATCCAAGTTCAAGTTTCTGATTTTTTGATTCGAGCCGAGCAATACTCGGCGTTCCAGTTTTAGGCACTCGCGACCAACTGGCGCAACACATATGGCAAAATGCCGCCGTGCTGGTAGTAGTCAATTTCGATGGGCGTATCAATGCGGCAGCGGACGGCGACGTTTTCCACGGAGCCGTCCTTGCGCGTAATCTTGAGCGTCAAATCCTGCTGGGGCTTGATGTTCGCGTCGAGGCCGACGATGTCGTAGCTCTCCGAGCCGTCGAGCTTGAGGCTTTGCGCGGTGGTGCCGTCCTTGAATTGCAGCGGCAGCACGCCCATGCCGACGAGATTGCTGCGGTGGATGCGCTCGAAGCTCTGCGCGACGACGGCTTTGACGCCAAGGAGATTCGTTCCCTTGGCCGCCCAGTCGCGCGAACTGCCGATGCCGTATTCCTGACCGGCAAGCACGACGAGCGGGGTGCCGCGTTTCTGATATTCCATCGAGGCGTCGTAGATGGAAACTTTTTTGCCTTCCGGTTGCAGCAACGTGTCGCCGCCTTCCTGGCCGGCGAGCATCAGGTTTTTGATGCGGACGTTGGCGAAGGTGCCGCGCGTCATCACGCGGTCGTTGCCGCGACGCGAGCCGTAGCTGTTGAAATCTTCCGCCGTCACGCCGTTCTCGATGAGATATTTTCCGGCGGGTGACGATTTCTTGATCGCACCGGCGGGCGAGATGTGGTCGGTCGTCACGCTGTCGCCGAAAATCGCGAGCGCGCGGGCGCCGGTGATCGGCGCGATGCTGCCGGGCTGCAACGCGAAGTTCGTGAAGAACGGCGGTTCCTGGATGTAGGTGGACTTGCGATCCCATTCATACACGTTGCCGGTGCTGGACGGGATTTCGTTCCACTTGGGATTTTGCGCGGCGAAATCTTTATACAAGCGGCGGAACACGTCCGGCTGCAAGGCGGCCTGCATGAGGTCGCGGACTTCCTTCAAGCTCGGCCAGATGTCGCGCAGATGAACGGGCTTGCCGTCCTTGCCGGTGCCGAGCGCGTCGTTGGCGAGATCAATATCCACGCGGCCCGCGAGTGCGAACGCCACGACGAGCGGCGGCGACATGAGGAAATTCGCCTTGATGTTCTGGTGGACACGCGCCTCGAAATTGCGGTTGCCGGAAAGCACGGCGGCGGCGACCAAATTATTTTTCACGATGGCATCCTCGATGGCCGGATGCAGCGGACCGGAGTTGCCGATGCACGTCGTGCAGCCGTAGCCGACGAGATTGAAACCGAGCTTGTCGAGAAACGGTTGCAAGCCGGTCTTGTCCAAATAATCGCTGACGACGCGCGAGCCGGGCGCCAGCGACGCCTTGACGGTGGAATTGACCGTGAGACCTTTTTCAACCGCTTTCTTCGCCAGCAAACCGGCGGCGAGCATCACGGACGGATTGCTGGTGTTGGTGCAACTGGTGATGGCCGCGATGAGCACGGAGCCGTTGCGCACATGGCCATCAAGACGCGGGGCTTTGGCGTGAATCGGATCGGCGGTCGGATGTTCGGTGGCCATTTCCCGTTCGCTCGCTTTGCCATTCGGAACAGCCTGCTGGCTGCCGCCGCCCGGATGAATCTCGCCACCGGCGGAGACATGGACGGTGCGGGTCAAATCTTCCGCCTTCATGCCAAAACCATTTTCCGTGACGGGCTTGCTGAACGCGCTGATGAATTCGCTTTTTAGCTTCGGCAATTCGATGCGGTCTTGCGGACGCTTTGGGCCGGCAACGCTGGGCAGCACGGCGCGTAGATCCAGTTCGATTTCCTGCGAGTAGGTGATTTCGCCTTTCTGCGGAATGCCCCACAGGCCTTGCGCCTTGTAATAATTTTCGTAGGTCTTGACGGCTTCATCGGTGCGACCAGTCGCACGGAGATAATTCACGCATTCGGCGTC
>OCTA010004426.1_pt1 | contig 12323 bp, 10 predicted proteins | sample 1538991 | NCBI WGS metagenome assembly OCTA01 (sample SAMEA3539302, study PRJEB22396) | soil metagenome | biome: tundra; feature: field; material: soil | place: USA | collected 2010-05 | depth 0.15 m
AGGATCGTCAGTAATCTTCGGTTCATCTGAGAGACCTGTTTGAACTGGCTATCCGGCCAGCTCCGCCTTTCTGTCCCTGGAGTCAAACGCTGGGCCCGAGGAAACGAGTTGCAATTTCACGCCGAACCGGCAATTGATTCGCCAGAGAGCCGAACAAGTTCAAACGCGAATCCAGTATACTACCGCAAAGTCTCATGTATCGTCTAAAAGGAGCAAATTGCATCAAAGAGGAGGTATCAAGAGAGGTATGAGGGGCATGATCGGCATCCTGGGGCGTATGGGCCGGCTCCCCTTCGCTTGGGTCGATGTGCGGAGCCGCGGCCCAGGGGGGTCCGCAAGAGGTTACAATTGAGCCTCGGGGGGCTTGGGGTTCGATCCTGCTGGGGCGGCTGAAGGGTGATGAATTCTCCAAGAAAGACTGGGGGGCGCGAGAAAGGGTGTACATCGGCTCATGAGGTCTTCCCACACGATAACCCTGTTTTCGGAACGGCCGGAATTGGTTCAGCGGCCATTCTCTTTTGTGGCTTCGATTCTGGTGCATGGCGGGGTGATCGGCCTGGTAGCTTTCGGGATGATCTATTCGCCGCGAATAAGCAGCCGGGTTCCTAACCAGCGATATGCCGTGCGGCATATGGACCTGCAGGCGCCGGAGCCGCAGAAGCGCCGATCCGCCGAGAGCGAAATTGGCTATCCTGGCCCGAAAGCAATGGCGCGCGAGGCTCAGCTGGATGGAAGCTCAACAGCGCGGCAGATGACGGCGGCTCCGCCGGGGCGCCAGACGCTGTTGCAGCCCGATATCTCCTCCCCTCTCACGCTTCCCGAGCAAATCCCGGTTCCGTCCCTTTTGATCTGGACCAAGCAGAAGACGGTGGTCAAGACCATCGTTCCGCCCCCGCCGGACAAGTCCGCGGCCGCTGAAGTGCGACCCTCGATTGAGGCGCCGAATCAGGAAGTCATCCCGGCGGACATTCGCATCTCAGCCACCGATTTTGACACCCAGAAGCTGCCGATGCTCCCCAGCAACACCTCGCCGGTGGTGGTTCACGGGCCGGATTTGCCGCAGAAGATTCCGGCAACCACTTCGGCCGGGTCAGGGCAGCCGACTCCCACCGCCGTTTTGTCGCTCTCCGACCTGCGGATGACTTCGGGAACGGTCTTTCTACCGCCCGGAAACGAGTCGGCGTCCTCGACTTCACCGGGAGGGCTGACGCCGGGAGAGGGCAAGGACTCTTCGCAGCCGGGGAATGGCAATCCTGGCGGCAATGCCGGTGGAACGGGAGCGGGACCGGGCAACGGCTCTTCGCAGCCGGGGAATGGCAATTCGGCCGGCAAGGCCGGTGGAACGGGAGCGGGACCGAACGGAGCGAAGACCGGCTCTGCCCAAGGATCCGACACCGGTTCCGGATCGGGCAACCAGGCTGCGACCGCCCATATCCGGCTGGCGAAGGACGGCCAGTTCGGCGCGGTAGTGGTGGGCTCCACTCTGGAGGAGAGGTATCCCGATGTGCCGTCGCTTTGGAGCGGCAGGCTGGTGTACACCGTTTATCTGCACGTCGGCTTGACGAAGAGTTGGATTCTCCAGTATTCGATTCCGGCTTCCGAAGACGCCGCCGCGGCGGGGAACGCCACGCGCGTCGAGGCGCCCTGGCCGTATAACATTGTGCGGCCCGACATTCCCGCCGGCGCAATCGGCGCCGATGTTCTGATGATTCACGGCTTTGTCGGCAAGGATGGCCGCTTCGAGGCGCTCACCGTCGTCTTCCCGCCGCAGTTTGAGCAGGCGCAGTTTGTGCTGGAAGCGCTCAAGCAGTGGGAGTTCAGGCCGGCCACGCAGGATGGGCAGCCGGCGAGAGTGGAAGTGGCGCTGATTGTTCCCGAGGAGACGGAATAAAAAAGCATCCCGGCCGGGTCCGATGGGCGGACGCGGCCGGGATGCGGGTTAAGTCTCCCTCAGGCGCCTATTGGACGTTGTAGGGGAGCAGCTTTGATTGAGTGAGGCTCGCCGCGATCGCAGTAGAGATCCCCTCCAGGCTCAATACCGTGTGCGCGTTGTCAATGCAGGTGCTGTTCGAGCCGCTTTGCAGCCAGTCGGAGTAGAAATAGCTCAAATCGGAGGCGATATTCTCCATCGTAATGCATGGGGTGAGATTCGAGGCCGAGAACGACTGGTTGAGGCCGGTAGCAACCGTCGTGACATCGTTGTGAGCGTCGGTGTTTCCACTGCCGCAGCCGGTCCCCTCCGAGCCATAGGCGATCGCGTACACCCTGGTCGCCTGACCCGCTTTGTTCGGCGCCACGTTCGCGGCGTATTGTGCCGCCGTGATCGCCTGCTGGCACTCATCGAGGAAGTCCGGGTATAACCCGGAAATTGCCCCGCCAGTAGTCTCTTGATTTGGGGTTGACAGTTGACTCGCGACATATGCGGTAGTGCTGAACGCCGTGTTCAAGGTTTTAAGCCCCAAAGTGGCCGAAATAGTGGAAGCCGCGCCGGTGTTCGTCTTCCCCTGAGCCGGGTTGCCGGAGGGGATTACCGTGCCTTGCGGGAAGTAGATCCATTGCGTGTTTGCTTGGCCGTCGCTGAGCAGAATGATCGCGTTGCTCGACCCCTGATAGGCTGTGGCTTCCGCGGTCAGGGCCGCCTGCGCCGCATAGATTACGGCGGCATAGTAGGTAATGCCTTCGCCGACGTTCACGGTGTTGACTTTCGCGTTGGAGTAGGTCTGGCCCGTGGCGCCGTTCAGAGCAATGCCGCTATTGGAGATTGGCAAGCAAGCGGCCTTACTTGACGTGCCGTTGCTACCGGTATTGACTTGGCCAGCGGTGCCGCCGTATCCGACCAGCCTCACCAGGGGGGAATTAGGATTCAGATTACCGGTAGTTGTATTGCCGGCGTCGTAATAGTCGCTGACGAAGCCGTTCGCATCCACGCCGGTCGAATCCACGCTCGAAGCGTTCCAGGTGAACTCGTAGCTGGCAGTCCAGTTCGTCCCATTCTCCGTATAGGTGAGCGGGGTATAGGAGGTGGCGTTGAACAGGGGCAGAGTGTAGACCTGATACGGCTTGGGAGTGAGATAACCCGAAAGGCTGCTGGAACACCCGGAACTGTAGAACTTGGGAATTTCCGACGTGAGCATATTTGGAAAGGAGAACAGGCCAACGCGAACCTTTGCCGCTGTGGGGGTGCAGGGCGATATACCCGTCGGGCAGGGATTCAGGTACGCCAGAAAGGTCTGTATGCCATTCACTGCGCACGCGAACTCGGAGACGCCTCCGGGGCAGTTGCTGTCCGCGTTCGCCATCGATCCTGTAGCGTCCTCGATGACGGCAATGTTCCAGCTGCCGGCATACGGGCCACTCCCACCCCCACCGCTCGAGGTGGTGATCGGCCCTCCCAAGGCGGCGAACGCCTGTGTCGAGATCGCCATATTGTGGAAGTTCAACACTGCCAGGAAGGTGGTTGGCACGCTGGCCGTCTGCGTGACTTTGACGGCATTGCAGAGTGTGTACAGGCAAGACGGATTGGGGTTGGAAGAGCTAGAAACGCACGTTCCCCCCTTCGCCAGCGACGTAATGCAGATTGGCGTCACTGTAGGCGTATTCGTCACGTAGGGGACGGGGTCCAAGCTTCCGGGGCCAGAACCGTACGTGTTCGCCGCGTTTTGCATTGTGATTTCGGCCGCGTACAAATTTTGGGCTGCCGCCAGCGCCGCCGCATTGGTTCCATTCTGGATCTGAGCGCGAACTACAAAAGCGTGGCCCACGTCCACACTCAACCCGGCCAGTCCCATGAAGGTAACCAGTCCGGCAGTCAGCCATAGTACAGTCTGGCCGCTTTCGTCGAGAAACGCTCTTCTCACAATCGACATTCCGATCTTGTTCATTGGACTCGCCTCTCTGATTTGGGTCAAACGATTTGCCTCGCCGACTCGGGTTTAGTTGTTTGTTAGTGGGGGAACAGCCATCGGTTGGTTCGCGACCACGTGGCAGCCTGTAGAACTGACGCCCGGAATCGCGAGGGAGCATGTATAGTTGCCGTTCACCTGTACCGTCGTAACGGCCTGGAGCTGGGCAAGAGTACAAGTGGTTGTGGTGGCGCCGCCGCCAAGACTGACATTTACTGTCAAATGGCTCGCAATGAGGTTCGGCGTAGAGCTTCCGACATTCGATATGGTTGCGGCGCAGGGGTCTGTGACGTTTCCGGGGGTGCTGGCGAGACTGGTCAGATACGTCGCGCCGTTGCCCACAGCCTGTGTCAACATGATCTGACTGTTGTAGATAATGGCGACCTGAACAAAGCCCACCATGAGCATCATGAAAAGGCATATCATGAGGGCTGTTTCAACGAGCGCCTGTCCATCTTCGCCGCACGACCGCGTCCGGTCCGCTGCCCTCTGTGACCCCGCGGAATGAATCAAACCGCGCATGAAAGACATATCTCGTCCTCCAACAATTCTTGCATTGTTCATAATCTTCCCTCTGGGATCTGACGGTTGTCAATTACTCTTTTGACAATTACAGTACCATATGCTGCAACGAAAGTTGTAGCATAATAGGGAGGGGAACCAGGGCAATCGCACTGAGGGGCGGCCCAAAGAGGGCCTAGTCCTTGCCGTTTTGGAGCTGCCGCAAGAATCGATCGAGATCCCTCTTGTCCAGCTCGTCCACCACGGGAACCTGCCGTCCCCGGCGCTTGTTCTGGGCGTTTGCCAGGACAAACTGGAGGCCGACGCCATCGGCGCCCCAGCGCACCGCCCTGGAGTGCACGGCGATGGAACGCTCAGCGCACTCTTCGCCGCCTTTTAAGGCCAGCGTCATCAGGATGAGGGTGCCGGGGTACCAGCGCTCCTCGGTGACCAGGTACAAGCCTGTCGAACTGATATCCTTGATGTCATGCGGCTCCGGAGTGGAGCCTGTCCAGTAATACGCGGCCAGGCCGAATGCCGGCTCCCGCGGCGCCTTCCTGGGATCCGGAGACCACCAGCGATCCAACCAGCTTCTCGGAGGCTTGACTTCCTTCATCCCCGGTTGGATCAGGTCCATCTCATGCATCTGCTGAGAATCGAGGCCGCGCCCGTTGGAGCGATTCTCCAACTGGAGCAGGCCGGGACCGCCGCTCCACAGTGGAGCTTGCCGGAGCAGAGCGGCGCTTCGGACAGCGGCAACACCGCTGCCGGCTGAAAACCGCTCCAGGCGGCGCTCCATCTCCTCGGCGGCGCAGATCACCAGTTGATCGCCGAATTGAGTCTGCGACGAATAGACCGAGTGAGTGGGCAGCACCAGGACACTTGCCGGCGTGGGACTGGAGGACGAGGCGCGAAAAGTAGGGAAACTTTCGACCAGGTCAACGACACGGCAATCCTCGTCCAGATAAATCAGATCGAACGGGATATGCATGCCCGACTCTGGCATTCCTCTGAAGGGGACCATCCAGAGGCCCTCGCCGGACTTGAATGAGAGGGTTGCCATCCAGGTCTTGACGTTGGAATAGGAGAGATCGGCGGCGGTGACCTCCAGGCCGAGAAAGCACTCGCGAGTTTGGTTGTAAGCGCAAAGCTTCTGCGATTCCATGGAACCTCCCGCCCTCGGCGAGTACCGGGCAACCGGGTTCTGATCCAGAGTCCCGGCTGCAAAATCGAGTTTGTGAGCAATGCGCATTGGTGCAAGTCCTTTCATTGCGCTCGTCGAACCGCGAACGACCCCAGCTTCGCCGAGCCGGCGGAAGGCAAATGCGCCTGCCGGAGAACCGGGCGTAGGCACGACTCCTCCTTCCCGCCTTCCGGGCAGAACCCACGAACATTCGACACCAAAGCGTCCACCACCCTGGCCGGCAAGACTGCGGAGCCGGCCAGCGAAGTTCGTTCAACCACACGGCGCCAGCGGAGCTACTCCCGCATTCACGGGCAGAGAGTGCGGGCCGCGAAAGACGGCTTTCGTTTCCACCCCAAGACCCATTGCTGGAACCCCGAGCGTAGAGGAACAGCCACCGGAAAGTCGCGGCTCACTCTCCTCCCACCTATGCAGGAAAGGCGCTAGCCCGCCTGTAAAACCTGTGCTACTTGACCCGCTTGCGACGGCGCTGAATCAGAACGACCAGCAAGATCACAAACAGAACGCCGGCAACAATCCGAACGATCATATCACCGCTCATTTCGACTTTCCTCTCTTTCAGCAGCAAGCTTCATTCGCTCCCCGGCCTGAACCGTGCTCGTGCGCCGCCCGCGCGTCAAAGCGGCGCGGCGTCCGGCCCGGAAGACTGCGGAGGCTGCCGGCGAAGCTCGTGCGATTCCACGGCGCCGCCGGAGTATGCGCGCAGTCAGTGCTACTTGACCTTAGTGCGGCGACGCTGAATCAGAACGACCAGCAGGATGATAAACAGAACGCCGGCAACAACCCGAACAATCATTTCACCACTCATTTCGATTCCTCCTTCCTCAAAGACTCATCTCATTGACTTGAAAGTCGCCATGACGGAGATTACCGCAGGGCCCAGAACGACTATGAAAAGCGCGGGAAAGATGAAAAACACAAGCGGGAAGAGCAACTTGATGGTAAGCTTGGCGGCCGCTTCCTCGACGGCCTGCACGCGCTGAGTTCTGAGAGTATCGGCATGTATGCGCAAGGTCCTGGCAATGCTGGTTCCAAGCTGTTCCGACTGAACCAGCATGGTAACCAGGTTGCGCACGCTGTCCACGTCGGTGCGGTCGGCCATGTTTCTCCAGCTTTCGGCACGGGCGCGCCCGGCACGCTGTTCGAGCACGACCACGCCCAATTCGTCGCACAGTTCTGGCTGGGCCTTTTTCAATTCCGCGGCGGTGCGAGCCGTAGCCTGGTCCAGGCTCAGCCCGGCCTCGACGCAGATGATCAGCAGGTCCAGCACATCGGGCAAACCCAGGCGAATGCGCTTTTGCCGCTTCTTGATCTGACGTCCCAGCCAGAAATCCGGCCCCATGAATCCAAGACACAGGGACAAGACAATGACGAACAGCGGGCCTAGACTCACGGCTCCGCTCACCCACGCCACCCCTAAGAGCAGGAGGGGCGTCAGAACCTTGGAGCCGTAAAAGACATTGACTGCGGCATCCTTGCGATAGCCGGCGCGGATGAGGCGCTGCCGGACGATGGAGACTTCCGCCTGGCTCTTGGGCAGGACTTGCTCGAAGTGCTCAACCACGCCGCCGATCGAAATGCCTGTTTGCTGGATGGTTTCCAACAGGGATTTGGGTTTCTTGGCAGCGGCCGGATTGATCACTTCGGCGATCCGCTTAAGCATGGCCTCGCGATAGAACAGGAGCATGCCGAAGCTGGCGATCAACAGAAAAACAACAACGAAACTACCAATCGCAATCCACATATGGAGCCTTCAAACTTCCATGTTCACGATGCGGTTGATAATGAAGCCGCCCAGTACAATTCCGGCGGCCCCTGCCCAGAGGAGCTTCTTGCCAATTTCGGTCGTCCACAAGAGGCTCATCGACGCCGGGCTGAGGAAGTACAAGACGATTCCAAGACCCACCGGGAGAAGGGTAAGGATCAGCCCCGTGAGGCGTCCCTGCGCGGTGTGGGTCTTCACCTGCCGCCTCAAGCGGAACCGTTCCCTTATCACATGAGCGGTCTTGTCGAGCACCTCGGCAAGGTTTCCCCCGCTCTCCTTTTGGATGGTGATTGCTGTCGCGACAATCTTAAGGTCTTGCAATGGAACGCGGACGATCAGGTTGTCCAAGGCGGTGGACAGTTCAAGGCCGTAGTTCTGCTCCTCGAAACATGCCTTGAATTCGGGACCTACGGGGTCGGGGCACTCACGGGCCACCAAACCCATTGCGGCGATCAGACTGTGTCCGGCGCGGAGAGCGTTCACGATCAGATCAAGCGCTTCCGGCAAACCCTCTTGAAACAAATTGAAGCGCTTGCTGCGTTTGTAGAGCGCGAAGCCAATAGGCGCAAAGCCCAGCGCCAGCCCGACCGCCAGAGCGGCGAGAACGTTGCCGAAGCGCCAGTAGATCAAATAGGCCGGGATAACAAAACAGAGCCCGCAACCGGCCAGCATGCCTCCCGCTGTCCACTTGAGATCGGCCTGGCGGAGCAGGGTGTAGAGGATCGGAGCCAGTTGGAACTCGCGCAGTTTGCGATTGAGCCAGGGGATGGCGCTCAGCATCTCGTCCTTGCGAAGGTTGAGGATCTGATCGCGCTCAGCCGGGCTCTCGGTGGCCAGGGCCGAATCGAGCGAGGCGAGGGCCTGTTTGGCGCGCTGAGAGGCTCCTGAGCCGGTGGCGACGGCCAGCAGCGTGACGACGCTGAAGACACCCAGGAATACCACAGCAACGATCAAGCCCATATCGGCCGCCTCCCTTCTGCTCAGTTGACCAGCGTTTCGTGTTCGAACAGGCTCGGTGGCAGGTTGATGCCCGCGGTGCGAAGCCGGTCGAGGAATCTGGGCCGTATGCGGGTGGGCTGGAATGCGCCGATGACCTTGCCATCGGGCCCGATCCCTTTTCTGCTAAAGGTAAAAATCTCCTGCATGCTGATGACGTTCTCTTCCATGCCGGTGATCTCGGAGATACTGGTAACCTTGCGGCTGCCGTCGCTCATGCGCGTAGCCTGCACGACGATGGTGATGGCCGCGGCTATCTGCTGGCGAACGGACTTCTCAGGTATGCTCATATTGCCCATCTGGACCATGGATTCAAGTCTGGCGATGGCATCGCGAGGAGTGTTGGCGTGGACGGTGGTCATCGATCCTTCGTGGCCGGTATTCATGGCCTGGAGCATATCGAAGGCCTCCTCACCGCGCACCTCGCCCATGATGATGCGGTCGGGGCGCATGCGGAGGGCGTTGATCAGCAGCTGACGCTGGCGGATCGCTCCCTGTCCTTCAATGTTGGGCGGACGGGTTTCCAGGCGCACGATATTATCCTGTGCCAGGCGGAGTTCGGCCGCGTCTTCAATGGTGACCAGGCGCTCGTTTCGCGGAATGTATTGGGACAGGATGTTCAAAAGCGTGGTTTTGCCCGAGCCGGTGCCGCCGGAGATGACGATGCTGATCCGGGCCTTGACGGCCGAAGAGAGCACTTCCATCATCTCCGCCGAGATGCTCTTCAACTGCACCAGGGAATTGGCGGCCAGGGGACCGGTCCCGAAGCGGCGGATGGACAAGGAAGGCCCGTCGAGCGCCAGCGGCGGAATGATGGCATTGACGCGGGAGCCGTCTGGCAGGCGGGCGTCGACCATGGGCGAGGACTCGTCCACTCTGCGGCCCACCCGCGACACGATGCGGTCGATGATCTGGAGCAGGTGGCGATCATCGCGGAAGGAGGTGCTGACCCTGGAAAGGAGGCCGCCTTTCTCGATGAATACATGATCCTTGTCATTGACCAGGATGTCTGAAATCTTTGGGTCGCGAAGCAGAGGTTCGAGAGGACCAAGGCCGAAGACTTCGTCGAGCAGGTCAGCCTGTATCCTTTCCTGTTCGTCGAAGTTCAGCGGCACCCGCTGGTCGGCGATGATCTCTTTCACAATGCCGGACACAGCCTGGCGCGCCTGACTGGAATTGACGCGCGACAACTTCTCCAGATCCAGCTTGGAGATCAGGGTCCGGTGTATTTCCGCTTTGTACTTTTCAAGATTCAGCAATTCCACGTCGCACCTTCTCTCGAGGGATTCCTCTCGTTCGCGGCATCGTCGTTTTGAAAAGCGGCCCCTGACCTCGAAGAGGCGGGAAGGGGCCCAGGTTTCCTCATCCACCCAGGACGAAGATCACAGGACGAAGATCACATTCACCGTGGTTTCCACCCCCACGGGCTCGTTGTCAAGCAGGTAGGGCTTGTAGCGCCACATTTTCACGGCATCGATAGCGGCCTGGCGCAACATGGGCGGCCCGCTGATTACGCTGACATTCTCGATCGTCCCAGCCTTGGAGATGGTGGCGTGCAAGACCACCGTGCCATCTACGCGGGCGGTACGGGCGAAGGCCGGATAAACGGGCGGAGTTCTGGAGACCGCCCTTCCGGTCATGATGCTGGCGGCAACGCTGATCACCTTGTTGGAGGGTGCAGCCGTCACCGTGGGCGCTGGCTTGCTGCCGAATACGTTCGGCGTGGCGCCCGAACTGCCCATGTCAATGTTGCCCGATGGGGGCGGCGGTGCGCTGGTGTCGGACGCCGGCTTGAGATTTCCCTTGAGCACCGAGGGTGCATTCAGCTGCTGTTGCATCGCCGCCGACTGCACGGGAGCCGGGGATGGCTGGTCCGTGGTCACCGCCGTCTCCGGAGCCGTTGTCGTTGCGGGCGTCGCTGTCGTTGTCGGCGTCGGCTTCGGTTTCGAAGCTGACGCCAGGGATGTCGAATCGGCCGGTTGCGCAAGGGTCTGTCCCGCCACCAAGGGTTTGGGCGCCGGCTTGCGGTTGAGGGCGTAGAAGCCGCCAAAACCCAAAAGCAGAATGGCGGCGATGGCGGCAATCCACATCTTCGACTTGCCGTTGCCCTCTTCTTCGTCTTCGGCCAGTGCTTCGGCGCGGGCTTGCTTCCTGGCTTCGGCCTGGGCTTCGGCTTCGGCTTGCTTTCTGGCTTCGGCCTGGGCTTTGGCTTCGGCGCGCGTATCGGCTTCGGCTTGCTTCCTGGCTTCGGCCTGAGCCTTGGCTTCGGCGCGGGCATCGGCTTCGGCTTGCTTCCTGGCTTCGGCCTGGGCCTTGGCTTCGGCGCGGGCATCGGCTTCGGCTTCGGCCTTTCGCCTTGCCTCTTCCGCAGCCTTCGCGCGCTTGGACTCAACCGGCTCAGAAGGCTCCCCGAACTTCGGGTGGACAGATGCTCCTCCGCGTGAAACGGGGGGCTCGGGCAACACGACCGCCGCAGCCGGCGCAGGCTGCCTTGGGGCAGCATCGAAGTCGTTGAAGTTGTCGGGCAGCGTCGTGGGAGGCGGTCCGCCATCCCATTCTCCAAAATCCGCAGGGAGTATGTCGGGCTCCCTCTCCTCTGTTATTTTTGCTGGAGGTGCCATTGGCCATCGGCTCCTTTCACATAGGTAGCGCCTTTGTAAACGCGCGTTTCAGGTTTACCCTGCGGAGTGGGGGGGGGGCTGCTTTGCGATGCCCCCCGCTTCGTGTCCGCTCGGTCCGCGGCATCGGTTGAGGTGAACGGCGTCTGCGTTCCAGCCGCGGACGGCGCACCCTCGGGAGGGTTCTTGCTCTCGATACCGCTCTTGCGATCTTCCAATTCCTCAGCCTGAAGCGACTGAGAATTGTCCTCAGACTCTTCATCGGCCGATTCCTGCCCCATCAAATCCAGTTCGGGCAACCCCTCGACCAGCAGCGACATCGCGGCTTGCGCCATGGTGTAGTCCTCGATGTCGGCCGGAGTGAAAACCGTCGTAAGTGTCTGTTTTCCCGCTGTAAGCACGTTGCCTGGGCCGGGAGTATAGGCGAACTTCCCATCCACCGATGCCGCGGCATTGAGCTGATCGGCGCTGAGCGCGGTGCCGTAGGGGATCGGAGCGGGCTTCGGCCATGTAATTGCCGGCTTCGCCTTGTTGACCACCAGCGACACGACAGCCTGCGCCGTTTCGTAGTCCGCGGTGCCCTCCGGCGTGAAGTTCACGGAGAGCGCCTGCGTTCCCGCTGCCAGCACCTGGCCGGCGTCGGGAGTGTAGGCGAAGGTACCCTCAACTTGCGCCGTGGCGTTGAGTTGATCGGTGTTGAGCGCCGTGCCGTAGGTAATGGCGGCGGGCGCCGGCCATGTGATGGCCGGCGTCGCCTTGGTGACAACGAGGGAGACGGTGGCATGTGCCTTGGGGAGGTTGGCGTCGGCCGGAGTGAAGGTTACCGAGAGTGTCTGCGTTCCCACGGGAAGCACGTCGCCGGCGGCGGGAGCGTATTCGAACATTCCCGGAACCGGCGCCGTGGCATTGAGCTGAGTGGCGCTGAGCGGGGTGCCGTAGGTAATCTCTGGGGGCTCCGGCCAGGTGAGAACGGTGGCCGTTGCTCCGGTGACGTTGAGCGTCACGCTGGCCTGCGCCGTGGTGTAGTCCGCGAGGTCGGTCGGAGTGAAGTTCACCGAGAGCGTCTGGTTTCCCGCTGTAAGCATCTCGCCGGCGGCGGGAGTGTAAACGAATGTTCCTGGAACCGATGCCGTAGCATTGAGTTCGGTGGCGCTGAGCGCGTCGCCGTAAGTGATGTCGGAGGGCGCCGGCCAGGTTATGGTTGGCGTCGCCCTGCCGACAGTGAGCGGCACGGCGGCCTTGGCCATGGAGTAGTTGGTGGCGTCGGCCGGGGTGAAGATGGCCGAGGGCCTATGCGTTCCAGCCGAGAGCACTGCGCCCGTTCCGGGGATGTAGGC
>OCTA010004428.1_pt1 | contig 12320 bp, 8 predicted proteins | sample 1538991 | NCBI WGS metagenome assembly OCTA01 (sample SAMEA3539302, study PRJEB22396) | soil metagenome | biome: tundra; feature: field; material: soil | place: USA | collected 2010-05 | depth 0.15 m
TTTGTCTATCCATTCGTAAAGTTAAATGGCAGAAAGTACGAGTTGCAAGCGGAGTATTCGAATAAATATCACGGCTGTGCGTACGTTCCATAAAAGCACGTTGAGCCGAAGATAACAGGGCGGCGGCCTTCCCCTTGAAGGCAAGCCGCCCTGTTTCGTTAACGCTATCCTCAAAGTTATTTCGAAATTGCAAAGAACTATGAACGGTTACATCGAACAAGTTATCGACCTGACCGACCCGGACGCGAATCGCATCTACAATCTCGACATCCAGGCTGCCCGCGAAATCATTCTGTCGCGTCCGGCCTCCGATGTTCTGTCCATTGAAGGCTCGTTCGCGCTGGTCGCGCGGGCTGGGAAAATCGTGCGGATGGCCCGCTCTCTGGACCGCCCCCTGCGCTACTTTCTCGCCAAGCGGAGTGCCGGTCCCGTGCTGGTGGTGGCGGATCGAATCGATGCCATCTACAACTGGCTGAAAGTCGAGGGACTCGACGCGCAATTCCATCCCAGCTACACGCGCATGGTGCCTGCCCACCACGTCGTGGAGCTTCACTTGATCGGTTGCCCCGACCCGGACCCTACCTATACCCGCTTCTTTACGCCGCAGCCGGAGACGCTTCCCGCCAACGTTCAGGAGATCGGGAGGGCTTATGTATTTGCCCTCGCCGAGGAGATCTCACAGTGGCTGAGTCTGGTTCCGGAAGCAGCTCCGGTGGGCGTCTTTTTTTCGGGTGGGATCGATAGCGGCAGTGTTTTTCTAACCGCCTATCACGTGATGCGCAAGCTGAGGATGAATCTGGCAAGGTTGAAGGCTTTTGTCCTGGACTTGGGCGGCGGCTCCGACGTAAGGCAAGCCCAATCGTTTCTCCAAGCGCTCGATCTGTCTCTGTTCCTGGAGCCAGTCGAAGGCGATCCATCGTCGCTGGACGTGCGGCAAACGATCCGCATCCTTGAAGACTACAAGGCCCTGGATATCGAGTCCGGAATGATGGCGGCCGCCCTTTGCCGCGGTATTCGACAGCGCTATCCGGCGTGGCGCTATTTGCTGGACGGCGACGGCGGCGACGAGAATCTGAAGGACTACCCGATCGAAGAGAATCCGGAGTTGACGATTCATAGCGTGATCAATAACCAGATGCTCTACCAGGAGGGCTGGGGGGTTGGAAAGATCAAGCACTCCCTCACCTACAGCGGCGGTTTAAGCCGGTCGTATACTCGCACCTATGCGCCCGGCCGATTCTATGGTTTCGATGGCTTCAGCCCGTTCACGCGTCCGAACGTCATTGCCGTTGCCGAGGCCATTCCCTTCCGGCAGCTTACGGGCGGCGACGTTCCCCGGCTCTACGAACTGAAGGGGGAGATCGTTTCGTCCGGCGTGAAAGCGTTGACGGGCTTTTCTATGCCGGTCTTTCCCAAACGCCGCTTTCAGCACGGAGCCATTCCTGAAGAGACGCTGCGCGCGCGGGTGCCATCGCGCGAGGCCGAATACCGAAAGCAGTTCCTTTCGCTCTATCAGTGACGCTCCCCGTATTGTCTGACGTATCGGGTAACTATCCGGCTGACGCTGCGCAGCGGGACCGGTGGATACTCGAACGGCGTCCGGTACGGGAGCCCGTGGACCCCTGGCTGCCATCCGCGTTCCTGGTGGAGGATGAGCGTTCCGCGAGTGGTGAGGTTGTTCCCGTCGCCACGATCTTTCTTACGAATCGCGAATGTCCCTGGCATTGTTTGATGTGCGATCTTTGGCGGCATACACTGCGCGAGAAAGTGCCCAGCGGTGCGATACCATTTCAAATCGATCACGCGCTTAAACAGCTAGCGCCGGCGCGGCAGATCAAACTCTACAACAGCGGCAGTTTTTTCGATGCGCAAGCCATTCCGCTAGACGACTATGGCCCGATTGCACAGCGAGTGAATTCGTTCGACCGGTTGATTGTGGAGAGCCATCCCGCGCTGCTTGGCGATAGCTGCCTGAGACTTCGCGATTTACTCAAGTGTCGCTTGGAAGTGGCCATGGGTTTGGAAACTGCGCAGCCGGAGATTCTTTCGCGGCTGAACAAGCGCATGACTCTGGAACAGTTTTCGGCGGCTGCCGAGTGGCTGCGGGCAAACGATGTCGATCTGCGAGTATTCATTCTGCTGCAGCCACCTTTCATGAAAGAGCATGAGGCTGTTTATTGGGCCGAGCGTTCGCTCGATTTCGCTTTCGATTGCGGCGCTAGTGTCGCTTCACTTATTCCGACGCGAGCGGGAAACGGGGCTTTGGATGAATTGCAAATGCTAGGTGAGTTCGCGCCGCCCCGCATCCAGAGTCTGGAGGCTTCCGTCGAGTTCGGCATCAATTTGAATCGCGGGCGCGTGTTTGCGGATCTCTGGAACCTGGAACGGCTGAATAGCTGCCGGACTTGCCACCCGGCTCGCGTGGCGCGGTTGAAAGAAATGAACCTTCGCCAGTCCATCACGAGTCCCATACAATGCATGGATTGCGGGGCTAGCGATTGATCCGCGCAAGTTACGATATCGCTGTTGTTGGATCGGGCTTCGCCGGATCGCTTTTGGCGATGATTGCCCGGCGGCTAGGACGATCCGTGGTGTTGCTGGAGCGCGCTAAGCACCCTCGTTTCGCCATGGGCGAATCGTCCACTCCTTTGACGAACTTGTTGTTGGAGGAACTCGCCACTCGCTACGATCTGGCGTCAATCAAGCCGCTGGCAAAGTGGGGAACATGGCAGCGTGCGTATCCCGAAGTGGCGTGCGGCCTGAAGCGTGGCTTCACTTTTTATCACCACACTCTCGGCACGGATGCGGGAGCTGAGCGTGACCGATCGAAGGAACTGCTGATCGCGGCTAGTCCACACGACAGCATCGCCGATACGCATTGGTATCGAGCGGATTTCGACCAGTTCCTGGTCCGCGAAGCCCAGCGGGCCGGCGCGGACTATTTTGACGAGATCGCGCTTCATGCCGTGACCGAGACCAGCGATTACGTGGAGCTTAAGGGGACCAGGAGCGGCGCGGATCTCGAAGTCCGGTCAAAGCTGGTGGTGGATGCTTCGGGTCCGCGTGGCTTCCTGCACCGGATGCTGCGCTTGCCCGAAGACCCGTTGCCTGGCTTGCCACGGACGCAAGCTCTTTACTCGCACTTCTCGGGCGTGGGCCGCTTTGCCGACCAGCACGTCGATTCGTCCGGCGAAGTTCCTCCGTATCCGGTGGACGATGCAGCCGTGCATCACGTGTTCGATGGGGGCTGGATTTGGGTTCTGCAATTCAACAACGGAGTTACCAGCGCCGGGGTCGCGGCAACGGATGCGACGGCTGAGAGGCTGCTGCTTTTCGACGGCGCCGAAGCGTGGCAGCGACTGCTCCGCCTTATCCCTAGGTTGGGAGAGCAGTTCAAAGCAGCGCGCGTGGAGCGTCCTTTTACGTATGTTCCCCGTCTCGCTTTCCGCAGCGCGAAGGCCTCCGGAAAACGTTGGATTTTGCTGCCGTCCGCCGCTGGATTCGTGGACCCGCTGCTCTCCACCGGTTTTGCTTTGACGCTGCTGGGCGTCGCCCGCTTGGCTGAGGTTATTAAGGATGACTGGGGATCTGAATCCATGGCTGCGAGCCTGGCGGCGGTTGCCTGCAAGTGCGATCGTGAGTTGGCCGCGGCGGGACGTCTGGTGGGGAGCCTCTACGCCAGCATGTCGGATTTCCCGCTTTTCGCCTCGCTATCGTTGCTCTACTTCGCCGCTGCCATCTACTCGGAGACAGCGCGCCGGCTCGACAAGCCGGAGTTGGCCGCGTCATTTCTGCTGCATGACCATCCTACCTTCGGGCCACGCTGTCGAGACCTGTTCGACCGAATTCAGAACTCGCCGCTGCCGTTTGATTCCACGCAAATACAAGCGGAGATTCAGGCGATAATCGAGCCCTTGAACCTGGCCGGCTTGGGTGACCCGCGCCGCCGCAATTGGTATCCCGTCGTGGCGCAGGATCTTTACGACTCAGCCTGGAAAGTTGGAGCGACGCACCGCCAAATTTCAGATCTGCTCGACCGGGTAGGTTTCGCCGCCCCGCTATCTCCATCTTTAGTTTGACTCTTCTCTCAATCGCAAGGTGGAGAACGCTTGCTACTGGCTCAAACTCTTGTCTTCTCAATAGGTTAGTGGCAGAATTACGTTCAAGACAAAAAATCAGACCGTGTATGTCTTTCTTCCAGCCGAAGTCTGTCGGATTCCTCCTGTTGGCAGTCTGTGTCGCAGCCTTCGCTGCTGCGTGCAGCCGCCACGCGGGTCTGCCGGACGTCGAATCCAAGCAGTATGCGGAACTCTGCGCCGCCTTCTACACCGGACTCGCCAGCCTGCAATCCGGTGAAGATGTGCGCGCCCAGGAAGAGCTTACGCGCGCCACTCAGATAGCGCCTGGCGAACCTGCCGGCTGGGCCGACTTGGGCATTCTTCAAATACGTCAACAGCAATTGGACGCCGCGCTCGCGAGCGTGGAGAAGGCCCGCTTACTGGCGCCTGGCAACAGCCGGATTGAAGCTCTGCTTGGGTCAATTGATAGCAGAATCGGCAAGGTCCCGGAAGCGTTGACTCACTTTCAGAAGTCCATCTCCCTGGATAGCCACAACCTGAAAGCGCTGTATTCGCTGGCGGACGAAACCGAAAGGCAGGCGCTGCCCACGAGCGACGCTGACGCCCAACAACTACTTAATCGCATTCTGAAGATCCAGCCGGGCAATCTTGCGGTATGGCTTGACGTGGCTCGTCTGTCCGCCAAGCGCGGCGACGCGGCCCAACTGAATCAGGCTGTGAACTCCATGCGGCAGTTCGCGGAAACCTGGCCCGATCGCGCGAAACAGCAGTTCAGCGCAATCGAACAGGAGGCCGCCGGACCCAATCCTCGGGCTGCCGCGGTTAAAGTCCAGTTTCTACGGAATGTGTTGCTGCGCGACCCAGGCTATCGGCGCAGTCTGGACCAGGTGAAGGTGCCCACCGCGTTCGTTGCCGAGCCGTTCGTGAAGTTTCTCCGGCTCCCTTCTCCGCATTCCGACCCCGCCGCGCCGGACGTCAAGCTCCAGTTTGCGTCGGAGCCGCTCGCCGGCACGCCGCCGGAAAACGTGAAGTGGGCCGGCGCCATTGCGCTGAATGAGCAGAGCGATCCGGCAATCATTTGGGCGGATGCCGCCGGGGTTCATATCCCTGGGGGCGCGATTCTACCGCTTCCGCGAACTAAGGATTCGACGGCCGGCGCGTCACTTGGAAACAAGGCCGTTGCGGGCGCCGATTTGAATTACGATTTTAAGACGGATTTGATTGTCGCCACGTCCGGCGGCGTAAGGATTTACCAACAGGTCGATCCTCAGCATTTCAAGGACGTCACCTCCGAAACTAAACTTCCTCCCGCGGTTTTGAATGGTTCCTACACCGGGGCCTGGGCATTTGACGTCGATCTGGACGGCGACCTGGACATCGTGCTCGGCGTTCCACAAGGCGAGCCCACCGTCTTGCGCAACAATGGCGACGGCTCTTACACTCCCATTCACCCGTTTCACGGAGTGGATGGTCTGGTCGCTTTCAGCGCCGCCGATATCGACGGCGACGGCGACCCCGATGTCGCTGTCATCGACAAGAATGGCAGGCTGACTGTCTTCATGAACGAGCGTTTGGGCAATTATCGGAAACGCGAAGCGCCGTCAGCCTTTTCAGAACCTAACCTCGATGTCGCCGCCGCGGACGTGAATGGCGACGGTCTGGTTGACTTCGTGGTTCTGCGCAAGGACCTCAGCATTGCCCGGCTCTCTGGCAAAGAAAGCGATGAGGGCTGGGACTTCGCCGAACTCGTACCCGCACACCGCAACGCAAATAGTATGGAGCCCGTAAGTCTCCTGCTGGCGGATCTGGACAACAACGGCGCTTTGGATTTGATTGCAGGCGACCAGGCGTTTCTGGGCGATGGCAAGCGTTTCTCGCCGCTGCCCGCCAAACTCAACGCGAATGCCCGGGCCGTTGCCGATCTGAACGGGGACGGCCGCTTGGATGTCGTCGGACTGAGTCCCGGAGCGGACGGAACGGCTCGGGCTGTCGAACTCGTAAACCACGGCGTCCTGAACTATCGCTGGCAGACGATCCGAACCAAGGCCGCGCACGCATTTGGCGATCAGCGGATTAATTCTTTCGGCATCGGGGGCGAAATCGAGATCCGCGCCGATCTGCTAACGCAGAAGCAGGTCATCAGTTCCCCCGTCTCCCACTTTGGACTCGGCGAACATACCAAAGTGAATTTCGCGCGCATCGTTTGGCCCAACGGATCGGTGCAAGCCGAATTTGCGCTGAAGCCAGGTACGACAGTGCGCGCGGGGCAAAGATTAAAAGGGTCGTGCCCCTTCCTATTCACTTGGGATGGCAAGCGAATTCGATTCGTCAAAGACACCGCGCCCTGGTCTCCGGCGCTGGGCTTGCACATCAATGCGCAACAAGTCGCGGGCATTTACCAGACGCAGGAGTGGTTCAAAATCCCGGGCAGCGAACTCGCGCCGCATGACGGGTATTACGACTTGCGGGTCACCGCCGAATATTGGGAGACCTTCTATATCGATCACTACTCGCTGTTAGTGGTGGACCATCCTAAAGGCACGCAAGTCTATTCGGACGAAAGGTTCGCCGCACCGCCGCCGCCGCTAAAACTGTATGTCACGAAAGATCCGCGGCCTTTTGCCTGCGCCCGGGACGAGCGTGGACAGGATGTAAGTTCGATCGTAGGCGCGCTCGATGGAAATTATCTGGATACTTTTGGCCGCGGCCAATATCAAGGCGTCACCAACGATCACTGGGTGGAACTACAGCTTCCTGAAGACGCGCCGCGTACCTGTCCCGTTTATCTGATTGCCGATGGCTGGATGCACCCAAGCGATGGAACGATTAACGTTGCCTTGGGACAGAACAGCGCCGCGCCGCCCGCGGGCCTCAGCATTGAAGTGCCAGACAAGAGCGGTCGTTGGGTCGCGGTGCGCAAGGGCCTCGGTTTTCCGACGGGACGTGTGAAGACAATCGTGCTTGACCTAAGCGGAATCTTCCACGAAGGAGGGCCGCGCAAGTTCCGCCTGCGCACTAACCTGGAGATCTACTGGGACAAGCTGGCGTGGGCCGAAGGAGTCGATCACAAACAAATGCGAACGAAGCGCCTCGCTTTGTCGGGGGCGGATCTTCAATACCGCGGCTTCTCGCAAATGACGCAGGCAAACCTGTCTTCGCCGGAGCTTCCCGATTACAACGTGCTTGCCGGAACTGGGCAGAAATGGCGCGACCTGGAAGGCTACTACACGCGCTTTGGCGACGTGCGCGAGTTGCTCGATCGCATCGACGACCGAATGGTCATTGCAAATGCGGGCGACGAACTGCGTCTTAAGTTTCCCGCGCAGGCTCCGGTGAGCGAAGGGTGGACGCGCGATTACGTCATGATCGGCGATGGGTGGATCAAAGATGGCGATTACAACTCCACGTTTTCGAAGACCGTTCTGCCGCTGCCGTATCACGCGATGAAGGATTACACCGCGCCTCCAGGGGCGCTCGAACAAGATCCGGCTTATCGTCTGCATCCAGCCGATTGGCAAACTTTCCAGACGCGCTACGTAACTCCGAACTATTTCGCGACGGAGCTTTGGAGGCACCCGTAAAGGTCCAATGCAACGCTCCCTCATTCGTGTTTTCATAACGCTGCTGTTTGTTGGATTGCTGGCTGCTCCACTCGTATACAAAAGTCTGCTGGCGCGCAGGCGAGCGGCCAGCGCCGCCCAAAACCAGGCCGCCGTGCTCGCTCGATATGGCTTTGTCTTCGAGGAGTCCGCCAAAGCGTCCGGCATCGATTTCAAGCACGTTGCCCCGAAACTAGACGGCAAGTTGGATCACATCATGGAACAGGTTGCCTCAATGGGAGCGGCGGTTTCGATTGTCGATTTTGACCGCGATGGTTGGGACGACATCTACGTGACAAATAGCGGCGAAGGCGCCCCAAACGCACTCTATAGGAACATGCACGACGGAACGTTCAAGGATGTAGCAGCCGAGGTTGGTTTGGCCGATGTGAACTCGCGCGAGACCGGCGTTTCCATGGGCGCTGTTTGGGGCGACTACGACAACGACGGTTATGAAGACGTCCTCATCTACAAGTGGGGCAAGCCCGAGCTTTTTCACAACGACGGCGGCAAGCACTTCACCCGCGTCAGCGAGCAGGCCGGTCTTCCCGCATGGGCGAACGCTAACACCGCAATCTGGTTCGACTACGACAACGACGGCAAACTGGATTTGTTTCTCGGCGGCTACTATCCGGACGACGTAAACCTCTGGAGTTTGAAGAACACCCGCATGATGCCCGATAGCTTCGAATACGCGGAGAACGGCGGGCGCAAGTATCTGTTTCACAACCTGGGCGGCGGCAAGTTCGAAGAAGTCTCGGAAAAGATGGGCATCAACTCGCGCCGCTGGACTCTCGCGGCCGTAGCCGCCGACTTTCGAGGCACCGGCTATCAGGACCTGTTCGTCGCGAACGACTATGGCGTCTCCGAACTTTACTTCAACGACGGTGGCAAGAAGTTCCGCGAAGTTGGCAAGCAGACCGGTGTCGGCTATGCGCCCAAGAGCGGGATGACCGCTTCCGTTGGAGACATTTTGAACCAGGGGCAATACGCGATCTTTGTTTCTAACATCTCCGAAGAAGGCGTGCTGGTTCAGGGCAACAATCTGTGGGTACCGCAAGCGGGCACGTCCGGCGAAAGTCTCAAGTTCGAGAACCTGGCGAATGCCATGGGCGTGGAACTCGGGGGCTGGAGTTTTGGCGGACAGTTCGGCGACCTCAATAATGACGGCTATCTGGATCTTTACGCCGTCAATGGAAATGTCTCGCTCGATCAGAGTCGCAGCTACTGGTACGACTACTCGAAGGTCGCCGGCGGCAATCGCGCCATCATTTCCGATGCGGCGAACTGGCCTCCGTTAAAAGGGCGCAGTCTCTCCGGCTATCAGCAGAAGCGCGTCTGGCTGAACGACGGAGCGGGGCAGTTCAAGGAAGTGTCGCAGCTAGTTGGCGTGACGGACCGCTACGACGGGCGTTCCATCGCGCTGGGCGATTTTGGCAACAACGGCGCGCTCGATGCGGTTGTCGCGAACCAGCGCGCGCCCGTTCTGCTTTACAAGAACCGGGTGGAGAGCGGCAACCAGTGGATCGAATTTCAACTGGAGGGCCGCGCAAGCAACCGCAGCGCTATCGGGGCCGAAGTTCGTCTATTCTGGAATGGTCGGGAACAAGTGCAGGAAGTGTCCGGCGGGAGCGGCTTTTGCGCTCAGAATCAACGGCGGCTGCACTTCGGACTGGGCAAAGCAGGCGCGGTAGACCGGGTTCAAATTCGCTGGCCGTCCGGCCGCGTGCAAACTATTAGCGCACCGGGATTGGACCGGATTCACAAAATTCAGGAGCCATTATGAGCACGCAAACAGCGGCGCAAACATCCGCGCAAACCTCAATGACAGGCGCTGGGCCAGGCTTCAGCGCGAAACCACCCTCGTCGATCGCCCGGTTCTTCAGCGTCGAAAACCGCTATTTGCCGCCGCTTGTCATCACGCTCATTCTGCTGGTCGGGAATCTTTCCTTCGGCTTGCTTGAAAGCTTCTCGCGCACACTCCTGGCAATCGCGGTCGCCGTGGCTTTTGAGATTGTGCTGAGTCTCCTGGTCTACCGCCGCTTCCCCGTTCTCGCCAGCGCCTACATTAGCGGCATCAGTGTGGGCATCCTGATTCGATCGCCCGAATTCTGGCCCTATGCGCTGTGCAGCGCGATTGCGATTACATCGAAGTATGCGATTCGCTGGCGCGGCCGCCATCTATGGAATCCATCGAACCTCGCCATCAGCGTGATGCTCCTGCTGGTTCCGGAATACATTGCCACGCTGAGCGTTCAATGGGGCAACACCATCTGGCCGATGCTGATCGTTTGGGTGCTGGGCGCGCTGATTGTTTACCGCGTCAAACGGTTTCACATCACCGCGACGTACGTTGTTTCATTTATTGTTCTTTCTTACGTGCGGACGGCATTCACCGGGCATTCGTTTCTTGCCGAGGTTGCGCCCATTACGGGACCCATGTATCAGCTCTTCATCTTCTTCATGATTACGGATCCGAAGACGACGGTTAAGCCCCGTTGGGCGCAATGCCTGGTGGTCTTCCTGGTGGCGGTGGTCGAGATGATTCTACGGCTAACGGAAAATATCCACGCGCCCTACTACGCGCTTGCTATCGTCGGGCCTATCGCCAATGCGATAGAGATTGCCGTGACGTCGAAGCCCAAGCCGGCCGTTCAGTTCGCTTGACCGGCTGAAGTCATGTCGATGTCGGCGGCTTTGATATCCGAGGGAATGAACGAGCGGTCCAGCAGTTCGCTCATCGGCGTCTTCACCTTCAATATTCCCGCCTGGATACCCATGTCGCGGATCTTCTCCATCTCCGCGTCACTCGGATTCAGCATGCGGTAACTCACCCGGTCCGGGGGCATGGTCAGCACGTAGCGGACAACCTTCTCGTCCTGCCGAAAATACGGAAAGACGACCTTGGCCGCTTCCAGCCGGTGCGTTTCCGCCCACTCGCCGCTTTGCGCGATGCCGCGCACCAAGTCTTTCACCACGGCCGGGCGCTGCTGGATCAGCTTCTCATGCACCACCAGCACGCATGAAATGAAATGCGGCCAAATATCCTTCGCATAGTAAAGGACGCGCCCGCTGCCGTCGAGTTCCGCTTTTGCCGCAAAGGGCTCGCCCACAAAGTACGCGTCGATCGCTTTCGCAGCCAACGCTCCCGGCATATCCGGCGGCGGCATTTCGACAAACTTAATCTCCTCCGGCTTTACGTCCTGGTCCTGCATTAGTTTGTGAATGACCAGGTTCTGGTTGCTGTACTTGCTCGGGATCGCGAACGTCTTGCCGCGGAGATCGCGCAAACTCGTCACCGCCAGATCTTTTCGCACCATCACCTCGGAGCCATCGCGATGTCCCAGGTAAAGTATCTTCACCGGAACGCCCTGCTCCCGGAGTTTCATGGCAAGGGGCGCGATCATGAAACTCGCCTCCAAGCGCCCCGCTTTAATGGATTCGACCACCGTGGGAAAATCCGTGAACCGCTGCGATACAAAGCGTGTAGACTTGCTCGTCTTGGTGGCGAAATCCGTGACCGGGCAGGTGAGGTGGCAAGTCACTGGCAGAAAGCCGACTCTCAGGACCTCGCGCCCATCCGCCAAGTGCGTCGCGTCCGACTGCGGAGTGGTGCGCTCCCACGGCTTATAGCGAAGGATGGCAAGCGCACCGATCACAACGACCAGTCCGATTGTCCAGCGTGCGGTAGAAGAACGAAGCATGTCAGTATTCCCTTTGGTTTTGCGCGCCAGCGTAATCGCCAGCTTCTTCAATGTTGAGTTCCGTCAAAATCAAGTGCATAGCCCGCACGACTTCGGGTTGCGTCGGATCGCGCGGGCGCGGAGCGGTGATGTTCAATTGATCGCGAATCTGCGCCGGACGTTCGCTGAGAACGATCACGCGGTCGGCCAGTTGCGCCGCCTCTTCTATGTCATGCGTGACCAGCACAACCGTGCGCGGTCTCGCTTGCAAAATCCGGGCAAGCTCCTGACGCATTCGCAGCCGGGTCAAGTAATCGAGCGAGGAGAATGGCTCGTCCATCAGCAGGATGTCCGAGCTTCCGGCCAGGGCGCGGGCCAGTTCCACACGCTGCCGCATCCCGCCCGAAAGCTGATGTGGATAATGATCTTCGAAGCCCTCCAGCTTAATTAGGCGGAGCAACTCCTGTACCTGTTGCGCGCGCACAGGCCCGGTGCCCACATGCCTCAGACCCAAGGCGATATTCTGAGCGACGGTCTGCCACGGAAACAGTCCGTCCTGTTGGTAGACCATGCGGACCTGCCCCGCTCGCGCAATCGTTCCGGAGTCTGGCTTGTCAAAGCCCGAGAACAGATTCAGCAGCGTGGTTTTGCCGCAGCCCGAGGGACCGACAAGCGCAACAAACTCACCCGGCAAAATCTCTAGGGACAGGTCGCGGACCACTTCCAGCGTCCCGAAAGACCGGGATATCTTCTCTATGCGGAGCGGCACAGCAGTCATCGCTCGTAGCCCCAGCGCACACTCGGAATTTTGGTAAGTTGGACCAGCACGCGGTCAATCGCGACCCCAACGAATCCAATCACCACCATCGCCACCACCAGGAGATCGGTCCGTAGGCCGTTGCGGGAATCCATCACGGCGAACCCCAGCCCATCGCGGCCCGCGATCATCTCCGCCGCGA
>OCTA010004429.1_pt1 | contig 12320 bp, 9 predicted proteins | sample 1538991 | NCBI WGS metagenome assembly OCTA01 (sample SAMEA3539302, study PRJEB22396) | soil metagenome | biome: tundra; feature: field; material: soil | place: USA | collected 2010-05 | depth 0.15 m
ATGTTGATGTCGCGGTAGAGGATCCCGTAGAGGGCGTCGTTGACCATGTTGTCAAAGCCCTCCCACGCACCCATCGCGGCGATCTCGGACATGCACAGGCCCGAGCAGAAGCTCGACAGCCGCACGTAGCGCCCGTGCTGCTCGGACCACTCGTCCATCGCCTCGCGCATGATGCGGAAGTTCGCCTGCGTGGCGAACGTGCCGCCGTAGCCCTCCGTGGTCGGGCCGTAGGGGACGTAGTCGAGCAGGCTCTGCGCGGTCGAGCGGATGACCGCCACGATGTCCCCGCCCGCCTGCGCCACCGCCCGGGCGTGCACCACGTCCTCATACACGTCTCCCGTCGCCGTCAGCACGTAGCGCAGCGGGGTGGGGGCGTCTCCGAGACGCTCGCGCATCGCCCGGCGCTCGTCAAAGCGCTGGGCGATCTCGCGCAGCCGCGCGGCGCACTCCTCGGTGACGCGCTCGCGCACCGCCGCCTCCTCGCCCTGCTCCAGCGCCAGGAGGTCGAGCTCCCCGGCGCTCACCGCCTCGGCGATCTGCTGGGGCGAGCGGCCGGTCTGGATCATGGCGTTGCCCAGCCAGTGGGCGATGCCGCGGCCGAGGCCGCCACGGTCGTGGACGTGCTCGACGAGCACGTTCGGCAGCGGCACCTCCAGCGCGTCCGCGCCGTCCACCCCGAGCAGGCGCGTGACGCTGCGCTCGACCGACACGGTCGTGTGCCCCGCGATCCGCTCGCCGACCTGATCGGCGATCTGCCTCCCCGCCTGCCGACAGGCGGCCACCACCCCCGGGTCGAGATCCAGCTTGGAGCTCATGAGGAGCTCCGCGGCTGGCCCCTGCCGATGCGAGGACAGCTGGCGCTCACTGCAGATCCCTGACGATCGGGAACGGGATGACCTCCCGCAGCGTGTCGCGTTCGGTCAGGATCATCACCAGGCGGTCCACCCCCATCCCGCCGCCCGCCGTAGGCGAGTAGCCGTACTCGATCGCGCGCGCGTATTCCTCGTCGTTGGGGTGGGGCACGTCCTCGTCGTCGATCAGGCGCCGCTTGCGCTGGTCCACGAACCGCTGCCACTGGTCGACCGGATCGTTCAGCTCGGTGTCGCCGCTGACCAGCTCGATCCCGCCGATGACCGCGTCGAAGTGCTCGCCGAGCCGGGGATGCACGGCGTGGCGCTTGGTGATCGGGAACGGCTCCAGCGGGAAGTCGAAGACGTGCGTGGGCTGGTTGATGTGGGGCTCGATCAGCTTGGAGTAGATGTCCGCCACCAGCTCGGCCCAGGTGGCGGCCGGGTCGAGCGGCTCGTCGAGAACCGCCGCCAGCTGCGCGCGCTCCGCCCCCATGAAGTCCACGCCGGTCTTCTCCAGGATGATCTCGCGCATCGTGATCCGCTTCCACGGCCTGGCCAGGTCGATCTCTTCGCCGTTGCGCTTGATCACCGTGCGCCCCAGCGCCTTCTGGGCGACGTCGCGGAACATCTCTTCGGTGGCCGTGGCCACGTCGTTGTAGTCGGCGTAGGCCATCATGAACTCGATGATCGTGAACTCGGGGCTGTGCTTGTGGGAGATGCCCTCGTTGCGGAACACCTTGCCCATGTCGTACACGTTCTCCATGCCGCCGACGATGCAGCGGTTGAGGAACAGCTCGACGGAGATGCGCAGGTACAGGTCGCGGTTGAGCGCGTTGTGATGGGTGGTGAACGGCCGCGAGCCGGCGCCGCCGGCCAGCGACTGCAGGGCCGGCGTTTCCACTTCCACGAAGTTGCGCTCGTTGAGCCATTCGCGGATCGCCGCCACGATCCGCGCGCGCGTGACGAACAGCTCGCGCGTCTCCTCGTTGGCGATCAGGTCGAGCTCGCGGTAGCGGTAGCGGGTGCCCGTGTCGCCCAGTCCGTGGTGCTTGTCCGGGGGCGGGCGCAGCGTCTTGGTGAGCAGCGTGCACTCCAGCACCGCCAGCGCGAGCTGCCCGCGCTGGGTCACGTACACGCAGCCCAGGATCCCCACGATGTCTCCGATATCGAGGCTGAGAATGCGGTCGTAGGTCTCCTGCCCGAGCGCATCCACCCGCACGACCGCCTGGATCGAGCCCGACAGGTCGCGCACATCCAGAAACGCCGTCTTACCGTGCCCGCGCCGGGAGATCAGCCGTCCGGCGATCTGATATCGCAGCTCGGCGTGTTCCCCGGCCTCCAGCGTCGAGGCGTCGTGAGCCTCCAGGACGTCCGCGATCCGCGTCCGATCGGGCATGCTGACGGGCGGATAGGGGTCGATGCCCTCGGCCCGCAGCCGCTCCATCTTCGCGCGGCGTTCGTCGAATTCGACCGCCTCCTCGCCAACGGCCGCCTCATCCGGCGCTGGCGGCGGGCGGGCGTCCTGCTCCTCCTGCTGCTGATCCTGAACTGGCATATCGAAGACGATCCTCTCAGCTGAGACGCGCTTGTCAAGCGCTCGGTGGTCGGGCCGGGCGGCACGCGAGCGCCCGCGCACAGCCGTGCGGCCCGCTGCTCAGAAAGTGCATGTCGCTGTTCGAGACGGCCTGGGAGTCAGGCCATCGGCAGCGACATGCCCGCGGGTTTCCGGCTCTCGCCCGATTGATGAGAGCCCGCCCGCCCGGCGCCCACCTCGACCAGCGGGAGGATGACCGGCGCGGGCGGGGCCATCGCGATCAGTCCGCGCGCGACGTGGCGGATCGCCTGCGAGGCCGGGTCGTCCGGATCCTCGATCACGAGCGGCAGGCCGCTGTCGGCCTGCTCTCGCAGAGGCATCGTCAGCGGCACCCTGCCGAGCAGCGGCACGTCGAGCTCCTCGGCCAGTTCGCTGCCGCCGCCCTCGCCGAAGATCGTGAAGCGCTCGCCCGCAGGGGTGGTGAAGCTGGACATGTTCTCGATCACCCCGCCGATCTCCAGATCGACCTTGTGCGCCATGTGCGCCGAGCGTCGCGCGACCTTCTGGGCGGTCTGCTGCGGCGTGGTCACGATCAGGAACTTGGCCTGGGGAAGCAGCTGGGCGAGGGTCATGGAGACGTCGCCCGTGCCCGGGGGGAGGTCCACGAGCAGGTAGTCCAGGGCGCCCCACTCCACGTCCTGGAGGAACTGCGTGAGCGCCTTGTGCAGCATCGGACCGCGCCAGACCACCGCCGCGTCCTCCTCGACGAAGAAGCCGATCGACATGACCTTCACGCCATGGGACTCCAGTGGCACGATCTTGCGCGCGGCCGAGACGGGTGGCCGGGTGGCCCCCAGCCCGAACATGCGCGGGATCGAGTAGCCCCACACGTCCGCATCGAGGACCCCCACGCGCTTGCCTTCCGCTGTCAGAGCAGCGGCGAGGTTGGCCGTCAGCGTGGACTTGCCCACGCCGCCCTTGCCCGAGCCGATGCAGATCACGTTGGAGACCTGTGCCAGCGCCCCCGCGGGCAGGCTGGCGCGCCCGAGCTTCTGCTGCAGCGCGGACTTCTGGGTGTCGCTGAGCACGTCGAAGTAGACGTTGACGTGGGTGACGCCCTCCAGCGCGACCACCGCTTCGACGACCGCCGTCTGGAAATGGCCCTTGATCGGGCAGCCGGGCGTGGTCAGCGAGACGGTCACGTCGATCACGCCGTTGGGGCTGATCTCGATCGAGCGCACCATGTCCAGCTCGACGATCGAGCGGTGCAGCTCCGGGTCGATCACGACCTCCAGCGCCTTCAGGATCTCGTCTCTGTGGGTCACACGGCCCATTGTGGCAAACCTGGGCGAGTAGCCCTGCCAGGCCCGGTCAACCGCCACGCCCGGTCAACCGCCACGCCCGTTAAAAAGACCCGCGGGCGGTGGGGGCCGCCCGCGGGTCGGGGGAGGAGAGGGTGCTACTACTGCCGGCGGGATATGAGGCCGGCAGACTTTCCCGCCGCGGCCTCTCCAGCCGGGCGGGGGAAGGGGGTGGGTCTCTAGACCAGGCTGAGGATGCGCTCCTGGACCTTGTTGGCCAGCTCGGTGCCGTTCTTGGCGATCGCTTCGCGGCGGTCGTCGAGGTGGCTGACCCTGGTCTCGATCACGCTGCGACGCTGACGCAGTTCGCGCTCGAGGCGCACGCGGGCTTTGCGGACCTCGCGCTCCAAGCGGTTGCGGGCGGTGGCGCCGCGGCGCTCGAACCTGCGCAGCTGGGCCTGTGCCCTGGAGCTGGAGGAGTAGTTGGAGATCGTGTCGCCGACCGTCGAGACCATGCGGTCACGGGCGAGCAGGGCGGCACCGACTTGAATCAGCACCGCGCGCTCGGCGTAGTCGCCGAACGCCGGCGTGGACTGGGTCGCGGCAGCTGCGTTCGGGCGGCTGGTCGTCGAGGCTTTGGCCGCTGCGGGCTTGCGCGCGGCTTTCGCTCGGGCTTTTCTCGCTTTGGGGGCGGTTGCGTTGGCGGTGGGCATCTGAAGTGGACTCCTTCTGTATTCCTCGCCGGCTGCGAGGGACGGGTGTGTGCTTGCTCTGCTTGGTCCGACGCCGTTCTCGGCGATACGAACACCTGTTTGTAACCCGCCAGTGGAAGATCGTTACAGCTAGATCCTATCACGGTGTGAAATCCCTGTAACCAGGGGTCCTGCGCCTGGTGAGCTTGTAACATGAGGAACATGCGTTCGGCCGGCAACGCGGGGGTCCTGCGCCGGGTCAGCTTGTAACAGGAGGAACATGCGTTCGCCCCGCCTCGCCGTCCGAGCCGGCGCCGCCCGGCCGCGTGCGGGCGATCCACTGCAACGGCTGCTCGAGCTCCTCGGGGCTGGGCAGCGCCTCCGGTCCGCTCCAGGCGCGCGCCAGCGCCGCGGGGCCGCCGTCGTCCACGACCGCATCGCAGAAGCGGCGTCCCATCTCGTACTGGCGCATCTTCAGCTCCAGGCCGAGCAGGCGCTCGAGCACCCGCCAGGGAAGGCCCCGCTGCCCTCGCCGGCGGCTCATGGCGGCGCGCAGGCGCGGCAGCGAGGGGAGCATGTCCGCGCCCACGACGTCCATCGTGTGCTCCGCATGGCCCTCGATGAGAGACATCGCCGCCTGCATGCGCTCGACCAGCTGCCAGCGGTCCTCCCCGAGCGTCAGGCGCAGCAGCTGTCCGCCGCGGGCGCGCTCGACCATCTCGCGCAGCTCGCCGATCGCGGGCATCTTCGGCAGCCGTCCAGCCAGCGACGGCTTGCCCGCCACCGTCACCTGGAGGCCGTCGATCAGCTCTTTGAGCATGCCGCCCAGGTAGTCGCGCAGCCACGGCGCACCCGAGAACTGGACCGCGTGGGTGATCTCGTGGATCGTCACCCACAGCACCAGCTCGTCGCGATCGACGCCCAGGCTGCCCGCCGCCTGGGCGAGGTTGGGCGCGAGCAGCAACAGCCGCGGCGCGACCGAGGCGTCGAGCAGAGCAAGGTCGTACTGCCCGAGCACGCGCTGGGAGAGCATCCCGGTCAGCGCGCCCACCTGGGCTCCCAGCAGCAGCCCCGAGGCCGACCGCATTCCTCCCGCCAGCAGGCCCTTCTCCTCAGCCATCCGCGCCGTCAGCGGCGCCAGCAGCGGCCGCATGGTCCTGAGGTTGGCGGCGATCCAGGAGGAGCGATCGACGACCTCCAGCGGCGGCAGCTCGGCGGGGAGCCCCAGGCCGCTGTAGGCGCTCACGCGTCCGGCGAAATCATGCGCGAGCGGCTCGATGCTCGCCGCGCGGATGCCCCCGAACGGCGGCGAGCCGGCGATCAGCTCTCCGATCCGCTGGGCTGTGCCCCAATCGACGACGTCCACTCCAAGAGCGTAGCCCGGGAGGATCGAGATCCCGCCCGCCCCCTCGCCCGCCCCCGCGTATCCTTGGGTTGTGAGCAGCTCCAAGATCGCGTCCGCGCCGCCGCAAGGCCCGCCGCGCGAGGAGCACGCCGGGAGCTTCCTCAAACGGGCGGAGGTCCGCGACGTGCTCGCCTGGATGCGCCTGCTGATCGATCCCGCGGACGCGGCCGCGGTCGTCCGCGCGCTGGCCAGGCCCCCGATCGAGCTGCGCCAGGTGGACCTGGCCCGCGTCATCCAGGTCGCACGGCGGCGCAAGCTCGACCTGGTGCTCGGCCTCACCGCCGCCACCGAGTCCCCCCAGGTCCCGCCCGAGGCGCGCGAACGCATCCAGCGCTTCGTCGAGCTGCATCGCAGCGCCGCCGCCGAATTGGACACGGTCGGACCGGATCTGTTTCTGGGACGCCTGATCGACCGCCTGGGCATGCGCGGGCGCCCGTTGCTCGCTCCCGAGGACGCGGCCGAGCAGCGCGCCAGCCTGGAGCGCCTGCGCGCGCTGGCCGTGGAGTTCGTGCGCTGCAACCCGCGGGCGAGCACGCGCGACCTCGCCCGCCACCTGGCCACGGTCGTCCCCGAGACCCACGCCGAGGGGCGCTTGGCCCAAGCGCAGGAGGAGCCCGCGGCGAGTCGTCTGCAGACCACGCTGAGGCTGCTGCGCGAGGAGGTGCTCGGCAGCGTCGCGCGCATCGGCGGGCGCCTCGGCGAGCTGAGGCTGGACACCGAGCTGGACATCTCCCACGGCGTGGTCCGCTACCTGGAGCTGCTCAAGCTCTCAGCGCTGCTGCAGCGTCCGGACGGGCAGAGCCTCGCGGACGCGCTGTCTGACATCAACGCCCGCCTGCTCGCCGCCACCACGCCGCTGCAGCGCGAGATCTTCCAGACCTCCACGCTCGATGAGACGCTGCTGGACGCCGACGGCGACAACCGGTCGCGCGCTCAGGCGCTCCTCCCCCGCGAGGAGCACTCGCTCGGGCCGTTCCTGCCGCGCAAGGGCGTCGGCCTGGCGCTGTCCGCCTCGGACATCCAGACCTACCGCAGCTGCCCGCTGCGCTACAAGTTCGCGCGCGTCCTGCGGATCCCCACCGAGCAGACCGTTCACCAGCGCTTCGGCATCGTCGTCCACCAGGTGCTGGAGCGCTACCACTCGGAGGGCGGCGGCTCGCTCGCGCAGATGATCGAGCTGCTCGACGCCGTGTGGCGCCGCAGCGCGCTCGGCGAAAGCGAGTCCGAGCGCGAGCTGATGGACAAGGCGCGGGCGGCGCTCACGCGCTATCACGCGCGCCTCGGCGACCAGGACAGCGAGCCCGTGTGGTTCGAGCGCGCCTTTGCCTTCCGGCTGGGACCCCACCACCTGCGCGGACGCGTCGATCGCGTCGATCGCCTCGCTCCGGGGTCCGACGCGGAGTACGAGCTGATCGACTACAAGACCTCCCGCCCCAAGACCGCCGAGCAGCTGGCCGACGACGTCCAGCTCTCGCTCTACGCGCTGGCCGCCCGCGAGGCCTGGCAGCTGCAGTCCTCGCGCCAGGCCTACTACTACGTACTCGACGATCTGAAGGTCCCCGTGCCCCGCAGCGAGCGCGACGCGGAAGCTGTGACCGAGGTCGTGGCGGAGGTCGGCGAGGGCATCCTCGCCCAGCAGTTCGAGCCGACCCCATCGCGCGCGGCCTGCTCGATCTGCGACTACCGCATCGTCTGCCCCGCCGCCGAGGGCTAGCGCCGGCCCCTTCCCGCGGCGCGGCGGGACCCGCCGGGGGCGGGGCGCCGCGTGCCCGCCCTACTTCCCCTCGGCCCCGCGCTGGCGCAGGAAGCGCTGGAATTCGCGGGCCAGGAGCTCGCCCGAGGGGACGTCCTCGGGCGAGCTCTGCCCCTCGCTGTCCGCGGCCTGCTCCAGGCGTTCGACGAACGCCTGGATGTCGGGGTCGCTCTGGACGGCCACGCCGACCTGCCGTTCGTAGTCCGCGGCCGCCGATTCGAGCTCGGAGACGTCCACCGACACGCCGATCAGGACTTCAACCTTGCGCAGCAGCGCCAGCGCTGCCTTCGGGTTGGCCGCCGCGGCCACATAGTGCGGAACCGCCGCCCACAGGCTGGCCGACGGGATCCCCGCGTCCGCGCAGGCGGTGTGCAGCACGCCCACGATCCCGGTCGGGCCCTCATAAGCCGATGGCTGGAGGCCGAGGCGCTCCAGCATCCCCACGTCGGAGGCGTGGCCGCTCATGGCGACCGGGCGCGTGTGGGGCACGTCCCCGAGCAGCGCCCCAAGGGAGACGACCACCTGCACCCCCAGCGCCTCGGCGAGGTCGATGATGTGCGCGCTGAACGCCCGCCAGCGCATCGAGGGCTCCACCCCCTGGACGAGCACCAGATCGCGCGGCGCCCGCGGCGCGCTCGCTTCGAAGATCTCGACCGTCGGCCAGGAGATCTCACGCCTGCCGTCCTCCCCGAAGCGAATGCTCGGACGGTTGGCCTGGAAGTCGTAGAACTCCTCCGAGTCGATCCGGGCGAAGCGGCGCGCGCTCAGGGAGGAGGCCAGGAAGGAGACGGCGCTGGAGGCGGCGTCGCCCGCGTCGTTCCAGCCCTGGAATGCGCACACCAAGGCCGGGGCCCTGAGGCCATCAGGACGGCGATCCCAGATGAGGGGCTGCATCCGAACCACCGTACATCATGCGCCGATGGCGTCAGGCACGCATTCCGCGCCCGAGGAGCACCAGACGGTCGCCACCCTGCGCGTCGACGAGGCCGTGGACGGGCTGTTCGCATGCACGCGCAAGGAGCGCCAGATATCCCGCGCGGGCACCGCGTATCTGACGGTCGAGCTGCGCGACAGCACCGGAACGATCCTCGCGCGCGCCTTCCGCGACGCGGACGTGCTGGCCGGGCGCTTCGAGCGCGGAGACCTGGTGCGCGTGCGCGGACGCGTGGCACGCTTCCGCGAGGAGCTCCAGATCGAGCTGCGCTCAATCGTCCGAGCGGAGGAGGCGGAGGCAGACCCCACGCAGTTCCTGCCTACCGCCTACCGGGACCTGGACGAGCTGGAAGGCTTCCTCGAGCACCTCGCGCGCGAGGTGTATGACCCGGCGCTGAAGGGACTGCTCGGGGCGCTGCTCGGCGACGCTTCCCTGCGCGCCCAGATCCGCCTGGCGCCGTGCTCGCCGCCGATCCCGAGATCGAGCGCGCGCCCGTCCGGCGGGGGCCGCTCGCCGTCGGCCCACCACGCCTATCTCGGCGGCCTGCTGGAGCACACGGTCGCGGTGAGCACCATGGCGCTCGAGCTCTGCATCCTGCATCCGCGCCTGGACCGCGACCTGCTCCTGAGCGCGGCGATCGTCCACGACCTGGGCAAGACCCGCGAGTTCACATACGGTGCCGAGATCGAGCGCAGCCCCGAGGGCAGGCTGCTCGGCCACGTGGAGCTGGGCCTGCGCCTGATCGCCGCCCATGCCCCCGCCGCCCTGGAGGGCGAGCGCCGTCTCGCGCTGGAGCACTGCGTGATCGTGCATCACGGCCCCGACGCCGCCTCGGGGCAGCGCTTTGCCTCGCCCGAGGCCCTGGCGCTGTATCGGTTGAACGCGCTGGACGCCCAGGTGAAGGGCGCGCTGGAGCATGGCGTGCCCGGATTCGGCCCCTGAGGGGGCTCACGAGGTCCTGTCAAGACGCGTCGCCACGATGCCGATACAGACTGGAGATGGTCGAGACCTCCGCGCCAACCGTTCGATCCGACACGCCCGCAGCCACTCGGGAGCGCGCCGACGAGCGCAGGCAGAGCCCCAGGCAGCCGGGCGACGGGCACGGCGGGCTGTACCAGCCGAGGAGCTCTGGGCGCTCGATGCGGATGATCGGCGAAGTGGTCGTGGACCTCGGCTTCGCCGAGCGCGAGGTCGTCGAGGAGGCCGTGGACGCCGCCCGCGCCCAGGGCCGGCCCACGGGCCTGGTGCTGGTCGAGCGGGGAGTCCTGCGCCACGATCAGCTCGCCCGCGTGGTGGCCGAGCGCTTCGGCCTGGACTTCGTGGACCTCGCCGTCTACGACCTGGACATGGGCGCGACCAACCTCATCAGCGCTGAGACCGCCAAGCGCTACCAGGCGCTGCCCGTCGGCTTCACCGACGACGGCGCGCTGCTGCTGGCGATGGCGAACCCGACCAACGTCCTGACGATCGACGACATCGGCATGATGACCGGCCGTCGGATCAGGCCCGCGGCGGCGTCGGTCGAGGACCTGAACCTGCTGCTGACGCGGCTGGTCCGGATGGACGAGTCGATCGAGGACATCGTCGAGGAGGAGGAGGATCCGAACGCCGAGCGCGACCTGCTGCTCGACGACACCGACGACGGCGCGCCGATCATCAAGCTGGTCCATTCGATCGTTGCGCAGGCGGTGCAGCAGGGCGCCTCCGACATCCACGTGAACCCCGAGGAGGGCGACACACACGTGATGTTCCGCGTGGACGGCGTGCTCACGCCGGCTGCCACGGTCAAGCGCAAGATGGCCTCGGCGGTCGTCTCGCGCATCAAGATCATGGCCGAGCTGGACATCTCAGAGAAGCGCGTGCCGCAGGACGGGCGCTTCGCGCTGACGGTGGACGGGCGCCGCGTGGACATCCGCGTGGTAACGCTGCCGCTGGTCTACGGCGAGGCCGTGGTCATGCGCATCCTGGACAAGGGCGTGGTGGTCGAGGACCTCGAGTCGCTGGGCATGCAGGCCGACGAGCAGCAGCGCTTCACCCGCGCCATCCACCGGCCCAACGGCGCCGTGCTGGTGACGGGCCCGACGGGCTCGGGCAAGTCCACCACGCTGTACACGGCGCTGAACGAGCTCAACGACGGCGAACGCAGCATCCTCACGATCGAGGACCCCGTCGAGCAGCGGATCGCGGGCATCAAGCAGATGCAGATCGCCCCCAAGGCCGGCGTCACCTTCGACGTCGGGCTGCGCTCGATGCTGCGCGCGGACCCCGACGTGATCATGGTCGGAGAGATCCGCGACCGCCAGACCGCCCACATCGCGGTCGAGGCGGCGCTGACCGGACACCTGGTGCTCTCCACGCTGCACACCCGCGACGCTCCGAGCGCGCTGGGACGCCTGATCGACATGGGCATCGAGCCGTTCCTGGTGTCCTCCGCCGTTGACTGCATCGTCGCGCAGCGGCTCGTGCGGATGCTCTGCCAGCACTGCAAGCGGCCGCAGAGCGTGCCCGAGTCGGTGCTCGCCGAACACGGGCTGGCGGGCGTGGAGCCCTACGAGCCGGTCGGCTGCTCGCGCTGCTCGGGCTCGGGCTATCGCGGCCGCGTGGGCCTGTATGAGGTGATGGGCGTGAGCGAGCCGATCCGCGCCCTGATACTCGAGCGCGCGTCAATCGACGAGATGGTTGCCGTGGCCGAGAAGGAAGGCATGCGCCGGCTGCGCGACGACGGCCTGCAGAAGGTCCGCGACGGCCTCACCTCGATCGCAGAGGTCGAGCGCATGACCAGCAGCATGGTGTAGCCCTACTTGCTCGTGCGTCACCTGCCGGCCTTCTTTCCGCCGGCCTGTTTGTGGCCCTTCTTCTTGCTGGACTTCTTCTTGTGGGTCTTGATCAGGGGCCTCGGGTCAAGGCGCGTGCTGCCCGAGTGGGCGTCCGGCGGGCAGCCACTGGGACGCCCGAGGTCGATCGGTCCGGCGATCGCCTGCGTGATCACGCCTTTTTCGAGGTAGGCGTAGGTGACGGTCAGCAGCGTGTCGACGCGGGGCTCGACGCACAGCTTGCTCCCGATCGCGAACTGGCCGGTGATCGTCTCGTAGCCGGCCTTGGCCGACCCGACGCAGTTGAGCGCATATCCGGGGACGTCTCCCGAGCAGGAGAACGTGTCCTTGAGCGGGTTCGGCGGCGTCGCGAGGTCTGTCACGAGCGGCGGGCTCTGGACCCCGGTCAGCGGGACCTGTGCCTGGAGCTGGTAGCCGGTGATCGGTCCGTTGCAGTAGAAGGCGTACCTGACCTGCTGTTCTTCGCTGCCCTCTTCCGGCGATCCGGCGGACAGGCTGCCGAGGCAGTTGTAGTTGTTCGGGTTGGCTTCTTCGGCGTGGCTCAAAGCCGGCGTCGCGAGCAGCAGGGCGAAGCAGCCCACCATCGCGGTGAGCCACAGCGTGGCCTTACGGTGGGCGATTTGAGATGCGTGCAACGGGAGTCTCCGTTCGTGTTGTTGATGGGTCTTCCTCAGCGCAGGAGCTTTTCGAGGCTCTGCCTGGGTGAAGTCGGGTCGAAGGCGGTCGTGGTCTTGGCGCCGGCGCGCGCGAAGGGCGAGAGCAGCACCACGCCCGATGGGGGCTGGTAGGTGAGCGTCGCGCTCGAGGCGTTCGCGGGCAGCCCTGCCTGCGAGGCGATCGCGACGGTCGCGAAGGTGACCACGACGAGGCCGCGTTCGCGGTAGGTCGGGGTCGTTGTGATCGTCGCCAGCGTGGCCTTCAGGAATTCATCGGCGGCGGTGAGCTGCCCCGCGATGCCGGGCGCGCAGGCCGCGCCGGCGGGGCCTTCGGGGCAGGGCGGCTGGAGATCGGAAGAG
>OCTA010004430.1_pt1 | contig 12316 bp, 9 predicted proteins | sample 1538991 | NCBI WGS metagenome assembly OCTA01 (sample SAMEA3539302, study PRJEB22396) | soil metagenome | biome: tundra; feature: field; material: soil | place: USA | collected 2010-05 | depth 0.15 m
TCGGCACGGGGCGCTCGGCAGTGGCCCGCAGGAAGGCCGCGGCCACCTGGTCCGGGGTCACCCCTTCGAGGAGGTCCGGAGCGTGGACCACGAAGTCGAGGTCGAGCCCGGCGGTCCGGGGGACCGAGCGTGCCGCCTGCTCGAGGAGCAGGGCGAACCCGTCGGCCGCCGCCGCATAGGCCTTGCACTCGAGCAGCCGGGCCAGGAGGAGGTCCCGCTCCTCCCAACCGACCAGCTCCTCGTCCTGCTCCACGTCACCACTTCCGGGGAGCAGGCGCCGCGACTTGAGTTCGATGAGCACGGCGGCGATCACCAGGAACTCGGACAGTGTCTGGAGGTCCACTGTCTCCCACCTGGCGAGCTCGGCCACGAAGGCGTCCACCACCGAGGCCAGGGGGACATCGAAGATCTCGACCTGATGGCTGTTGACCAGCTGGAGCAGGACGTCGACAGGACCCTCGAAGACGGGGGTGGAGACGGTGGCGGTCACGGCATCCGACCATACCGGTTGGGAGGGGCCATTCCGTGCACCCGTGGGTGCCGACCTACGATGACCCTCCATGTCCCGAGTTCTCTCCGGCCTGCAGCCGAGTGGCGACCTTCATCTGGGCAACTACCTGGGTGCGATCCGGAACTGGGTTGCCGACCAGGATGCCCACGACGCCTTCTACTGCATCGTCGACCTCCACGCCCTCACCCTCGACATCGACCCGGCGGAACTGCGCACCCGCACCTACGAGACCGCGCTCGACCTGCTGGCGGCCGGCCTGGATCCCGAGCGGTGCACACTCTTCGTCCAGAGCCACGTGACCGAGCACGCCGAGATGGCCTGGCTGCTCGAGTGCACGGCCACGATGGGGGAACTGCGGCGGATGACCCAGTTCAAGGACAAGAGCGCCGGCAAGGACTCGGTCCGGGTGGGCCTGTTCACCTACCCGGTGCTCCAGGCCGCCGACATCCTGCTCTACGACGCCGAACGGGTGCCGGTCGGCGAAGACCAGCGCCAGCACCTCGAGCTGGCCCGCGAGCTGGCCATCCGGTTCAACCACCGGTTCGGTCCGACCCTGGTGGTCCCCGAGGCATCGATCCCCAAGGTGGGCGCCCGGGTCATGGACCTCCAGCATCCCGAGCGCAAGATGTCCAAGTCGGTGACCTCCCCCCTGGGGACCATCCTGATCCTCGACGAGCCCGCGGACATCCTCCGGAAGGTCAAGAAGGCCGTGACCGACACCGACGGCGAGGTCCGCTACGACCCCGAGGCCAAGCCGGGACTCTCCAATCTGATGGAGCTGCTGGCGGTGGCCGCCGGCCGGACGCCCGAGGACGTGGCCGGTTCCTACGAACGCTACGGGGACCTCAAGAACGACGCGGGCGAAGCCCTGGTGGAGCTGCTGCGTCCGCTGCGCGAGCGGCGGGCGGCCCTGGCCGCAGACCCGGGGGCGGTGGCCACCCTGATGGCCGTGGGAGCGCAGAAGGCACGGTCGACGGCCTCGGCCACCTACCGTCGGGCCGCCGAGGCCATGGGCCTCCTGGCACCGGGCTGATCTCGCCGCCGACGCCTGCTCCCGAGTAGTTCCCATGCTCCCCACAGGACCAGGGCGCCTGCAGCGAGGGCCGACAGGGCGATCCCGGCGCGCACGACGTTCGGCGAGTAGGTGAACGTCACCAGGTAGTAGCCCGGGGACGGCAGGGCGACCTGCTGGATGACCCCGTTCTGGTACACCGTGGTGGCGCGAGCAGGGCCGAGGGGCTGCCCGGCGACGCCGGTCCCCGACGGTGGATCGATGGGCTGCGCCGTGGCGTGCCACCCCGTGGTCCACGACACACTCCTCTCGAGGACGAGTGCCGAGGGGGCGTGTACGACGACCTGCTGCCTGCCGTTGGTGCCCGGCGGGCCGGCTGTCACCTCGGCTCCTGGTGGCGGCGCTCCCCCGCCTGGGGCGCCGGCCCAGGCCCACCCGCGGGTGGCGGTGTTCTCGAACACGCCGAAGACGCCGAAGGTGCCGGTGAACTTCCAGTGGGGCCAGTTGACCCCGTACTGCAGGACGCCGTTCAACATCACCGCACCGGTCTCGGCGGTGCGGGCGGTGGGGATGTCGATGACGGTGGGCGTCGTCCCGTCGTTGCGGACGATGAGGCCCCCGGCCCGGACCGGGGTGCCGAAGGACACCTGGACGGAACGGCTGGGCCCTCGGTGGACGACCGGGGAGCCGCTCGCCCCCAGCCACTCGACGGCGCCGGTGGCCGTCACCATGCCGACCGTCACGCCGCCGATATTCCCGTGCGGCACACCGAACGCGGCGCTGTCCAAGGTGAGCGCCCCACCGAAGTACCACCGGTGGGACTGGCCCGGCGCGATGGTCACCGGTCCGGTGCGCGCCGCAGGTGCCCCGTTGTAGATGTTCGGAGTGGGTGGGAACGGGATCGAACGGGGGGTGCCACTGCTGGCGTTGGCCGTCGCCGGTTGCACCGGGTTCATGAAGTAGCTGGGCAGGGAGAGCAGGGTCCGGGCATTGAGATCGTCCCACGCCGTGCCCGCCAACGAGGCCGGTGCCAGGTCCTCCTGGTAGTGGGCGCCGGTGGCGGCGTAGTAGCCACCATCGGTCAGGGCCGTGTAGCCCTGGCCGCTGTGGACCTGGTTGAGCACATTGAGGTCGGTCTGCCCCAGGGCGTAGAGCTGCGGGTCGTCGAGCTCGTCGGGGTCGTAGACGAGGAACCGGGCGTCGCCGACCAGCGTGGCGAACCGGGCCGCCGTCGCCCCCTGGGCCAGGGCCAGTGTCTGGGTGGTCGGGGTGGCGATGGTGAACAGGTTGAACATGATGAGGTCGGTGGCAAGGACGCCCGCCAGCAGTCGCCGGAGCATCGGCGCGGAGAGACGTCGCTCGGACAGCACGACCAAGGTTGCCGCGGCGGCGATGAGAGCGCCGACCGTGGCCAGGCCGGCCGTCTTGTAGCGCGTGGCGTCGTCGACCGTGAACTGGATGCCGAGGAAGCGCTGGAGACGGGCGCCATCAGCCCAGAAGATGACACAGACCACGGTGATGAACGCCAGTGGTGTGCAGGTGGCGATGAGCTCGGCCCGCCGACCCGGAGCCCACCAGCGGCACGCCGGTGCCGGCCCGGCCGGCGGCGGTGCGGACCGGGGCGCCGCGGACCCGTGGGAGCGATCGGCCAACAGGAGGTGGACCCACCAGGCCAGCAGTACCGCCAGCGAGAAGTCGACCATCAGGAGGTTGCGGTTGAGCAGCCGCTCCGTGTTGATGACCGGCAGGAGGAACAACACGTGTCCGAAGGGTGTCTCCGTTCCCAGGGCAGAGAGCAGCCCCACGATGAGCACGATGTACCAGACCCACCACGATCGGGCCTCGGGCCGGCGTCGCCACCGCCGGACGAGCAGAGAGCAGCCGGCGATCAGGGCCAGGACGCCGACGTAGCTGGTGACCTCCTGCAGGTTGTACGGCCCGGCGTAGAAGCCAGGCTGGTTGCGGTTGGTGCCCAGCAGGAACGGGGACGCCACAAGGGTCACCAACCGGCCCGGCAGGGAGCCCGAGGCGAAGAACGAGTAGGAGGAGCCCGCCCGCTGGGAGTGGGCCTGGAAGGCCAGGCCGGGGATCGACTGGGCGGAGCCGAGGAGGAAGCCGAGGGCCACGCCGCACAGGATGGACAGCGTCGAACGGACGAGCCGGCCTCGCTCGCCTCGCCTGAACCGGCCCGACGTCACGAGCCGGCCGATCCAGTAGATCGCCACCAGCACGCCGCTGTCGACGGCGGACTCGGCGCCTCCGGTCAGGAGGGACATGCCCACGGCCACCGCCAGAAGCGCGGTCCAGCCGCGTGCGCGGCGGCGTGCACGGGCCCGCTCCCCCACCGTGTCCGACTCGCTCGTCTGCGGGTCCACCGTCTCGTCGACACGGCCCGCGGTCCCGCCGGTCAGCTCGTGGACGGCCACCAGCATCCACGGCAGCCAGGCCGCGCCCTGCACGATGTCGATGTGGACGATCTGCGCGGTCATGTAGCCGGCGAAGGCGAAGGTGGCCGCACCGAAAGTGGCGGCGGTGGAGTCGACCGGTTGGCGTCGCAGGAAGACGTACATGCCGGCCACGGCCACGTCGTAGACCAGGGCCAGGTTGATCGTCCACGCGGTGACCGGAGGCAACACCGCCATGAGCCAGTTCGTCGGGTAGGCGGCCCCCGCATTGAACCCACCCAGCAGCGGGGTGCCGCTGAACAGGTACGGATTCCACAGTGGCAGGGCACCGTGCTGGAGGTACCGCCCCACCAGTACCCGCAGAGGGAAGTTCTGGAGGAAGTTGTCGCCGTCGAGGAACACCCGCCCGCTGAAGAGCGGCACGGTGAGGACAACCAGTGGCGCCACCAGCAGGACCACCAGGCCGGGGTGGGTGCGTACCCAGCCCGCGAGCCGGTGCAGAACATCGGTCCGGCCACCGGTGGCCCCGGGAGGGCCGATGGCCGTCGGCTCCCTGCCGGCCGCCGTCATGACCCGGCGGGAGCCGCGGACCCTACCGCCGGGGTGGCCACCGGATTCGGTGCCGTCCGCCGCAGCTGCCGGACGCACCAGGCAGCCATCAGGACGAAGATGACGGTGCGGGCGATCGTCGAGCCGAATCCGACCCACGAGTAGGAGTTGGGCTGGTCGGGTAGGCGCAGGACGAACTCGAACCAGTAGTCGTACACCGAGAGGATGCCCAGTGACACCCCGTAGCGGGCGGGCATGGCGGCGATGGCCCCGGCGGCGAACACCCACAGCACGTACTGCGGATTCCAGATCTTGTTGACCGCCATCCAGGCGATGATGGTCATCGCCGCGGCCAGGGCCACCGCCCGGGCCTGGTCGGCATCGGCGGTGCGCCAGACCATCCATGCCCCGTAGGCCACGGCCACCACCACCACCAGCAACGAGCCGTCATTGATGGTGTGATTGTCCACAACGGTGGTGCCCACGACCTTGCCCAGCATCCCCCAGAGGGAGTCCTTCTCCGGCCGCTCGCTGTTGAAGCGGAAGAACCACAGGGTGTTGGACCGGGCCACCAGCAGGAACGGCACCATGATCACCGCGCTCAGCGCGGCAAAGGGGATCAGCCACCGGGCAAACGGCCTCCACCGCGCCGACGGCCTCCTGACGACCGGCCCGACGAGAGCGACGGACCCGTGCGGGGTGCCTGTGCCGGCCGGGAGCGTGGGCGCCGCCGACGACCGCCACCACCGCGCCCCGAGCGCGGCCAGGGCCATCGGCGCCACGATCACCGGAAAGAGCTTGAACCACGTCCCCAGCGCGGCCGAGGCGCCACTGAGTGCGAAACGGCGCTCGCCGAACCAGACCACGGCCGCGATCAGGAAGACGATGCCGACGAGGTCCCAGTTGATGGCGGCGTCGAGGAGGAGCGCCGGCGTGGCGGCGATCCACCAGGCGGACGGTGGGTGCTGCCGGCGGAGGAGGGCGATCGACCCGAAGGTGGCCGCCGCGGTCAGCACCCCGGCGGCGGCGAACCAGGACGCCGGGCCGCCGGGCAGCCACGACGGGAGCCAGAGCACGAACCCGAGGAGTACCGGGTACTCGATGCGGTCGTGGACGTAGGGCAGCGGATGGATGACGTGGCCGACGCGGATGTAGTGCTTGAGGCTCAGGTTGAGGATGTCGGAGTACAGCCCGTGGTTGAGCGACCAGACCTGGTAGTCGAAGCCGGCCCGCACATGGGACAACCCGCGGGCCATCAGGAGGTAGTCCACGAGCAGCAGGGCGCCGGCCACGACGTAGGGCCCCCACCGGCTGGTGGAGACGCCAAGGGGGTCCCGGCTCACACCAGCAGACCCGACCACCAGTGGATGACGTGGTCGAGCAGCAGCGTCCACTCGTTGCGGAACACCAGAATGAGGATGAGCGGGAGGAACATCAAGAATGGCTGGAGCCGGTAGTACTCGGGCAACGAGCGCGCCGGGATGAAGCGCTCGAGCACCGAGGCCCCGTCGAGCGGCGGGCACGGGATGAGGTTGAACACCCCGAGCACGATGTTGGCGATCCCGGCGAGGAAGATGACCTGACCGAGGAGCGTGGGCGGGTAGTACCCGCCCGAATAGACGATCTGGCGGATGACCTGGGGCGTGGTGAGCACGAAGAGGAAGCCCATCAGCGCGGCCAACGCGAAGTTGGTGAGCGGGCCTACCAGCGACACGATCACCGTGTGGTTGCGCGGGCTCCGGAGGCGGTTGGTGTTGACCGGGACCGGCTTGGCCCAGCCGTAGGCCCCAATCCCCGACAGCGACAGGACCGCCGGTACCAGCAATGTCCCCACCGGGTCGACGTGGGCCAGCGGGTTGAGGGTGAGGCGGCCGGCCTTCTTCGCCGTGTCGTCCCCGAAGGCCAGGGCCACCACGCCGTGGGAGATCTCGTGGAGGATGATCGACGGGATCAGCACCAGGAAGTAGATGATCTCGAACCGGTTGATCCGGTCGGTGCTGATCAGGAAGACGAAGATGGCCGCGGCCACCGTCACGATGATGACGTCGCGCCGGCTCGGCTGAAATCGTCGCTTGGGCCGCCCGGAACCACCACCGGATCCGCCATAGCCCCCGTAGGCCATCAGGGCCCCGGTCCGATCAGGACCGGTTGGCGTGGTCGATGCAGTACCGGGTGGCCGGCATCGCCTCGAGGCGGGCGGGCTGGACGGCCACGCCGCACACCTCGCAGTGGCCGTAGCTGCCGTCCTGCAGCCGCCCGAGGGCCTGGGCTACCTCGTCGAGGGACTCCTTGAGCTGCACGGCCAGCACCCCGGCCTCGCCCCGCTCGGCAGTGACCTGGCTCGTGTCGGCGAAATTGGGGTCGTAGTGGAGGCCCCCGCCCTCTCCGTGGCCGAGCTCGGACAGCTCGGACAGAAGCTGCCTCTGCTCGTTCTCGAGGAGTTGGCGGTAGTCAACTGCAGGGGCATCGCTCATCACCTGGAGGATCCTACCTGGCCCGGACCCCTCCGGCCCGCGGATGGGCCTGCTCGTAGGCGTTGCGGAGGTGCTCCTGGCTGAGCTTTGTGTAGATCTGGGTCGTGGCGATCGAGACATGGCCCAGGAGCTCCTGGACCACGCGGATATCGGCCCCGTGCGCCAGCATGTGGCTGGCGCACGAGTGGCGCAGCACGTGGGGGCTGACCACCGTGCCCAGCCCGGCCTGCTCGGCACGGTGGCTCACGATGGCCCACGCCCCCTGGCGGCTCAGGCGACCCCCGCGGGTGTTGAGGAAGACCGCCTCGGAATCGCTCCGCCGCGCCCACCGGGCCGGGGCGAGGCAGGGCCGCCCGGAGGCCGACAGCCACCGGTCGAGGGCAAAACGGGCAGGGCCGCCCAGAGGGACCAGCCGCTCCTTGGCCCCCTTGCCGAACACCCGGAGGAGGCCATCGTCGCCCTGGACATCGATGAGCGAGAGCCCGACCACCTCGGAGATGCGTGCCCCGGTGCCGTAGAGGAGTTCGAGGAGGGCTCGGTCCCGCAGGTCGACGGGTTCTGACCCGCCCGCCTGGTCGAGGAGCAGCAACACCTGGCGCTCCTCGAGGGCCTTCGGGAGGCGTCGGGGCAGCCGGGGGGATCGCACGTCCACCGTCGGGTCGTCGGCGATGGTCCCCTCCCCCACCAAGAAGCGGTAGAGGCCGCGCAGGGCGGTGGTCGACCGGGCCACCGAGGCCGGGTTCCGCCCTCCACCCCGGAGCTCGGCCAGGTAGCGCTCGATGGCATCGGGGCCGGCGCCGAGCGGATCGACCCCGGCGTCCCCGGCCCAGTGCTCCCAGGCCGCGATGTCCCGCCGGTAGGCGGCCAGGGTGTTGCGCGATCGCCCCTTCTCCACGGCCAACCAGGACAGGTACTCCTCAGCACCGGTCGACAGGGGTTGGTTCACGGTAGGTCGGACGCCGGTCCGCCCTGCAGCCGCCGACGGCCCAGGCCCACCCCCAGAATGGTCGATGCGTCGATGATCTCCCCGTCGTCCACCATCCCGTCGAACCGGTCCAGGGGCACCTCCACGATCGACATGAACCGCTCTTCGACGCTCTGGCGCTCCGATGGCACCCTGGTCAGGCCGGTGGCCAGGTAGATGGTGGCGAACTCGTCGCAGAACCCCGGCGTGATCACGCATCGGACGAGCCGGTCCAGGCGCCCTGCCGCATAGCCGGCCTCCTCGGCCAGCTCGCGTCGGGCGGTGTCCTCGATGGGCTCGTCCTCCACGTCGCGGGTGCCCGCCGGGATCTCGAGGACCCACTGGTTGATCGCGGGTCGGAACTGCCGGACCAGGACCACCGAGCCCCCGTCGGTCACCGCCACCACGGCCACCGCGCCGGGGTGGCGGACGACGTCCCGAGTGAAGGCCGCGCCGTCGGGGCCGACGAACGTGGCCCGGCTCACCGAGATGAACCAGCCCTGATGGACCGTCTGCTCTCCGACGGCCCGAAACCTCGGAAGGTCGTCGGGCTGCTCCCCTGCCCCTCCGGGATCAGCCGACGGCACCGATGTCGATCAGACGGGGGTCTCGACCCTCGGCTCGTTCCAGGGCAGCCCCCACCAGCTCACGGAACAGGGGATGGGGCTGGTCGGGACGGCTCTTGAACTCGGGATGCGCCTGCGTGCCGATCCAGAACGGATGGCCCGGCAACTCGATGAACTCGACCAGCCGACCGTCAGGGGACACTCCGGAACACACCAGGCCCACCTCTTCGAGCCGGCTGCGGTAGCGCGGATTGACCTCGTAGCGGTGACGATGTCGTTCGGACACGACCTCCGCCCCGTAGGCCCTGGCCACCTGTGAGCCCGGGGTCAGCTGTGCGCTGTAGGAGCCCAGCCGCATGGTGCCTCCCTTGTCGACCACGTCGTTCTGGTCGTCCATGAGATCGATGACCGGGTGGCGGGTGGTGGCATTGAACTCACGGGAGTTCGCACCCTCGAGGCCGGCCAGCGAACGGGCCACCTCGATGATCATGACCTGGAGGCCCAGGCAGAGGCCGAGCAGCGGGACGTCGTGCTCGCGCGCATAGCGCGCCGCCGCGATCTTCCCCTCCACACCGCGCTCCCCGAAGCCGCCCGGGATGACCAGGCCGTCGTAACCCCGCAGTGCGTCGTGCTCCAGGAGGCTGGGGACGGTGGCCGCCTGGACCCATTCGATCTGCACCTTGGCCCCATGGTGGAACCCGGCGTGGCGGAGCGACTCCACCACCGAGAGGTAGGCGTCGGGCAGGTCCACGTACTTGCCGATGATGCCGATCCGGACCGGCCGCACCGCGGCGTCGACCTGGTGAACCAGGCGCTCCCAGCCGGAGAGCTCGATGGGATGGGCCTCCTCGTCGAACTCGAGCAGCCGGAGGAGGTAGCTGTCGAGACCCTCCTCGTGCAGGACCAGCGGGATCTGGTAGATATTGTCGGCATCGACCGCGGACACCACCGCCTCGATGGGCACGTCGCACAGCAACGAGATCTTCCGCTTCAGATCGTCGGAGATCATCCGGTCCGACCGGCACACGATCACGTTGGGCTGGATCCCCCGACTGCGCAGCTCGGTCACCGAGTGCTGGGTGGGCTTGGTCTTCTGCTCCCCCGACGGGCCGAGGTAGGGCACCAGGGTCAGATGCACGTACGCCACGTTCTCACGGCCCTCGTCCCGGCGGAATTGGCGGATGGCCTCGATGAACGGCACGATCTCGATGTCGCCCACCGTGCCGCCGATCTCGACGATCACGACGTCGACGTCGTCGGTGCCGAGGCGCTTGATGCGCCCCTTGATCTCGTCGGTGACATGGGGGATGACCTGGACCGTCTTCCCCAGGTAGTCACCGCGCCGCTCCTTGGCGATGACCGAGGAGTAGATCCGTCCGGTGGTTGCGTTGGAGTCCTTGTGGAGGTTCTCGTCGATGAACCGTTCGTAGTGGCCGAGGTCGAGGTCGGTTTCGCCCCCGTCCTCGGTGACGAAGACCTCGCCGTGCTCGAAGGGGTTCATGGTGCCCGGGTCGACGTTGATGTACGGGTCGAGCTTGCACATGGTGACCCGGAGGCCCCGGCACTTGAGCAGGCGTCCCAGCGACGACGCCGTGAGTCCCTTGCCGAGAGAGGAGGAGACACCGCCGGTGAAGAAGATGTACTTCGTCCCGCTCTCCCTCACGGGCGGGCCGTCCACGTCGAGCACCTGACGAGGCTAGCGGAACCGTCCGGACCAAGGTGCGGACCCTGCGTCGTCGCTGGGTCGGTCACTTCCGGACGCCGGCGCCGTGGACGCCGTCGAGCAGCTCCCGGGCGTGGCGCCGGGCCGAGGCGCTGTCCGGCCTGCCCGACAGCATCCGGCTCAACTCCACCACCCTTCCCTCGTCGTCGAGGGGCACGACCACGGAGTGCGTTCGGCCGGCGCGCTCGGTCTTCCGCACCTCGAGCTGGTGGTCGGCCTGCGCCGCCACCTGGGCCAGGTGAGTGACGACGAGCACCTGGTTGTGGCGCCCGAGATCGGCGAGGGCGGCACCGACAGTGATGGCCGCCGTGCCTCCCACCCCGGCATCGACCTCGTCGAACACCATCACCCCGGGAGCATCGGTCAGCGCCAGTCGCAGGGCCAGCATGGCGCGGGAGAGCTCGCCGCCGGAGGCCGCCTTGGCCAACGGCTGCAGGGGCTCTCCCGTGTTGGCGGCCAGCTCGAACGTGACGTCGTCAGCCGGCCCGGCTCCTTCCACGGAGATCGAGAAGCGGGCCGAGCCCATGGCCAGTCCGCGCAGCGTCGATTGGACGTCGCGGGCCAGCCGGGGGGCGGCCTCCCTCCGGGCCGCCGCCACCTTCGATTCGACCTGTGCGAGCGCCGATCGGGCCAGCCCGATCTCTCCGTCCAGGGCCACCGCCCTTCGGTCTTCGTGGTCGATGGCCGCCAGGCGCCGGTGGGCCTCCCCGGCAAAGGACAGCACGCCGGAGAGCGTGGCGCCGTACTTGCGCTCGAGCTGCCGGAACAGCTGGCGGCGGGTGCGGATCTCCTCGAGGCGCTGCGGGTCGTCCTCCCACGTCTCCACCACCGTCCGCAACTCGGTGGCCAGGTCGGAGAGCTCGCCCATCGACGATCGCACCCTGGCGTCGGCTGCGGCCAGAGGCGCCCTTCCGGTGAGGGCGGCCGACGCGTCGGCCAGGCGGTCGAGGGCACCGTCGTCGTCCGACCCGGTGAGGGCGGACAGGGCACGGGCTGCGGCCTCGCGGTGGGCGCCGGCTGCGGCCAGTCTGTCCTCTTCGACCTCGAGCCGGGCGTCCTCGTCGCCGTCCTCGATGCGGGCCCCTTCGATCTCTTCGATCTGATACCGGAGCATCTCCACTTCGCGGGCCCGTTGCCGGGCATCTCCACCCAGGGCCTCCGACTCGTCGGTCAGTCGGCGGAGGTGCTGGCGTGCCGTTCCGAGCAGCGGCAGATCGACGCCGGCGAAGTGGTCGAGCGCCCGCCGCTGGGCGTCGGAGTGGACCAGCGACCGGTGCTGGTGCTGCCCGTGCAGCTCGATGAGATCGCCGGCCACTTCGGCCAGCGCACCGATCGGAACCATCCGCCCGTCGACCCACGCCTTGGACCGTCCCTCGCGGGCCACCGACCGGGCCAGCAACGTCTCGCCGGCCGGCTCCCTTGCGGCCTGGTCGACGAACCGGCCCTCGACCAGCGCCTCGGCCGCACCTGCTCGGACCGTCGAGGGGTCGGCCCTTCCCCCGAGCAGCAGGCCCAGCGCTTCGACCAGGAGGGTTTTGCCGGCCCCGGTCTCGCCTGTCAGGGCGGTCATTCCCGATGCCAGGGTGACCGTGACATCATCGATCACACCGAGGTCACGCACTCGGAGCTCGACCAGGATGCGTCCCAATGGGTCAGGCCCCTACCGGTCGGCCAAGTGGAACTTCGCCTTCAGGATGGCGTGGAAATCACGGGTCCCGAAGGTGACGAGCCGGGCCGGCTGCCTGCCCTCACTGCAGTCCACGGTGGCTCCCGGTTCGAGGAGGGAGACGCTGATGCCATCGACGACCAGTACCGCCGTCCGGGGCTCGAGAACCTCCAGGCGCAGCCGCTCGGTCGGGTCGAGGACCAGAGGGCGGTCGAAGAGCATGTGCGGGGAGACCGGCGTCACCACGATGGCCCGCAGCCGTGGCGACAGCACCGGTCCTCGGGCCGAGAGGTTGTAGGCGGTGGAGCCGGTGGGTGTGGCCACCAGCAGGCCGTCGGCCGCGTAGGTGACGAAGGGCCGCCCGTCGATCGATGTCGCGATCCGGACGGTGTGCCCGGGCACGGTCTTCTCCACCGTCGCCTCGTTGAGCGCCATCCGCTCGTCGA
>OCTA010004431.1_pt1 | contig 12315 bp, 9 predicted proteins | sample 1538991 | NCBI WGS metagenome assembly OCTA01 (sample SAMEA3539302, study PRJEB22396) | soil metagenome | biome: tundra; feature: field; material: soil | place: USA | collected 2010-05 | depth 0.15 m
CGAGATTGGTCAGTGACTGGAGTTCAGACGTGTGCTCTTCCGATCTACTCTTGCCGCGCCGCGCCTGCGCCTCCCACTTCGATCAGGCCGGCGGTTCTGTGCGCTCTCTCGGTGATGGGCCCGTACACCTCATAACGAAGCCCGTAATCGAGAACCAGCCGGTCGGAAATCCTCCATGTGTCTTGGACGTACGAATTTGTGTTGTAGCGCGAAATCGCGGCGACGCCAATCTGATCGCCCTGCGGGAAATTCTGCGGAGCGACCGCCAACGTGTAAGCGAATGGGCTTGCCGTCAGCAGCGCCGAAAGCGTATCGGGCAGCGGCGCGCCCTGGGCGATGTCGTGCGCGCCGCTCGCCGAACGAATACTGACGGGTGCGTAAGCCGTTCCGCCGCCGAACGTATATGTGCCGTTAGGAGCCGTGCCAAAGTAAGTGGTATCGCGATTCGCGCGGAACTCCGCGCCCCATTTCACGGTATGTTTTTTGAGCGCCAGGGAAAAGCTCTGACGCCCTTGAAACAGATTGCCGAAGGAACTCGTGACGGAACCCGCGGCGGCATTGAAAGGCTCGTAGAGAGCGTCGCCGAAAGTAAGTCCTGGATCGGTATGGTTCGGCGTGGGGAACTGTGGCGTGGTGCGGGTGAAACTGAGCGCCGATTCCATGGAGAAACGCGCCGAAGCCGCGCGCGTGTACGTGATCTCGGCATTGCGCTGGCGATCCATGTAGCGGATTCCGAAGCTGGGATCAACCGCTGTTTGGTCGGGATTGGTGGTGGGTCCGTTCAGGTTATCGCGCGTAAACCTGCCGAACAATTGAGACTTGTCCGACAACTTGTGATCGATACGAATGGAAAACTGATCCGCGTCCGTGGTCACCTTCGACGAGGTGGCGTACGTGCGTGCCCCGTACGGCCCCCCGGGATCGTTTGGCAAAGGATAGCGGTCGATCAACTTCGAGATGCGCGGATCGACGGCAATAAACAATGTGTCGCCCGGGAAGGCGGTCGTATCCAGTCCTTGCCGCTCCGCCGAGGTCGGCGCCGGGAACACTTGGGTTGTCCCGAGAACTTGCCGGAAGCCCTGATACTCGGTAAAGTAGAACGTCTTGCCGCGTCCGTCGTATAAGCCTGGAATGATGACCGGGCCGCCATTGGTGAAGCCGAACTCGTTGCGGCGAAACGGCGGAATGCGCCCTGGATTCGCAAGCGACTTACGGTCGAAGAAGTTGCGCGCATCGAAAGCCGAATTGCGAACGAACTCGAAGAGCGAACCATGAAAGCCGGCCGCGCCCGAACGCGTAATGATGTTTGTAAATCCGGCGGCTCCCCGTCCGATCTCCGCCGGCATCACGCCCGAGTTCGATTGAAGCTCTTGGACCGCATCCACGTTCAGGTTTGAGAATGTCGCGCCGCCCATCTCGGGATCGCTGATATCCGCGCCGTCCAACGCGAACACCGCTTCCACTCCGCGCTGGCCATTGATGGCAAACTGCGCCGTGAAGTTTGTCGCGCCGTTAGCGTCTGTCATGGTGCCTGCCGCTAACAGGAGAAGTTGGCTGAAATCCCGTTTGTTCAACGGAATCGAAGAGACGGCTTTACTCGACAACTGCTCGCCCCCGGTCCGCGAAGATTCCTTGTCCTCCGCCATCGACAGGACATTCTGAGCGGACAGGGTCAGCCTGAGGAGCGCCACCGTTGAAGCAAATTCGAATGGCTCTATGAGAATCGTGTGGGTGCCGTTCCATTCAATCGATACCGTGAACTTGCCGGGAGTCAGATCTTCAAAGCGGAATCGCCCGTCCTCCGCCGTTCGGGCCGTCTTGTGAAGACTCGGCGAAACAAGCTGAACCCATGCGCCCGAGATGGGATGCCCCGAGTCGTCGTTCAGCACTCCCTGCAAAGGAGAGCCTGCTGTTTCTTGTCCCCTCGACAGCGGCGGCCCAAGCAGCAAGATCAGCGTGACGGCGAGGCGGCATCTTCCCATCAATCCTCTTAGAATATGCGATCGGTTAGGAAATGCGAACTGCTACCGCAGTTGCTCTTCCACCTCGCGCAGCCAGTCCGGCTTTTTTAGAACCTCGCGCGGCTTGCTTCCATCCGGCGGTCCGATAATGCCTTCGCGCTGCATCATGTCCAGGATGCGGGCCGCCCGTCCGTAGCCCAGCCGCAATCGGCGCTGTAGAGTAGAAGTGGAAGCCTTGCCCATCTCGACCACCACCCGCACGGCGTCCTGATACATCGGGTCTTGCGAACCGTCGAATTCCTCCTCGTCTTCAACTTCTTCTTCAGACGGCGGAGTAAGCAGGAAGCTCTGGTCATACTCAGGTGTCGCTTGTTCTTTCCAAAAATCGACAACCCGGTTTATTTCCAGCTCGGTTACGTAAGCGCCGTGCACGCGCGTCAAGCGCGACGACCCTGGCGGCAGAAACAGCATGTCGCCTTTTCCCAGCAGATGCTCCGCGCCCATGCTGTCGAGCACTGTCCGCGAATCCACCCGCGTAGCGACACGGAAGCTGATGCGGGAAGGAAAGTTCGCTTTGATCAGCCCGGTGATCACGTCCACGCTGGGCCGCTGCGTCGCCAGCACCAAATGCATCCCGACCGCGCGCGCCATCTGCGCCAGACGTGTGATGCACTCTTCCACATTGGCCCGCTCCAGCATCATCAAATCGGCCAGCTCATCGATCAGGATCAGAATGTATGGAAGCGCTTTTAGACTCTCGTCCTCCTCGGGCTTATCGAACAAGCTTCTGGGCACCTCCCGCATCTGAGCCATCTTGCGGTTGAACTGATCGATATTGCGCACACCGTGCGACGCCAGCAGCTTCAGCCGGCGCTCCATTTCGAGCACCGCGTTGCGCAGGGCGTTGGTTGCCTTCTTCGGCTCGGTGATGACCGGTGTAAGCAAATGCGGAATGCCTTCATACATGCCCAGTTCCACGCGCTTCGGGTCCACCATGATCATGCGCACCTCATCCGGCGTGGCTTTATAGAGGAACGACATGATCATCGCGTTCAGCATCACGCTCTTGCCCGACCCGGTCGATCCGGCAATTAACAGGTGAGGCATCGATTCAAGCGGCGCGACCTTGATGCGGCCGTTGATGTCCTTGCCGAGCGCGATCGTCATCTTCGAAGTTGCCTCGCGGAACTCACCCGATTCCAGAATGGCGCGCAAACTGATCACTTCACGCCGTGTGTTCGGCACCTCAATCCCGACGGTAGGCTTGCCGGGCAAGCGCTCGATCAGCACGCTCTCCGCTTGCAAGCCGAGGCACAAATCTTCCGTAAGTGTTGTGATGCGGCTGTACTTGACGCCCGCTTCCGGCTTGAACTCGAAGGTGGTGACCACGGGGCCGGGATTGATCTGAACGACAGATCCGCGCACGTTGAACTCTTCGAGCTTCGATTTGATGCGGCTCGCGACTTCTTTCAATTCAAAGCTGTCGTAGCCGTTGCCGAGAGGAATCTCATTCAGCAACTCCGTCGTAGGAAGCCGGTAAGCACGCTTCCGCCTTGGCTTTGAATCGAGGGCCGCGCGCCGCGGTTCTTCGTCGTCGCTGTCGTCATCGATTTCTACCCGCGCGAAGGGAAGCGCAGGTTCAGGCGAAGCGAAAGGCGGCGGTTCGAGCGGGCGAATCGGAATGTCGCCATGTTCCTCAACGCCATCCTCTGGAGCTAAATCGAACGGCGGCCTGTCGTCGTCCGCCGCGCCTGAAGCGACTGCTTGCCCTTGTTCGTCAAGACCGAACGTTCTCCTGGCGCCGCGGGATCGGGTGGATTCCACTCCCGTTTCAGAGGTCTCCGCTACTGACGCGGCGCGGCGCGCCACCCGTTCCGCTGCCTTGGCTCTGGCTCTTTCAATCACCAACTGCCGCTTGCCCGCCCGCATTTCTTTACGACGCTGCAAGAACGCTTTCCAGCGTGCGATGGGACCGCTAAGCCATCGCATCAAAGTCGAAACTTCGAACGTGGAAGCCAAGTAAAGCGCGATCACCCCAGCGGCGGCAGTGATCAGGGCGGCGCCTGTCACATCGAATCGGGATTTCAGAAAGTCGGCAATTACCAAGCCGGCAATGCCGCTGGGACGCACGGCGCCGCCGATCAGGAAAACCGGAGGGAACAGGCCGCATGCCGCGGAAACACAGAACCACAAAGCGAGGCTGCCGAACACGCGGAACCACGGGCTCTCTATGGTGGACGAACGCAGCCACTTCCAAGCAAGCCCCCAAACGTGCAGCGGCAACAGAAACGCGGCGATTCCAAAAGTTTGGAACAGCAGATCGGCCCATTTGGCGCCAGACAAGCCGAGCAGGTTATGCGTGTGTATCGAACCGGTTGCCGTATTCCACGAGGGATCCGCCGACGAGTAGGACAACAGGCTCAGCACAACGGCCAAGCCGGCGAGAAACAATAGGAACCCGACGGCTTCATTGAGCCGTGTATAGCGAGACGGTGAGAAGACTGTCATCCGCCGATGCGGAAGAACGCCAGAGCGATCACTATTATGCCAAACGCGACGCGGTACCACACAAACACTGACAGATTATGGCGTTGCAGATACCTCAGCAAGAACCCGATCACGAAGATTCCAACCACCCCGCTGACGAGAATTCCGATTACCCAGGGAAGCCGCATCTCGGGTGGCAAGGGCGTCTTTCTGAGATCGATTACGTCTTTGAGGGCGCTCCCCGCGATGATTGGGGCGGAAAGCAAAAAAGAGAAGCGCGTGGCAACTTCGCGATCCAGGTTCCGAAAACGCCCCATGCTTATCGTGCTGCCGCTTCTTGAAACGCCCGGAATAATCGCAAGCGCCTGGGCGCAGCCAACCGCAATCGCATCCGTCCAGGTCACGGCATCGAGCGTCGTTTTCTCCTGACTGGCACGATCCGCGATCCACATTACTAAGCCGAGCACGATCATCGCAGTCCCGATGATGAAGGGATTTCGCAGCATATGCTCCGCATATTTATTGAAGGCAACCCCAAACACCGCCCCGGGAATTGTGGCCGCAACCAGCAGCCAGAGCAGCATGCGGTTGTGTTCTCCCGGTTGGGTATCGCGGTACGGCAAGCCCAGTCCGTGAGCTATCACCTGGACCCAATCCCGCCAGAAGTAGATCAGAATGGCGGCAAGCGTGCCGACATGCAAAGCAATGTCGAAATCGAGTTCGTTCAGTCCCGGATCGTTCCAACCGAGGAGCGCCGGGATCGTCGCCAGGTGCGCTGAACTGCTAACAGGCAAAAACTCGGTTAATCCTTGCACAATCGCGAGAACGATCACATGGTAAAGGGACATAATAGGGAGATGAAAAGCGAAGAGTTCTTAGTACCGCAGCCTTCGCTATCGTAACTTATTCCCAAAAATTCACGAATGCGCGCAACCAAAATAGTAGCTACCCTCGGGCCCTCTACAGACACGGATTCGGTCCTCAGAAAGTTATTCGAGGCGGGCGTCGATGTCTTCCGTCTGAATGCTTCACACGGAACGCAAGCCGACCATGCGAAACGTATCGCAGCCGTGCGTGAACTCGCAGTGGAGTTCAAAGTACACGCGGGCATCTTGCTCGATCTGCAAGGGCCAAAAATCCGTCTCGGAACTTTCAAGAACGGACCGCACATGCTGCGGGACCACGCAATTTTCACGATCACGACAGAACCCGCCGAAGGCACGGAGGAGATTGGCTCGACTACCTATCCTGAATTTGCGCGCGACGTTAAGCCAGGGGACCGGGTGTTGCTTGCCGACGGCACGGTTCAGCTTCGAGTTATAGCTACCGACGGCATCGCGGCCAAATGCGAGGTGGTGAGCGGGGGCATGATCAGTGACCGTAAGGGCATCAATCTGCCGGGAGTGAATGTCAGCACGCCATCGCTTTCAAAGAAGGACATCGCGGATGCCCACTTCGGAGTTGAGCAAGGAGTGGATTTCTTTGCGCTCTCTTTTGTGCGCCAGGGCCGCGACGTGCTCCGTCTTCGCCACCTGCTGGAGGACGTGGACGCCCACCAGCCGATTGTCGCCAAAATCGAGAAGCCCGAGGCGGTTCAGAATCTTGATTCGATCCTCGACGAGTGCGACGGGTTGATGGTTGCCCGCGGAGACCTCGGTGTCGAAATCGCCCTCGAAAAAGTCCCGGCGATTCAGAAGCAGATTATCGAGAAGGCTCGCAAACGCGGAAGGTTCGTCATTACGGCTACCCAGATGCTGGAATCCATGATCGAGAATCCGCTGCCCACCAGAGCCGAGGTCAGCGACGTCGCGAACGCCATTTACGATGGCACCAGCGCGGTCATGCTTTCCGCCGAAACGTCGGCCGGTAAACATCCCATCGAAGCCGTTTGTGTGATGGCTCGCATCGCCACGGAAACTGAAATTGCCGTTCGCGACAAGGGCTTCCCCGAGTTTTGGATCAACGAGGAGATGAGTATTGCCGAAATCATCGCCGATGCCGCTTACCACGCGGCTCGTTCGGCGAAAGTCGTGGCGCTTGCGGTGGGCACCAGCACCGGCGCTTCGGCGCGTCTCCTTGCCAGGTACAAACCGCCCGTGCCCATCTATGCTTTCACTTCGGACAAAATCGTCGCAAGGCAACTCTCCGTCATCGCCGGCGTCGAAGCCATCAAATCACCCTCGTTCGAATCCACCGATCACATGCTGCACGAGATGGAAGTGATGCTGGTGGCGTCGGGCCGCGCGCAGCCGGGAGACAACATCGTTTTCGTCGCGGGTCAGCCGGTGAACTTGCGCGGTTCGACAAATATGCTGAAGCTGCATCGGATCGCGGACATCAGAGTGTAGGAACGCGAGTTCCATAGTCGATGTACGATGCGCTGCTAATCGTTTCTTTCGGCGGACCGGAAAATCCCGCCGACGTTATGCCCTTTCTCGAGAACGTCACGCGCGGACGCAATATTCCGCGCGCGCGTCTGCTTGAGGTGGCCGAACACTACCATCATTTTGGCGGCAAGAGTCCCATCAACGACCAGTGCCGTGAACTGATCGCGGCACTCGGAACTGAACTCGGCGCCCACGGAATCAAGCTGGCCATTTACTGGGGCAATCGCAACTGGCATCCGTTCTTATCCGATACCCTGCGCTTGATGCGCGATGACGGCATCTCTCACGCCTTGGCTTTCGTGACTTCGGCTTATAGCTCCTACTCAGGCTGCCGTCAGTATCGCGAAAACATTGCGGCGGCTCAAGCCGAAGTGGGCGCGGGAGCGGCCGTGATCGACAAGCTCCGCGTCTTCTATAATCATCCCGGCTTTGTGGAGGCATCCGCCGATCGCGTGCGGGAGGCGCTGTGCCAATTCCCCGAAACGCCTTCGTTGGTGGTCACGGCTCACAGCATTCCGTGCTCGATGGCCGAAACTAGCGACTACCAGAAACAGCTTCGGGAAACCGCCAGGCTGGTTGCCGAAGCTGCCGGTATCGACAGCTGGGACTTGGTTTTCCAAAGCCGCAGCGGTCCGCCCACGCAGCCTTGGTTAGGGCCCGATATACTCGACCACCTTCGGACCCTGCATCAAACCGGTATCCTAAACGTGCTCGTCGCGCCGCTGGGATTCTTGTCGGATCACGTGGAGGTGCTCTACGATCTCGACACGGAAGCACGGCAGCTCGCGGATGAAATTGGATTGAAGATGGTTCGTGCGGCGACTGTAGGAACGCACCCGGCGTTTATCTCGATGATCCGGCAACTGATCGCCGAACGAATGAACCCGGACGCGCCAAAGCTCTCAGTGGGCCGCTTCGATCCTAACCACGACGTTTGCCCGGAGAATTGCTGTCCTCCGCCGCCGCGAGCCGGTAGACCTCCCGTTTCGGTAATCCAAGCTGTTTCGCCACGGCCTTGATCGCATCCATGCGTTCCATGCCCTGTTCGCGTTGCAGCCGGGCGATCTCTTCGAGCGGTTCGGTGATGGTTGTCGTTTCCGGTGACTTCTCAATCAGGATCGTGATTTCACCCTTCACCGACGCCCGCTTTGCCAGTTCCGCGCGCACCTCGCTGGCCGTCCCCCGCAGGAACTCTTCATGGATCTTGGTCAACTCGCGCGCGACCACTACCCGGCGCGTTCCAAATAATTCAGCCATCGCGGCCAGTGTGTCGAGAATCCGGTGCGGGCTTTCGTAAGCCACCACCGTTCCGCGCTCGTCCAATAAGGTCTCGAGCGCCTTGCGCCGCGCCCCGCTTTTGGCGGGAAGAAAGCCGATGAAACGGAACTCGTCGGTTGGCAATCCAGCCGCCGCGAGCCCCGCCAGCACCGCCGAAGCGCCGGGAATCGGAACCACCAAAATCCCCTTCTCGATGGCTGCCGTTACCACTCGATACCCGGGATCTGAAACAAGCGGCGTTCCGGCGTCGCTTACCAGGGCGATCGATTCCCCGCGCTCCATCTGATCAATTAGCTCGCCTGCCCGGCTTGTCTCGTTGTGATCGTGGTAGCTGACCAGGCGCTTGCGAATGCCGTAGTGGTCCAGAAGTTTCTGCGTTTGCCGCGTGTCTTCACAAGCGATCGCCGCCACCTCTTCCCGCAAAATACGGAGCGCCCGCAAGGTGATGTCTTCCAGATTGCCAATGGGCGTCGCGACTAGAAAAAGAGTTCCGGGCAAAACACTATCATTAAGGATCAGCCGGTGAAGATGCAAACTCAATCCGAGCGCCGCCTCGTTAACGACGCTCCGCTCTACATCCGCTGGCTTGCCGAGCGCCCCGCCGTCGCCATCGAACTTAAGCTGGATCTCGTAGACAGGATCGGCAAACTCATCAATGCGGCGGAGGGTTTAGGCATGGAGATCGGGGGCATTTTGCTGGGTACGCCACCGAACGCCATCAATGCCACGCTGCGCATCGAGGATTTCGACATGATTTCCCGCCGGCCGGAGGATGGCGCCGCTTTCATGCTCGACCCCAGAGAGCACGACCGGTTCCTGACCACTCGTTCGGAGCCAAGAACCAAGGGCCGCGCCGTGGTGGGCCTTTTTCGAACCCACTTGCGATCTGGCCCGCTGCGTCCGTCGCTGGCCGACCGCACACTGCTTGCCGGCGAATTCAGCGATCAACTCCATCTGATCCTCCTCATCCAGAGCGCCCAACCTCGCACCAGCGCGATCTTCATCGGATCCCGCACCACGCTCGCCGAGGAGCCTTCCGTTCCAGAGTTTCATTTCGATGCGGCTGAGTTCTCCGGACTGCCGGAAGTTGAGTCGGCCCCCCTTGTTTCAAGCGGCGAACCCGCGCCCAAAGCTCGTGGAAATTGGTTAAGGATAATGGCCGTAGTTCTATGCGCATCGCTCGTGGCGGGACTTTGCTTGCTTTTCGCGCCAGCGGATTTCCTGCCCTCGTTTGATTCCTCCCCGGGTCTGGATCTCACCGTCAGTGGGGACCGGATTGTCAAGATCGCCTGGAATCGCTCTTCCGCCGCTATCGGCAGAGCTGTTGCGGCAAAACTGATTATTGCCGACGGCCGCATGCAACGCGAAGTGCCCGTCGGCTCCGACGAACTAAGGCTTGGAGTTGTGAATTACCAGCGCAGCACCTCGCGCGTGAACGTGACTTTCGTTCTGGAAATGCCGGGCGCGACTTCGCTCGTGCAATCGCAAACGTGGCATCCTTAGATCCACGGCCCGCTGTCGCACCACGTTTGCCCCGTCATCTCCGCGCCGGCCCTCAACCGTGCCGCAAAAGCAAATTGAATTCTCCGCCCTTCGCATCCAGGATCACCGTGCTGCCCGGTGGAACCTGACCTCGCGAGACCAAAGCGGCTACCGGTTGCATGAAGTTGCGCTGCACGGTTCGTTTCAGTTCCCTGGCGCCGAATTCGATACTTGTGCCGCTGTCGAGAAGCAGATTTCGGCCCGCCACCGTGCACTGTAACCGAAAACCCCGAGCGCCCAACCTTGTGGTGATGAGCCGCGTAGATGCCGCGAAGATGTGATCGAGAATCATCCCGCAAGCATCCCGGTCCAATGGCTGGTACGTGATTATTGAGTCGATGCGGTTGACGAATTCCGGCGAGAACTTGTGCCGCACCGCCGCCATGCCGATGCTGTGAAGTTTCGAAGGCACGGCGGGCGAAGATGTTGGGAGCATCGCCTCAAAACCGAAGTCGGGTTTGTTTGCCCGCTGAATCGATTTCGCGCCCATGTTGCTGGTCATGAAAATCAGCGTGCGCTCGAAGTTAACAGTTGTGTTATCTCCCAAGCGCAAATTTGCCCGGTCGAGAATCCCTAACAGCAAACGCGTCATCGAAGGGGCGGCCTTTTCGATCTCATCGAATAGAATGATCGAAATATCGCTCCCCTCACTCGCCACGCCATTGATCTTCGCCTGGTTCAACATGGCTTGAGTCTCGCGATGTCCCAGGTATCCCGGAGGGGCGCCGATCAGCTTGGCCACCTCATGCTCCATTTGAAATTCCCCGCAGTCCACTTTCAGCAGGTTTTTGCCGCTCCCGTGCAGCACTTCCGCAAGCGCTTCCACCGTCCGTGTCTTGCCAGTGCCCGTGGGCCCAAGCAATAGCATTACGCCGACCGGGCGGCCCTCGGGGGATAGCCCCGCCTCGTGCATCTGTATGTAGGGAACAATCGTTTCTATCGCATCTGGCTGTCCGACCAGCAAATCGCTGAGCCGGGCGGCGAGACCGTCCGAGTCTTCGGGCAGGATGGGACGTCTGGTGCGCCCCGCTAAAGTGTATGATCGCATCCGGTCTAAAGCGATGTCTCGCGGGGTTGGCAGCGCCCTCCGAAGACATCTCCTTTCGCTAGCGAGTCTAGCGGGCCGGAACCATCTGCTTGCTCGCAAGAACTCCGACGCCGGAACGCGTTTCGACCACAGGTGGTGTATTTTTAGCTACTTAGACTAGGTTTGCGGGCCTACAAATATTTAGTGAAAGCTGTGATTCACCACGGCGGGCTGCGCGTCCGCCGCAACGAGGGATGAAAACTGGGGAGCGCTTCGCGCGATGCTATTAGGAGCCCTTGGGCTTTATAAAGCCAGCCCTCCTCTAGTTTCTAGTGCTTCGAGCCCGTCTGTGAATCTGGCCGGACGCTTGTTTTGGCACAACGCAGTGTTGCCTCCCGCCTCCAGGCGCTAGAGCACGAGAAGGAATGTCTGATTTTCTTTTGCGCGTCCACTGCCCGGCGGCGAAAGGAGCGTATATGCAGATCCTATATTCGCGCTGTTGTGGTATCGATGTCCATAAGAACTCGGAGACGGCTTGTGTTCCGATCTATTCCGGCAGCATCAAACCCGAGGTTCGCAAGCGTGAATCCGGTATGGCAGGCGCTGGAGGGCCCCTTCGACTTGATTCTAGCCAACCCATATCGGGTCAAGAACCTTCCCGGGCGCAAGATCGACGCGCGGGACAGTCAATGCTCGCGGAGTTGTTAGCGCATGGGCTGATCCGGCGCAGCTTCGTGCCGCCGCGAGAAGACTTGCAATTTGCGGGATCTGACGCGTTGCCGCGTGGAGTTAGTGGAAGAGCACAATCGGATTCATAACCGCATTCACAAGGTGCTGGAGGATGCCTGCTTCTGACGCGCGAGGTCTCCGGGGTGCGGGAGTCGCGTCACTTCCCATGGGTGCTGGCGGGCATGAAACAGATCGACGATCTGGACAGCGCCGGGCAAGTGCTGCAATGTTCCAGATCCATTCGGCTCCGTCCGCGATCACGACTTTCTTTTCGGCGCGAGACCAACCGCGAGTCCAGGCTTCCAGATAAATTCGGTTGCCGAACTGGCTGGCGGTCTCGATTGCCCCTGCATAGGTGGTGGAGTCGGGATCGCGAATGGCATACCCTTCGTCATCCCACGCCGTCTGAGTAAAGACGCAGCCGAACCTCATCTCGCGGGTGTGCGCCGGCTGCCCGTCCAGTTGCCGGTTCGCCCCGCAGTTTCTTTTTTGACCACGAGAACTCCGGTCCCATCCACCCGCACATAAAGAATCGGAATCGGTTTTCCCACGATCATGGGCAGATTCAGTTGTATCGCCTGATGGACTGCCGTCTGCTCGCGCTTGGCAATGTCACCACCGATGGATTCCGCCGTGCATTCGACCGCCTTGGTGGTCACCTGGAGACCGGCCAGCATCTCAATCCGCTGGCGGCCATGATCGAATGGCGCTTCGGAAGCGACCAGCGCCAACAGGTGGCACACGCCGGGAGACAGTTCCGTCTTTTCAATGCCCAGAGCGGCATCGGCGGGGAACTGTCCGTTATAGCAGTGCGGACAGAGAAACCAGGGGCGCGGAAACTCGACATCGCCGCGAGCGCATCTCGCGATAACGGGCTGTCTGGCCGCAGGCACAGGGCATCTCC
>OCTA010004432.1_pt1 | contig 12312 bp, 8 predicted proteins | sample 1538991 | NCBI WGS metagenome assembly OCTA01 (sample SAMEA3539302, study PRJEB22396) | soil metagenome | biome: tundra; feature: field; material: soil | place: USA | collected 2010-05 | depth 0.15 m
CCCCGCCTCCACCAACGGTGTGGAGACGACGTAACAGGGCTCGCCGGCTTTGAGCCGCTCGCGAATTTGTGCGAGCCTTCGCAACCGGTGCGCGGCGCACATGCGCGTCGACAGATGAAAGATCGCTTCCGTGTCTATCCCGTGCGCCTGAGCCGCGCGGAGGACTTCTGAGTAAAGCACGCTCGCATGGTTACGGAGGTTGACGATCACGAGGCACTGGCGCGCACTCAAGGCCCGCTCTGCCACCTGCGGCCAGGAGACCGCGTGGTCAATCTCCCAGTGGATTTCGACTCGCTTCAGCGCGGCGCGCAACGGCGCGGGGTCGCGCACGATCTCGGTGAGCGTGCCCGGCTCCCAGCGTAGATCCCGCTTGCCTTGCGGCCGTTCGAAGGCGGGCTGTGTTGCCGTTGAGAAGACGAAGTTGACGCCCCAGTCCTCGGCCAGTTCCCGCATCATGCCCAGCAGCGGGCCCAGCAAACGGCGCGGCAGGGTTTGCACCTCGTCTAGGATCACGATGGAGCGTGCGATGTTATGCACCCGGCGCAGGTCGCGCGGGTGATTTGAAAAGAGACTTTCAAAGAAGCGCACCGAGGTGGTGACGATCAGCGGCGCATCCCAGTTCTCGGTTTCAGAGCGGTATCCGCTGTGCTGATATTCGTCTTCCTCATCGTGCACTTCAACCGGCACGAACTGTTCGACCTGCTCCTTGTCCTGCTTGCTGATTTGCGTCCGGAGCTTCATCAGGCTGCCGGAGTGGTGCTCCAGGACGGCATCGCGGCCCAGCACGTCTGCGTAGACTTGAGCGTTCTGCTCGATGATCGAGAGGAAAGGAATCACCACGATGACGCGGCGAAACCGCTCCGGCTGCAGAGCCGCGCGACGAAGGGCAAAGGCCATCGCGGCCAAAGTCTTGCCGCCGCCTGTGGGCACCGACAGCGAGAAGAGCCGGGCTTCGGAAGCGGCCGCCTCCAAGCAGTCTTCCAATACGCGGGCGCGCATTCGTTTCACAGGGCCGTCGGGCGAGAGCTCCGCGAGCTTTCCCAAATGTTTAAGCAGCATACTGTGACGCTCAGCCGCACGCAACGGAGCTTGAATGGGCGCGCGTCCAGCCGAGTCGAGCCGATCAGCATCTACCAAACAACTGCAGAGCATGCGCGTGTAGAGATCGAGCCGTGCCGACTCCCGTTGCTCCCGAGTGAGTCGCATTTGCGGCAACACGGTCTCAATCGCTTGGCGCAGGCTGGCGGAGTCCCGCTCAGCGTGATCGAGTAGCTTGGCCGCTTCATCCCTATACCGTTTCTCCCCCAGTCGGGTTGCAAGGGAGTTACCCCCTCCAGTGATGTCCGGCAGGCCGGCATGGTGCCCGGCGATGGCGGCGGCGACATGCGTGAGGTTCGGCTTGTCGCCATTCCCGGCCGTCCCGAAGTACGAGAGCAAGGCGCCGTGGATGGCGTGTTGGCAATGCCCCCTGCCCGTGGCGAGCATCTGCTGAAAACAGTTTGTGTACTTGCCGTAATCATGCAGTAGACCGCTCAACCGGGCGAGTGCGGCGAAACGCTTGTCTCCTGGCCGTGCGGACTCGGCCAACCCTCCAGCGAGCGTTGCGACCGCCTCCAGATGGACGGCCAAGGGTTGCCATCCAACGCGCGAGTCAGAATCTGATGTCAGCCCTCTTGCGGAATGTGCCCAATAGGCAGAATCGGACATGGAGTCGTTCCCTTACTTGGAAACGGAATGCCCCCTGGCTCACGAGGAGTGGATGCTGACGTTATACTACTCCCGCCAAGGCTGCCATTGGGTGCGGCTGCTCCAGAGGCTGGAGGAAGTACGAGCAGAGGCGAGTGGCAACCCGAGCGCTGTCCACCGCAGCTACGTCCCGTTATTCCGTCATATCGGAAGCTAACTCAAGGCTCGCGGGGGACCGAGAAGGCGCACGGGGGCGCCGCCGTTCGCGCACAGTTGGCCCACGTTGCGCTGGGACGCGGCGGGATGGCTCCGTCCCTGCCGGCGTGGGGCGCCGGCGCATCGTCGGGTGCTTGTTGCCGCCCAAAACGCCGTGGCAGTGAAATCTTCCTATCCTCGCACCCCGAATTTGGCGTAGACTCTACCGCGGATAATGTTGTCTCGCCCTAGGAGGGCCAGCGCCATGTTTCGTCCCGCTGATTCCATCCCGGACCGATCTTCCGGTTCCAGCCTTACCCGCCGCTCCGCCTTCTGGCAGGCCGCCGCGGCAACAGCCATGTTCGGTCCTTTGTTCAAGGCCACCGCAGGCGCTGCCAGCGCCCAGACGTCGGTCAATAAATCCTCCGCGCCGAGCGCGCTCAAGATCACTGACATGCGCGCCTGTCGCGTCGCCGCCAACTACGACTATCCGCTCATCAAGATCTATACCAACCAGGGCGTCTACGGACTCGGCGAAGTGCGCGACGCTGGCGTCGAGGGCATCGCTCTAATCCTCAAGGCGCACCTCGTGGGCAAGAACCCGCTGGACATCGAAGGCAATTTGCGGAACCTGCGCCAGTTCGCCGGGCACGCGCGCATGGGCGGCGGGTACAGCGCGGTGGACATGGCGCTGCATGATATCGCCGGAAAAGCATACAACGTGCCAGCGTACCGGCTGGTGGGCGAGAAGCTGAGAGACAAGATCCGGATCTACGCCGACACCACGGCGCACAAAGATCCGAAAGTGTACGCCGAGCGGATGCGCAAGCGGAAAGAGATGGGGCTGACGTTTTTCAAGATGGACCTGGAAACCGACCTGATGGCCGACCGGCCGGGGATGGTGAACGAGCGCGGGGTGGCAACGGAGAAGGGCCTGGAGTACCTGTGCGAGTACATCCAGGCGATTCGGGACGTGCTCGGGCCGGAGGCGCCGCTGGCGGCCGATCACTTCGGGCCGCTGCAAGTAAAGGACGCCATACGCTACGCGCGGGCGTTCGAGAAATACCAACTGGCGTGGGCCGAGGATATGGTGCCGTGGACGAACTGGCAGGGGCTGAAGGAGATCAAGAACAACACGACGACACCGATTTTGACGGGCGAGGACGTGTTCGGATTGCGGAACGGTTTCGATGTGCTGATCGATAACCACGCCGTGGACGCGATTCACCCGGACATCGAGACGTCGGGCGGATTGCTGGAGACGAAACGGATCGCGGACTATGCGGCGCTGGCCGGGGTTCAGGTGGCGATGCACCACGCCGGCTCGCCGGTGGGGGCGTACGCCGGCTACCACTGCGCGGCCACGTTCCAGAATCTGCTGGCGATGGAGAACCATGCGCTGGACATGCCGTGGTGGCAAGATCTGGTGACGGGCGTCCCGAAGCCGATCATCGACCACGGCTACGTCGCGGTGCCCGAATCGCCCGGGCTCGGACTCGAGCTGAATGACGATGTCGTCAAAGCGCATCTGCGGCGTCCCGGCTACTTCGAGCCGACGCCCATGTTCGATGACGTCATCGTTTCCGGCTTCCGTCTCGGCGGGCCCTGGCCGCACTACGACGAAACGGGGAAATGGTGCAACTGTGTCACCTATGAATAGGCTCGCGCTCGCGCTCCTCGTTGCCGCGCCGCTTTTCGCCGCCGATCCGACTTTTCTCCGGCGCCGTCTCTCCGAAGTCCGGCCGCAGCCCGACGACCTCACGGCGAACGCGCCTCTGGCCTCCTACAAGCCGCTCTTCGGCATCGGCGACGCGCAGGCGAGTCAGTTGAAAGGGGTCTCCCGCTACGGAGAACTGACGGTGGAACCCGGCGGCGCGAGCGCCATCGTAGGCTACGCCAACGAAGAGCAGATCTACTTCATCCTCGATGGCGTCGGGACGCTGATTTATGGCGACCTTAAAGTGCCGGTTAAGAAGAACGACTTCATTTACCTGCCGCCGTCGGTCCGCCACGGTGTGGCCAACCCCTCGTTCCTGCCCCTGCGCCTTCTCGTGATCGGCTTCAATCTCGGGAATTTTAACTGGATCGGGCCATTGCCGGAGCTGCAGATAGCCAACGTCGACGACGTGCCTGCGCAGCAACTCGGCCAACACGGCCCCACAGTGCAATTCAAGCTGCTCATGGGCACGACCGCGAGTAAACGCGACAAACTCGCCGCCGCGCAAAAGATGGTCAGCCTCTTCCTGATGGACTTCGCCCTCGGCGGTACGAACATTCCGCACCACCACGACATGGAGGAAGAGATCTACTTCGTTCTGCAAGGCCACGGCGACATGGTCGCCGGCGGCGGCGCCGACGGCAACGAGGGCCGCTACCCAGCACGCGCTGGCGACGCCTACTTCATCCGGCTCAACGCCACGGTCGGCTTCTATAGCGGCGCGCGGGCGGACGAGCCCCACGACCTTGTTTTGGCCGTCCGCTCGACATACCCGTTTCCATCCGGACCGCGCTAGCCTGACGCTGTGTACTGCGGCGTCAGCCAAGGCGCTGAGAAGCATCATTGGAATCGCTGCATGAGAGAAGCCACATGTACTGGATCAAGTTGTTGCTGGCGCTGTTGGCGACTATGAACGCAGCGCTGCCGGCTGAGCCGTCGCTTCATTGGCTGCCTTGACCAGACCAATGACGACAGCAGAACCGCCGCCGGCTGTGAGCGCAACAGTGGCGGCAGAAGCCGTCTAAGCAGCCACGGCGCCTGTCTAAGCTAGCTCAGTCGTCGAAACGGCGACAATCAGAGCAATCATCAAGCCTATGGCTGGCAGCAGCTGGGCGATCGCCCAACCCGCGTCCTTGGTCCAGATGCTGCGGCTGTTACGCGGCCGAGGCGGGTTTGGCGCTTACAGGCGACGAAATCGGCTGTGAAATCGTTACAACTCGATCTGCGGAGATCGGCGGCGGATCGTTCGGCTGCTGGGCGGGCCACTTCGCCACAATGCCCTCGAGGGCCTCCCGCTTGGCCTGCATGCGGATGTGGGAGTAGTGCTTCAGCATCTGCTTGGATACATGTCCGGCGATGTCCCGAATGGTCTCATCGGGGGCCCCACTCTCAGCAAGGTCCGTGATCAGCGTGTGCCGCGTATCGTGCCACCGCCCCCTCACCTTTGCTCGGATCCGGACGTTGTCCCACGAAGTTTTGAAGGATACGACCGCACGTGTCGGGTCTATCGGCCACGGCTTGCCGAATGCAAAAACGTACCATTCAGGCTGTATCTTGCCGAATCGGTCCTCGTACCACAGCGAATACTCGACCATCGCTTGGAGGAGAGCCGAGTTTAGAGGAATCGTCCGCCCTTCGCCCGCCTCGGTTTTGCTCTTTCCCACAGTAAGGACTGCTTTTGTCAAGTCCGTTCGTCCCCACTGGAGGCCGCGGATCTCGCCGCTGCGCATTCCGGCATTGAGCGCCAACATCAGCGCGGGGTAGATCGCTGGCGACCGGGCGGTCTTCGCGGCCGCGAGCAGAGCTTCCTTCTCTTCAGGCGTGAAAGCCTTTCCCACCTGAGTTCGAATCGCAAGCTTGAGAGCTTTCTGACGACGCAACCTCGCGCGGACGACGTCCCCGGCTTCCCCCATGAGGCGGAGTAGAAACCCGACTTCATCGTTGATCGTCTTCGGCGCAGCGTTTTCCTTCAAACGCGCAGTCTGGTATTCCCTCACGCCCGCGGCGGTGACATCGACCACCATCTCCTTACCAAGGAGTCGCGTCACGTTGCCGAGCGCGTAGCGGGCAAAGACGCCGGACTGGTGGCGGAGATAGTAGTCTTCGAGATAGTCTTTTGCCACTTCGTTTACGCTCTTCACCCGATCCTCGCGATTGTCCTCCAACCCGTTGAAACCCTTTTCGAGCTGGCGACGGCGGTGCTGTTCCGCCTGCTTCGCGACGGTCTTCGAGCCAGTCTTGGCCGATTCGCGGATGCGGCGCCGCGCAAAGATGAACTCGTACCACCAAGTGTTACCGCGCTTGAACAGGGCCATCCATTGTCTCCGTCTGCGACATTGGTCACTCGTGCCTCGCGGCGAAGTCAAGGCAGCCGCCGGCCGCTGCGACGCCATCCACAACGAGTCCGACCGGACCGAGGCCCCCAGCCGTCTTGTCCCAAGTTCGCCAAGGTTGGGACGCTGAGTTGGGACATCGCAACGCTCTGTATTCATTGGGCTGTCCCGTGTGTCCCAACTTGTCCCAAGCGTTATCGCGATCCGTCAACATTCGTCGCCCTCCAGAACCGCGGCTCGAATCCCGTACATCCACGTTGTTCCCCCTTCGGGCAATCGAGGCTTGATCATCATGCTCGGCGGCTCGCGCAATAGAAAGCCACGATGCTCCAGTTCCTTCGCCACCGCCTGATAGTCGTGCCCCGCACACACCTCAGCGCGGAAGGCCTCTGGGAAAATGAGGTACTCCGTTTCGCCGGTCTGACGGTTGAGCCTGCGGAAGCCGGCGCGGTCTCTTGTGGAGTGTTCTCCGTCTTCCACGTTGCCTTTTGATGAGCCGCAAAGGAGCTGGAAACGGCTTGTCCCGTGTGCGTAGAGAAACGAGCGGACTTGGCGAACACCGGCCTCAACATCTGAATTGCCGATGGTGCCGCGCATTCCCAACCAATCGCCGAAACCTCGCTCAGCAGCCGCGATCGCCTCGCCTTCCCGCCACCCGGTAAGCCTCCACGCAGTCGCCAATTCCCCGGCCGCTGCGATCAGCGCAAAGCGATCCGCGGCGCGCAAGACCTGGCCGTTGGCACCAGGCGGAACGCTGCCAGCCAACGATTCCTTCGCCGATCGAATTATTGACTCGGCAATCTCGCGCTTGTTCACAAGTTGTTGAAGGAACGCACGGATGGGCGCGCCGTAGTGATTCAATGCAGCGTCTCGGAGTTGCCCCACGAACTCTTGCGAAGACGAGGCACCGTGGAGATTCTCGAACATCCCGAATCCCTGGCCGGCATCTGCTGGCACGTTCAGAAGCCGCACTTCGGCGCCCGCCTTGGCCCGACGCCCGACTGATGCGGCATGCTCAGCGAGTGTCAGTTCCCCAGCAGAAACGAATAGGAGAGTCCAAGTCAGATTTCGCCGTCCTCCCATGGTTCGTGTCATCCTCGCTTTGCCTTGCCCGTTCGCGAGCAGATAGGCCGTAGTCGTCGCATCGTAGGCGTCTACTTGTGCCAACTCGTCGATGAAAAGCGTTCCGTCGTTGTGGGCTTCGGCGACAGCCTCAAGGCCGTTCATAGTAGTTCGCCAAGTCTGCACGAATCCGGCCTGACCGCCGCCACCGCAGACGGAGCCACCGACGAGGAGCGCAGTGCTCTTGCCCGTTGAACTCGCGCCGTAGAAGTGGATGCCGCCAGATTCTGCGGCGACAAGAGAGAGCAGTGGGCCCGCGAAGCCACACGAGACAGACAGCACGAGACGCGAATTCCCTGCACATCGCAGGCCCACATGTTCGCGCCACTCGTCCGGAGTCCGACAAACTCTCCAATGGTGGGCTGCCTCAGCTTGCGTCTGGTAGAAAGCCTCTTGGCCGTGCTCAGGCACGAAAGCAGCGTCGGGCAGCACGTAGGTGCCAAGATGCCAGCCAATGCGGGAAACGGAGAGGACGCGTTGCTTTACTGGAACTGTTTGCAAGTACTCTGTGAATCGCTCCCTGAGTCGTGCGTTGGGAGTGATAAATGAGAGCCCTTCTCCCATCAAGTGAGCGCGGACCAGGCTCGCGTCGGACGCAAGCAGCTCCATGGGCATGGCCCATTGATGCTGGCGGGCCTCATTGTCGCGCCACGTCAGCAACCGCCCCCAATTCGATCCATCGGAGTCTCGAGTCTCTGCGACCACATCCAGCCGAGCCGATAGGAGAACGGGTTCGGGATCGCCAGTTGCTGATTCCTTGAGGAAGAAGACGCCAGCATCCGATGCGGAGAAGCGCTGGGCGGAAGGACCTTCCTGCTGTGTTGAGGCAGCCGAGTCAATCAAGCTCGCACCCGTGGTTTGGCGTGCCACCTCACGATGGACCGCCTCGACGGAATTTGCGTTAGGGTATAGGCCGAAGACATCGACGATTGTCTTGCCGCGGCATCCGTTATGCTGGCATCGAAATCCTGGCCTGCCGTCCACCAAGGTGAACGCGGCCGAACCATGAGTATGCGAAGCGTTGAACGGGCATTGCTCAAGCTCATACACAAGCCCGCCTGGATGTGCCGCCCAAGGCTTTCGCTGATGCACCGTGAAACCGTGCACCGCAACGTAGCCGTCCATGTCGAAGGAGTCCTTGATCGGCGCGATATTCTGAGGGCTTTGAGTGGCCGCAAGCTTCGCCAAGGCATCACGACTTATCATTTGATGGCCTCGATGATCCGGCTGACTCGGTGCGGGCGCCCGGGTATGCTGTCCCCCTTACGCGCGATGGTCCCGTAGGCTTTCCAGATTCGCGCCGCATTCGCCGACGTCACATCTACTTTCACGGCGCCGTCCGAATAGCGCCGGTCCAACGTGGCGAGTGCGCTAGCTACGAATGTCAGCGCTCCTTGGTCATTCGCAAGATCTATGCGGTACAAGAGATGGGCGCCATTGCCGGAATCCGCCAAGATCGGCCTCTCCCACTCCGGCGCCATTTCATCGGCGATTGTTCGCGCCCTCTGAAGCGCTGCCTCATGCTCCTCGTCAGAGGACGAAATTCCGGCCGCACGCACTGGATCCAGATCGACAGGAAGCCATCGTCGGCGCAAGACGTTGTTATCCGCAGTCGTGTGCTCGGCGTGTTCCCGAAGGCGGTTGTAGGCCCGTCCGAGCAATGAGGTATCGAGCCGGTTTAGAACGTAGTACACGCCACCCGCGCAGTACTTCGCATCCGCTTGATAGATGGCATCCGCCAGCTTGGACAGATCGTCGAAGTACCCGGACACGGTGCCAACACGCGTCTTCGGGATTCGGACTTCTACGATATCGCCCGGCTCGAACAACGCAGAGATCGCGCGCTCAATCTCGGCGCGGTCGGCTCTAGGCGCGCTCTCGGCTTGACTTGATTTCAGCCTTGAATTCGTGGAAACCATGAGGCTACCGAGCCTCCATGCGCTTCTCACCACTCTCGATGAGTCGTTGAACGGCCTCGCGCCGATACCTTACGCTCGCCCCAATTTTCACGAAATCTGGCGGTTGGCGGAAGAGTCGACGACGCCTGATCGTCGCCACAGAGACTTTGAGAAATTCAGCGACCTCGTGCTCGGTTAGAAGCCGTTCCAGTGAGTTGTTCACGTTTGCCATGCGATCCTTTCTAGGTGGCCTCGTTGCCTCCTTGAGTCAAGGCTCGCGCGTCCCACATTGTGGTAATCAACCATCAAGAACTGTGGGATTTGTGGGATTTGTGGGAGGAATCTACTTCCGCTCGCGATTGCGCCCGATCTTAGGTGACCAAATGGTGAGAGGATCGCGAGCTAGGACTGCCCGAAGTTTCTTGTCGTGAAGCAGCATGCATCGGGGGTCGTTTCGTTTCCACCAACTAACCATTGTTCGGTCATTCCAATTCCCAGGTTTTGCTGCCTTCGCGACCATCTCGTCTGTAATGCGGATGCCGACTGCTCTTCCTTTATCTTTGTACTCTGACAACAGTTTTCTGCGCTCTGCGACGATTACGTCGGCGTGCTTGACGTTCTCAGTCTCAACAGGAGGGGCCGGAGCCGGAGAGTGCTCCTCCGTTATCAGCGTTGTCTCGTCGACCAGTTTGTGACCCAATATCTCCGGTTGTGTGACCGTGCCTTCGGTTGGAATTGTCGTGCCTGCCGGTACGCCGAGCTTTTCCGATGCGATCTTGGAGTCTAGGGTGCGCTCGGCGTCCTCCAAAAACTCGTCGTAATTCGCCCGCTCCAGAGCCTTCAACTCAGCGTTCCGTGCCCAACCCATGAACTCCTTCACTTTAGACGCAAGTGCCGCCTCAACTGCTGGCGCACAGGCTCGGTCATACCAACTATCGATTTCGCGGGACTTTCCTTTCCAAATCGAGGCGAGCTCGGCCATTGTTTGTTGCTTGAGAATGTCCAACCAGGCCGCGAATGTCTCCCACCCAGCGTTGGAAGACCAATGCCGCCAGAATTCATTCACGAGGTCGCCAAACCGATTCTTCGCCATTGCGACCGAAGGAATGATACCGGTGTCGTCAACTAATCGTTCATCGACATGCCATACTCCATCGCGCCCGCGCCACTTGCGTGCTCCAGGAACACCAATGAGCCGTTTGCGCTCTTTGGCGTGCCACTCAAAGTGCTCGCCGTTGAGGTGGTGAAAGTCCCGATGCGTATCAAACTGAATCTTCAGCATTCGCTGCGCGGACTCCGACAATTCCGGTAGGATTGCGGTCGCTCCCTCAGCGTGTCCCTGAACTGACGATGCTACGCGACGCTGCGCACCGGCTTCATCTGGTCTGCGACGTGGCGCCAGAGACCGAAGTTCCAAACAGTAGTTCGCAGAGCTGTTGAAGAGACGTTCGATGGTCTCGACGGTGGAGTCCCAGTGCATCTGCTTCAGTACCAATCTGCTGCCATGCGCGCCCTCGCTAGGTGCCAACCCACCGGCCGCGCTCCAGTCGTCATCTACTTCTACATATTCAACCAGCCCCCCTGCGGGGATCGGCTTGCCCTCCGACCTTCCCTGGTCCAACTCGCGTTCTCTGACGCTGCTTTCAAGTTCTTTGACCGTCGTGAACACTCGCTTGCCGGTGCGATCATCCTTCGCACGCCGCAGCAGATGTAGCCAGTCAACCCATGGCTCAGCGCTTCGCTCACCACCGAGCCCTTTTGCAGCTAGGCTTGCAAGCGATTTGAACAAGTGCAGCGTTTCGGCGGAAGGTGACTTCACGCCGGGCTCCGTTCCGAAGACCCAATGGTCATCCAGTGAAAACCATCTCGCAAACAACTCGGCATTCTGCCCGGTATCGTACTTGCGAAACTCGTCTTCGCGATCTTTCCAGAAGGCTTCATCCTCTACCAGGTCCACGCTGCGATCTGCTTCGGTCTCTTCAAGCTCTCCGTGTAGAACCCCAGGGACGATTCGGAACCGGCCATAGTGGTGGCACAATTCAACCGCTACTTCATCAATCTGATCGGCTGTAACCTCTCCGGGCTTGACACCGCACTGGCCTGCGACGAGCTTCCGGAGATCGGTTTCCGGGATGTGCTCGTACTGTTCGACTCCATCTTCACCGCCCGCCTTCAGTGCTTCCCACTTCTGAACGACAGCCGGCCAAGTGCGAGAACTCCCTCCGGCCGACGCGGTCGGCCCCTTCCCCATTGGCAGAGCAATCGATTCGTTTGGGTTTTCAACCGCCTGTCGCTCCATAAGCATTTCCTCGCAGGTGTGAATTCCACTCTGCGCAATGGGGTCCCGTTGCCATGGCAACAACGGCTCCGACTGAAAAAGCTTCGACGTACCGAGCCGCTCCCGAATTTCCCTTACCAATCGCGCGGTGTAGTCACGCAGTAAATGCGCATGGACCGCCAGCCTTCCCTGAGTAGACAACAGGCAGTTGGCAAACTCGAGAACACCGTCGCTGACTTCAGTTTCCGCAGCGCTGATGATTTCTTGGCGGAGTTCAGAGGTTGCTCGCCGCAGCGCCGCCGCCGCGACCACGCGCTTTCGCTTGCCAGTCGCTTGTTCGAGGTCCTCGCCGAGCTTGCGAAGAGAGGCTGATGCGGACTCGATGTGCCTTCCGAGATTCTTTTCGCGCCGCGTGGCTCGCTCGTTCAGTAGTTGTCGGGGCGACGGCGCGAGCAGGGGGCATTGATCTTCAAATTCCTTCATGGCCCGTCCACGGCCGAACAGCCGGCAACGGCGGATCAGCACTGTACCATTGCCCAATACATATCACGCAATTCGTGTTTTGGCACGCCTGTGGGGACTTTTGTGGGGATTATCCTTCAAATTCCTTGTAGTCTGGCGCGAAAAGGTGAGCAATCGTGAGCAAAATGGGCTCGGCGGCCGTGCGAAGCAGCTCGCGGGTAAACTGGCTGCCCTTAGCAACATAGCGCAAGGTGTGGGGACCCCTAGCAATGATCTAAGTACATTTGTTTTGATGGAGTTACGCATCTGTTAACCGAAGGGTTGTAGGTTCGAGTCCTACCTGAGGAGCCAAATACAAGTCCTTTGTTTTCAACGTATCCCCTAGCAAACACGCCAGTTGCCGCGCCGCGCGCGAGCTAGGTCTGCCGATTTAGAATTACCCATATTTACCCGAATTTCCTTATCCTTGGACCTCCGGGTACCCCCAGTTTCCCCCCAATTCTACGCAAATAACCGACGAGGAACGGCTCCCAAATCGTGCGCTCGTGCTCCAGGACACCGCAGCCAGGCAGTTGCCGGTTTCCAGAAACGCCGTTTACCGACCAGTGGCACAGTTTCTAA
>OCTA010004433.1_pt1 | contig 12311 bp, 6 predicted proteins | sample 1538991 | NCBI WGS metagenome assembly OCTA01 (sample SAMEA3539302, study PRJEB22396) | soil metagenome | biome: tundra; feature: field; material: soil | place: USA | collected 2010-05 | depth 0.15 m
CCGCCTGGGTCATTTTTGGAAAGCACACCCGGGTCAGTTCTGGCGCGCGCCGAAGCACGGCTCTCTATTTTCCGCTACTGGACGGGTGGCGGGAAGTGGAGTTCGAGCCGGCGCAGGCGGGCAAGGCCATATAAGAGGAGACCGAATGGCATTCCGATTCATTCACGCGGCGGATATTCACCTCGACAGCCCATTGCTGTCGTTGGAGGAGTACCCTGGCGCTCCGCTGGAGGAAATTCGCCTGGCGACCCGCAGGGCGCTGGCCGGACTGGTGGACCTGGCGATCACATCCGCGGTTTCATTCGTCGTAATAGCCGGCGATCTCTTCGATGGCGAGTGGCGCGATTGTAATACCGGGCTGTACTTTGTCGCGGAGATGAAGCGTCTACGCACCGCTGGTATTCCTGTCTATATCTCGCTCGGTAATCACGACGCCGCCAACCGTATGACGCAAGTCCTGCCGTGGGGCGAGAACGTCCACTTCTTCGACCACCGCAAGCCCGAACGCATCGAAGCTGCCGGCCACGAAGCCACGCTCTTCAGCCAGAGCTTTCGAAGCCGTCACATTACGGAGGACCTGTCGGGCAGCTTCCCTAAAGGGAGTGCCGGCACGTTCAACATAGGGGTGCTGCATACGTCGGCCACCGGCTCCGCCGGCCACGAACTGTATGCGCCGTGCTCTCTGGAAGGCCTTCTCTCGCACCAATACCAGTACTGGGCGCTGGGACACATACACACACGGGCTGAGTTGGCACGCGATCCATGGATCGTCTTTTCCGGGAACATCCAGGGCCGTAGTGTTCGCGAATGCGGTCCACGAGGCTGCTATCTGGTCGAGGTGAACGATCATGGTGGCGTAACCCTGGATTTTGAACCTCTGGACGTCGTGCGATGGGAGGTCCTGCGCCTTTCCGCCAGCGACGGCACAACCGAGGACGACCTGGAGGAAATGGCACAGCGGACGATTACGCGAGCCGCAACCGGCGTGGACGGCAGGACCCTGGCGCTGCGTTTCGAGTTGGAGGGCTATGGGCGGACGTGGAATCGCGTGGCCACCGACATGATGGGCTGGCGCAACCGCCTGCGGGCGCTGGCCGGCGATGCTTCCGTCCCGGTCCATGTCGAGAAGCTGGAGTTGATTTCCAAGCGGTCCGCACCGGTCGCCCCGGCTATGGGAGCGGGCCCTGCCGCCGAGTTGAGCGCCCTGGTGAACCAGTACATGGAAGATCCTGCGCTACTGGAAGAGTTGAGCCAGACATTCGGGGAACTGAAAACCAAACTGGAAGGGGCAGTACGGGTGGGTGAGGAATGCGTGGATCCGCAGGATCCGGAGCTACTGCGGAAGGCGCTTTGCTCCGTCGAGGCCCTGCTGCTGAAGGGAGACGAAAAGTGAGGCTGGAAAGGCTGGATCTTATCGCATACGGTCCGTTCACACAGCGGCGCCTGGAATTCGCCAGCGCGTTCACCATCGTCTACGGGCTGAACGAAGCGGGTAAGACTTCCGCGCTACGAGCCCTCGCTGACGGCCTGTATGGAGTCCCCGCACAGACATCCGACGCTTTTGTCTACCCGTACGGAGGCCTGCGGATTGGGATGGTTCTGGCAGATGGCGCGAACCGGCTGGAGTTCATTCGACGCAAGGCCCGCATCCAATCGCTGCGAGCGTCCGACGACGCGGCCGTGGTGGAAGACGGTGCGTTAGAAGGGTTCCTGCAAGGGCTCTCGCGCACGGATTTCGAAACCATGTTCGGCATCAGCCATGAGCGGCTGGTTGAAGGCGGACGCGAGATCGCCGCCGGTGAAGGCGAAGTGGGCCGGATCCTCTTCCAGGCCGCCGCCGGTCTGACTGGCCTGCAAGCGACGCTCGACCGCCTGGAGCAGCAGGCCGGCGAACTGTACGCTCCGCGGGCGAGCAGCAAATCGATCCATGTCCGATTGCGGCAGATCAAAGAGGCCTCGACCGAGCTGCGGCAGAAACAGGTGAGCGTTGCGGCATTCGAAAAGAACCAGGAGGCGCTGGCCGATGTGGTCCGCCAGTTCATTGCCTGCGATGCCAGCCTGGATGAAGCGGGCCGCGAGTTCGAGCGGCTGAAGCGGATTCACAAGTCGCTTCCCACAATCGCCGGCCGCAAACAGGCGCTGGCCGAATGGCAGGAACTGGCGGGAGTGCCCGCGTTGGGTGCGGAGTTCGGCGGCTGCTTGGCAACTGCCGAGCGGGTTCTGGAGACGGCGAACCTGTCGCTGGCGGAGGCAGACGCCGAGCTCGCGCGGAACGCCGGGGCAATCGCCGAACTTGTGATCCCGGCCGATCTGTTGGCGGAGGAGCAACGCATCCGACGTCTGTACGAGCAGAAAAGCGCGATCGAAAAATCCAACCAGGATTGCGCCCGGTGCGAGATCAAGTTGACGCAGGCGCAGCAGACTATCGGAACGCAAGTGGAAATGGTGAAGCCGGGACTAACCTTGGAACAGGCGGCAAAGCTGGAGCCGGGTTTGATTGCGCGGCAACGCGTTCAGGAGCTTGCGGCCTTGGCGCCGCAACTCGAGGCGCAGCAGAAATTATTCGAAAGTGGGTTGGCGAATGCCCGCTCCAAGGTCGCCGAGTATGACCGCGGCTTGACAGGTCTTCCCGCGGCGTTCGACGCGGCGCCATTGGCGCGGCTCGTCAATCGCGCCCGGCGCGAACTGGATTTCGAGAAGGTTCGGCGGTGTCGAACGGAGATCGAGCTGCACGAGGCCAAACTCCGCGTCGCACTGCTTGCCCTTCCGCTGTGGTCGGGGACCGGTGAGGATCTGGAAGCCGTTGCCGTACCTGGGGCCGAATCGATCGAGGAGATGCGGGATGCCTTCCAGGAAAGCGCGGCGGCCGAGCGCCGGGCGAGAGAGACCTTGGCGCTGGCGGAAAAGAACCTGGGCGAGGCCAGGACCGAAAGGGAAGCCGTCATTGCCGCCCACAGCGTGCCTACGCTTGAAGAGTTGCGCTCCGCACGATGTGTGCGGGAACTCGGTTGGACCGCCATCAAAAGGGTTTGGCGCGATGGAGTTGCCGATGCACCCGAAGAGTCCGAGTTCCTGGAGCAAATGGGCGGGAAGGATCTGGCCTCCGGCTACGGCGACGCCGTGAAGCAGGCGGATACATTCGCGGACCGCATGCGTGAAGCCGCGGAGCAGGTGGAACGCGTCGCGATGTTAGATGTGCAGATTGCGGCATGGGAAGAACGGCGAAAGGAGGCGTCGCTCAGCCTCGAAAAGGTGTTGACCGAGGCGGAGCGGGTGCGCACAGGCTGGGTTGATGCGTGGACAGGCGCCCACATTACGCCAGGTTCGCCGGCCACGATGGTTGGCTGGCTGCGGAAGCGCGAAACCGCTGTACAGTTGGTCTCGAAGCTGAGGGAGTTGCGACTGCAACTGGCGGACTGGGAAACGCGGGAATCTGAAATTGGAGCCGCATTGCGGGAACTTCTTGCGGCCTTCGGCACGGGGGAACGGACGGGTGACGTTGCCGGTTCGCTCGACCTGGCGGAACAGGTTTTCGGACAGGCAGAGGCGGCCGCAGGCCGGCGCCGAACGCTTCAATCCGACCGGCAGGCGCAGGAGGAGGAGATCGGACGCATCGGCCGCGACCTGACCGAACTCGAGAAGACGCGAGCGGCGTGGAATCGGGACTGGGAGGCTGCACTCGAACGAGCTGGCATCGAGCCGGGCACATCGCCCGCGGCCGCGGGTGTGTATCTATCGGCGGTATTTGAAATCCAGACCGGATTGCAGAAAGCCGAGGAACTGGATACGCGGGTTCGAAAGATGCGCGCCGATGCCGCCGCATTCGAAGGCGAAGTGGGCGGCCTGGTGGAAAGTCTCGATCCGGAGTTAAGGCCGCTGCCCGCCGGGCAGGCTATCGTGCGCCTGCACCAATCGCTGACGTCCGCACTGGCCAATCTGAAGCTGCTCCAACGAGAAGAGACGGCCGGGAAGGAGTGGGAGAAGAAACGGAGGAAGGCGGCCGGGGAGTCCGACCGGGCCGTAGCTGAAATCGCTAGGCTCTGTACTGAAGCAGGCGCTCCCGATTCGACGGCTGCGCGAGCTATCTGTGAACGCTCCAACCGGCGACGCCAGTTGGAGAAAGACACAGCCGAATTTCAGGAACGCTTGCTGCTCGTTTGTGGCGGCAAGACCATCCTGGAGTTTATCGCCGAGGCGGAAGCGCTGGATGCGGACTCCGTTCCGGGTCTCTTGGAAGGTATCGAACGCCGCACCGCCGGACTGCGCGCCGAGCGCGAGGCTCTCGATGCCCGCCGGCGTTCCCTCGAGGCCGAAGCGCTGGCTTTCGAAAACTCCGATGGAGCGGCCGCGGCGCAACACATCAGCGGTCTGGCCGGAGCGCTGTCGGCGGATGTTGGCGAATACGTTCGGTTGAGAACTGCGTCAGTCGTGCTGCGGAAAGCCGTCGAACAATACCGCGAGCGGAATCAAGGACCGGTGCTGGAAAGGGCTGGCCAGCTGTTCTCCGTGTTGACCCGCGGCAGCTTTGCGAGCTTGCGCGTGGAGGGCGTTGACGGAAGGGGCGTACTGGTCGGAACCCGTCAAGACGGACGGGCCGTCGAAGTCTCGGGGATGAGCGATGGCACGTGCGATCAACTTTACCTGGCGCTTCGTGTGGCCAGTCTCGATCATTACTTCAGTTCGCACGACCCCGTCCCGTTCATCGTGGATGATGTGCTTCTAAGTTTTGATGACGAGCGCGCTACGGCCGCCCTCTCGATCCTGAACGAACTGTCCGCCAGGACGCAAATTGTCTTCTTCACTCATCACCACCATCTGGTGGATCTGGCGAAGAGCGCTACTCAGGCTGCGGTGGTGGAAATTTGAACGAAGTCAAGCCCGCTCCACCCCGGAACCGCGAAGACGGATCGTTCGGTTCTCGCACCAGACGGCGATGCCGGAAGTCCGCAACAAAAGAGAGAGTTCGTACCTGCCCGCTACACGGCGGTACAGTGGAGGCTCCTCGTGTTCGATTCCTCAGATTACGGGGCAGCCCGGGGCGTTGGCGCCCAGACAATGCCTGCCATCGAGGTTGTCACCACCTCGGAGGAAGACGGCTTCCGAAATACCGCTCGGGCCAACGAGGGGGCGTTCTCTCGCCAGGACAAACGATTGCCGGTACCGGCACCCGAGGCTTCGACATAACCGTCTTTGGCATTCGGCTCGATTACCGGGGATGCTGGTGACGCTATGGGAGTCTGTTTACTGATGCCGTGGGTGCGCTACGTGATCCTCGCAGCCGCTTTCACTGCGGTTATGTACAGTGGTGATATTACCATTCCTCTCGACGGCGGCAGCATCGTTGTGGAAAATCCTCAGTCAGACATGGCGGCGGAAAGTTCATGTCAGGACGTCCAAGAGAACGTCGCAAAGAAAGCCGAAGAGCAGCCCACAGGACAGGTGGCCGCGGACACGGCCCAAGATCAGCGTGCCAAGGCCGCCGCGAAGGCCGCACGCCGGAAGCGACTGGCAGCGGAGCAGCGGCGAAAGCAGGCGGAAGCTGACGCACGTTCCGCGCAGATCAAGGCGGACGCCAAGAGGAAGGCTGACGAGGCTGAGCGTGAAGCCGAAGAGCGCCGCAAGAACAACAGTGACTGGCTGACCGGTGGGGCTGTCTTCCTTCTCATCTCACTCGTTGTCGTCTGGGTTGCCGTGAAAGCCATAAATGGCAGTGCCTCCGGTCGAACCCTGCCAAATACATCGCCTGCATTGAAATCCACAGCTGCCTCCGTAGCGCCGGCCCAACCGTGCGGTCTTCGCGAGCAATCTCTTACTTCAGCCGTTGGGCCACCGCCGATACGATCGGCTCAGGCCTTGGACTGGATAGGCATCAACGGCTGCGTCACAGTCGCTGGCTTCCGAATCCCGGGGTTCGTGTACGCTGGCCGCAATCTGCGTGCGATCAAAGGCTATGATGCCGAGCCGTCGCTCATCGATCCGTCTAAACCCGTTGCGCCATCGACAGAGGGATTCGATCCAGCTTCCATTCCATACTGGCCCAGCTATAGCACGATCACGCCGGCCGCTCGCCATGCCTACCTGAAGTGGCACGCGTCCGGGCGTTCCGCGGCCGAGGCGCCCATCAGCTTCGCTTTTCTTTATTTCTACGGCCTCGAACGGAGGGTTTTGCACGACTACGGTTCACAGACCGAACGTGGTGAGGAATATCAGGCGATCCTCGGCGAAGTCCGGCGTCTGCTTGAGGTTTATGGCGGGAATCACTCGTTCCGCAGGTACGCGTCCGCATTCCTTGAAATGGCGCAGGCGATTCATCACACCGTCAATACCGACGATCCACCGCCCGACTATCCAGTGTCGGGGTATGAACTCCCCTCGCGTCTGAAGATAGCACTGGGCCTGATGGCCCGCGATGGAAAGCCGATTCCACAGGCATGGGCGTGCGCCTGGGTATCGGCCGACCCGTCATTTCCGCGGCGAACACCGTTCTTGCGGTGCAATACTTATTTCGCCGAGTTGTTCGCACTCCGCTACCAGAAGAAGTGGGGAACCGGAATCGTAGTCAAGCCCAACAAGACCACAATTCGCCTGGAATATCAGCCGGCAAGCGCGTCATTTGGCGGCCAGGTGACCGCTTCGACAGCGCTTCCCGATATCACGGTCCTGAAAGAGCCGATCGGCATGCTGAAAGAACTCGGCGTAGAGTGCATGGATGACCTGGACGCGTACAGCCGTTACCTGGGACGAAACCCAGGTGCCGAAGCGCATCCGGCGGCGATGGCATTATTGCCTCCGGCCCTGCTTGAAGCGTCCCAGGTGGGTGAAGCTCGGCTTGTTCGCGAGAGCTTGGCGGCTCAGGTCAATTCCGGCGCCGTTCTGTCACGGGATGAACTGTTGCGGCTTGTGAAACTCCCGATCGACGCCGGATTCACGAAGCGCGACGCGGTCGCTGTAGCGCAGTATCTGGCCGCCATGGGCTTCGGGATGGAACCGGATGTTCGCTTCGGAGGGCCTGTTGCGGGCGTGGAGGCGAAGGTATATCTTTTCCCTGCAAAGCCAGGCGCCGCCAGTGCGCCCACACCGGCATACAGCGCCGCGACGCTGCTCGTCCACATGGCCGCACTGGTCTCGGCGGCAGACGGTACGATCAGCCGCGAGGAAGAGCAGCATCTCGAAAGCCACATCGCTTCAGCGCTGCATCTCTCCGAAGACGAACGCACTCGCCTGAGCGCACATCTCTGCTGGGTCTTGGCTGAAAGGCCCGGTCTCGCTGGCGTGAAGAAGCGCATTGAATCCTTGGCAACCGCGCAGCGGCAGGCCATCGGCAGGTTTCTGGTGGGAATCGCCAACGCGGATGGTCATGTCTCCCCAGAAGAGGTGGACACGCTCGGGAAACTGTACCGTCTTCTCGGACTGGATCCTGCGGATGTGTACAGCGACGTCCACCAGGCTGCGACAGAGCCGGTCACGGTGCAGCCTCCGGCATCTGCCGTAACTGGATTTGCCCTACCGCCGCGAAAGCCAAAGCCCAAGCCGGCCGGCGTTCAACTCGACGCCGCTATGATTGAGGCGAAGTTGCGGGAGACCGCGGCCGTATCCGCGCTGCTCGCGTCCGTCTTCGTTGAGGAGTCCCCGCCTCCGCCAGAAACCATGCGACGAGCGGTTGACATGGGCGACTGCATCGTCGGCCTCGATCTGGCCACCTCGGCTTTTTTACGCTACCTCTCCGCAAAACCGGCGTGGTCGCGTGAGGAACTCGAGATCGCTGCCGCGGAGCGCTCGCTGCTGTTGGAAGGGAGCATCGAAGCGATTAATGAAGCCGCATTCGATGCCTTCGAGGAACCCGCGCTCGAAGGTGACAACCCAATCGAAATTAACGCTGCCGTGCTGTCGGCTCTGCTGGAAAGGACCCAGGTTCAATGACACCCATTCGTCCCAAAGACCGCGACGCCGTTCTCCAATCGCTCCGTGCCGGAGTGGTTCCACGTACGGCACTGCATCTGATCCAGGTCGGCCGAGCGAAAGAGGTGGAAGCGCTCCTGCGAGACATCGAACGGATCGCCGATGGCGGCTCCGGCATTCGGTTTGTAATCGGCGAATACGGATCTGGCAAGACGTTCTTCCTGAATTTGATCCGCGCCGTCGCCCTTGAAAAGAAGCTCGTAACCGTGCATGCCGACCTCACGCCGGATCGTCGGCTGCAAGCATCGGGCGGGCAGGCCCGCTCGTTGTACGCCGAACTGATGCGCAATATTTCGACGCGATCCAAGCCGGACGGTGGCGCAATGTCCAGCGTTGTCGAACGGTTTGTGGCCGAGGCTTTGCGCCATTCCCGAGAGACGAACGCGAGCCCTGAGGACGTGATACACGAGCGGCTCCAGGATCTCTCCGAGATGACCGGGGGGTATGATTTCGCTGCTGTGATCGCGGCATACTGGCGTGGCCACGATTCCGGGAATGAGCAATTGAAGTCCGACGCGGTGCGGTGGCTCCGAGGTGAATTCAGCACGCGGACCGACGCGCGGAATGCGCTGGGTGTTCGCACTATCGTCGATGACGCCTCCATCTACGACCATCTGAAACTGATGGCTCGTTTCGTGCGTCGCGCCGGTTTCAACGGCATGATCGTTCTGCTTGACGAGCTTGTGAACCTCTACAAGCTGGCGAACAGCCAGGCCAGGAACGGTAACTATGAGCAGATTCTCCGCATCCTAAACGACAGCTTTCAGGGCATCTCAGTGGGACTCGGCTTCCTGCTCGGCGGCACGCCGGAGTTTCTCCTGGATACGCGGCGCGGACTCTATAGCTACCCGGCTCTCCAATCGCGGCTTGCCGAGAACACATTCGCAACCCAGGGGCTGGTGGACTATACCGGTCCCGTGATCCGCTTGGGTAGCCTTTCCCAGGAGGACTTTTATGTCCTCCTCACGAAGTTGCGCCACGTGTTCGCGGGCGGAGACGCAGCGAGGTACCTTGTGCCCGACGAAGGGCTGACTGCTTTCATGGAGCATTGCGCGAAGCGAATTGGCGAGGCGTATTTCCGTACCCCGAGGACCACAATTACGTCTTTTGTGAATCTGCTCTCGGTCCTGGAACAGAACCCGCAGGCCTCGTGGCGCGAATTGCTCGGCCAGGTGGCGGTGGTCAAAGACGAAGGCCCCGACGCGGAGGAGGTTCTGGAACCCGAGGCGCCCGGCGGCGGCGACCTCGCCAGCTTCCGGCTCTGAGTTCGAATGGCGGCGACATCCGACACATTCCATCTGCTCGATCCCGCCGTGCAGCGGTGGATTTACGAGCAGGGCTGGACCGAACTCCGGGACGCACAGGAACGAGCCGCGGCACCCATTCTCGATGGCTCCCTGGATGTGATCATTGCCTCGGCGACGGCGTCCGGCAAGACGGAAGCTGCGTTCCTGCCCATCTGTTCGCGACTGCTCTCGCGCGAAAATTCGGGAGCGTGCGTCCTCTATGTCAGCCCTCTGAAGGCCCTGATCAACGACCAGACCGACCGCATGGAGCGCCTCTGCGAAAGCCTCGAAATCCCGGTCCACCCCTGGCATGGTGACATTTCCCAGAGCCGTAAACGCGAATTCCTGAAACAGCCGAATGGGATCCTGCTGATCACGCCCGAGTCGCTGGAGGCGATCTTCGTGAATCGCGGCCCGTCCGTAGCCGCTCTCTTTTCGAAGTTGCTCTACGTCATTGTCGACGAACTCCATAGCTTCATCGGCACGGAGCGTGGGCAGCAATTGCAGTCGCTGCTTAGGAGGGTTGAATACGCGATTGGTCGACGCGTACCCAGAATTGCGCTCAGCGCCACACTGGGCGATATGACCATCGCGGCCGGTTTTCTGCGGCCCCACGGTAGCGACAAGGTTCAGACAATAGTATCAGGGGCGACCGGCCAGGAATTGAAGTTGCTCGTTCGCGGCTATCGCATCACGGCACTTGTCGATCACAACGTCCAAGAAAAGGCCCCCGAAGATGAAGCCGCCGAGGAACCGGAAAACGATGGCAGCGTCCGCGCGGTTGCTGCAGACCTCCTGAACACGCTCCGCGGCTCGAAAAACCTGGTGTTCGCCAATAGCCGCAGCAACGTGGAGAAATACGCCGATTTGCTGGGTCGCATGTGCGAAACCGAGCGCGTTCCCAACGAGTTTTGGGCGCACCACGGCAATCTCTCGAAGGAGATCCGGGAAGAAGCTGAAGCCGCGCTCAAGGACAGCACTCGTCCTGCCACGGCCATCTGTACGTCCACACTCGAGTTAGGAATCGATATCGGCAGGGTCAAGAGCATCGCACAGATCGGAACGCCGAATGCGGTCGCAAGCCTGCGGCAGCGCCTGGGGCGTTCGGGCCGGCGCGGCGAGCCCGCGGTTCTGCGGACCTACATCCGCGAGTCAGAGATCGACGCGAATTCCTCCATAGGGGACCTGCTGAGGGTCGAGTTGGTGCAGACAATCGCAATGGTGAACTTACTCCTGGCCCGCTGGTGCGAACCGTCGGGAACTGCGCGCCTTCATCTGTCAACGCTCGTCCAGCAGTTGCTTTCCCTAATCGCCCAGTTCGGCGGTGTGACGGCCAAGCGCGCCTGGTCGATCTTGTCGGACGTCTTCAGCGCAGATCAATCGACGTTCGTTCAGGTGCTCCGCTGTCTTGGCAACCGTCGGATCATCCGCCAGGAACCGGACGGCACGCTGTTGCTCGACGAGGCCGGGGAGCGAATCGTGAATCATTACTCCTTCTATGCGGCATTCGCATCAGCGGAGGAGTACCGAATCGTAGCCTCCGGCAAGACGCTCGGTACGCTGCCGGTCGATCGTCCTCTGGAAGAGAACAGCGCCCTTATTTTCGCGGGCCGCCGATGGCGCATCGTGGCGGTGGACGAACATCGGAAAGTGATTGAAGTACGTCCCACTCCTGGAGGTCGCGTCCCGGCCTTCAGTGGGAACCGTGGAGACGTTCATGACAGGATCCGACAAGAGATGCGAGCGGTGTACCTGGGAACCACGACGCCTCCATATCTGGACGCTACTGCGCGCGATCTTCTTATCGAGGCCCGGACGCATTTCTCTCAATACGGTCTGGAATACAGGAGCATCGTGCCTACGGGCGCAGAGACCGTGGTCTTCACCTGGATGGGCGACGGCGCGAATGACACGCTCGCGGTCTGGCTCAACTACATCGGCCATGTCGCGCAAAACGAGGGCGCCAACGTACGTGTTTTTGCAGCGGAACCGGACACGATGGCGGCGCTCCGGCGCATAGCTTCAGATCCGATCCCCGACCCGATCGCGCTTGCGGCGCCCGTCAAGAACAAGCTTTCCGAAAAGTACGATTGGATGCTCGACGAACCCCTGATGAACGCCGAATACGCCTCGCGGAAGCTGGATGTAAACGGAACGCGCGCCCTGGTCCAAACCCTCTTGAACCTCGAAAGACACGGAACGACTCCTGCGGGAACCAGGAGAACTATCGACATCGCGCCACCAAAATCGATTGATTGAAATAGAGGTGGTGACTACCCGATGCTGGGGATCTACATGAACAACAAAGGGGAGCCCACGTTATACCCTGTCTGTCTTCACGATCCGTGCCTCATCGATCCGTCTCGCCAGTAAACTGGCGAAGACCAAGTATTGGGCGGCCTTTTGAGGCGTCAGGTCATGGTCCAGGCTGTGAGCCTTCGGGTTCCGTACACCCTGAAAGGCTCCTTTGAATATTTGGAGAAAGCCTTTCTGGTCATTCTGGCCGGATTCCGAATCGATTTCGCTCATGACGAGGTATGGATCACCGAGTGAAAGAGCCTTATCGACCAAGGCGCTTCCATCCAGCGGTATTTTGGTGACGGCCCGAATGTGATCGAAAAGCGCCGTAATGGAATTCAGGACAGCCTCTCTGAGATGGCCCTCGCGATACAGCTTATATGAACTCTTGTCGATGACGGGATGAAGCAGGCCTTCAAACCCCAATGGGCCCTGGCCCTTCGCGGCCGTGAGCAAAGCCTCTTCTGCCTTCCCTTCGACTTCGGGCAGGTCGTGTACGAGAATATCGCGGTAGTCACTATCCATTCCGAATGCAATGTGGCGTCCCAAATACGACGGGATGGAACCCGGGAAACGCTGTTTCCAGAGGTCTTCGAGCTTTTTGTAGTCGGATTTCAGGTAGGCGTTCACCGGAGCAGCGGCATCTTTGCCGCCTTGCTCATAAAGTGCGAGGGCATGTCGAGATTTCTGTTCGATGTCCCGCAACAGCCTCCGCCGCCGCTTGGCTAGATCCTCGGGCAGTCCCCTGCTTCCGTTCATTTGCATCAC
>OCTA010004434.1_pt1 | contig 12309 bp, 9 predicted proteins | sample 1538991 | NCBI WGS metagenome assembly OCTA01 (sample SAMEA3539302, study PRJEB22396) | soil metagenome | biome: tundra; feature: field; material: soil | place: USA | collected 2010-05 | depth 0.15 m
CAGCACGGGCGCCCGGGCTGGGCGGGCAGGCACGGTCCGCGATCACGCCCCATACACCGGTGTCCGTCGTCATGCCCGTGCGCAATGAGGAACGGCATCTCGAAGAGGCAGTCCAGCATGTGCTCGCACAGGACTACCCCGCTCCGGTGGAGGTCGTGCTCGCGGTGGGCCCGTCGCGCGACCGGACCCGCGATATAGCCCAACGATTGGCCGAATCGGACTCCCGCGTCACTGTCGTGGCCAACCCAAGCGGTCGGATCCCAGCCGCGGTCAATGCGGCGATCAAGGCCTCGCGGTACCCGGTCATCGCCCGCGTGGATGGGCACGCCCTGGTCCCGCCCGGATACCTGCGGCAGGCGGTCCGCACCCTGCAGGAGACAGGCGCGGACAACGTGGGCGGCATCATGGCCGCCGAGGGCGGCTCGCCGTTCGAGGAGGCGGCGGCCTGGGCGATGACCTCCAAGGCGGGTGTCGGCGGTGCGCGGTTCCACACCGGGGGGAGGGCAGGCCCGGTGGACTCGGTGTACCTGGGGGTGTACCGCCGCGCCGCGATCGAGCAGGTAGGCGGCTACGACGAGGCCTATCAGCGGGCCGAGGACTGGGAGATGAATCACCGGATCCGGCTGTCCGGTGGGCTGGTCTGGTTCCAGCCGAAGCTCCGGGTCACCTACCGCCCGCGGGCCAGCGTGGCCGCTCTCGGCCTGCAGTACTTCCACTATGGCCGGTGGCGGCGGGTGGTCGCCCGCCAGCACGCCGGCACGATCAACCTGCGCTACCTGGCCCCGCCGACCGCGGTGCTGGCGATCGCCATCGGCACCCTGGCCGGCCTGGCCGGGGCCGTGTTCGGTCCGGGCTGGCTGATCGCCGGGTTCATCGTCCCGGTGGCCTACCTGGCCGGCGTCCTGGCCGTCGCGGCCCTGGCGGCGCGCGTCGCACCGGCCAGCGTCGTCGTCCGCATCCCGCTGGTCTTGCCGACCATGCACATCTGCTGGGGCGTGGGCTTCCTGACCAGCCCGCGCAGCTTGATCCCGGGGCGTCGGGCGCCGTAAGGGGGTGCGAGCGTGCGGGGACGGCCCCCGCGCTGCGCCTGCGGCGCTTTACGCGCTGGGCTCCGTCCCCGCACGCCCGCACCTGGGTCTCCGTGCCGGGCCAGGGGCGCTGGCTGGCTGGTCAGGGTGAGTGGTTGAGGAGGGACTCGGCGACCCTTAGGTCGTCTGGGTAGGTGATCTTGAAATTTCGTTCGCTCCCCGGCACCACGGCGACGGTTACGTCGGGCAGGTAACGCAGCACGACGCCGCAGTCGTCGGTGGAGGCCAGGTCGGTGAAGGCTGGGTCGGCCTGCGCGAGTTCATAGGCGCGGCGGATCACCTCGAGCCGGAATCCCTGTGGCGTCTGGCAGCGGCGCAGCCTGTCACGGCGGGGCATGGCCGTCATGACGTCGTTGTCCACAATCACGATCGTGTCGGATGCCGGGACCGCGACGCCGACCGCCCGGTGCGTCCGCAGGGCGCGCACGCAGTCGGCGATGATGCGCTGGTCGACGAGTGGCCGCGCGGCGTCGTGGAAGAGCACGTCACACTCCTCGTGGCCCAGTTCCGCGATGGCGCGCCTGGTGGATTCGGGGCGGCTGGCGCCCCCTTCGATGACGCCCATGACCTTCTGGTAGCCGCCGGCCGCCAGCAGGCCGGCTACCTGCCGGGCGTGGCCTGTAGCCATGACGACCAGGATCGCGGCCACGTCGGGAGCCTGCTCGAAGGCCGCGACGGAGTGCTCGACCAGGGTCCGGCCGGTGAGCGGAAGCAGCTGCTTCGGCAGTCCGGAGCCGAACCGCTGGCCCGAGCCTCCCGCGAGCACGACCGCCACCGTCCGCATGAGGCGGACTCTACCCGCGTGGGTGGGTCCCGGCCGTGTCGGCCGGACCGGCGCGCGCGGGGACGGTACGGTGCGTAGCGAGTGGGTACGGCAAGTCCCGGATCAACGAATCACTGCCTTCTTACCGACGGGCCGCTGCCTTACTGACGGGCCGCTGCTTTACCGAGGGACCGCTGCTTTTAACCGAGGGACCACCGGGAGGGTGGGCATGACCGTGGTGGCCGCCGTCGAGGTGCTGCCCCGTCGGGTGATCGGCTGGGCCGCCCGCCGATCACTGGCCCCGAACGCGCTCACCGGGATCGGGCTGGCGTGCACCGTCTGCGCCGCGGCCTGGTTCAGCGCGGGAACCCGGCTGGACGCGATTGCCGGGGGGCTGGCGCTGGGCGCCGGCTACCTGGCCCGCCGGGTCCATGCCCAGCTGGTCGAGGCCTACAAGGCCGCCGACACTGACGACGTCGGCCACACTGACGACGCCCGGAACGGCGCGGCGCTGGCTGTCGCCACCCGGCCCATGCAGGCCGGCTTCGAGGGCTGGCTGGCCAGCATCAGCGCGGCGCTGGGAGAACTCGCGGTCTACGCGGGACTGGCAGCGGGCGCGCGCGCCGCCCAGCGGCATGGCATCTGGTTGCTGGCGACCGAGGCGGCGATCACGCTCTCCATCCGCCAGGTGGCCCGGACCTGCCAGCCCGGCCGGGGCCAGCCCGGCCGGGGCCAGCACGCACGGGCAGCTGCCCTCGCGCCCCCCTCACCGCGTTCGCTCCTGGAGGGGCGGCTGCTGGGGGGGCGCCTGCTGGGGCGGCGCCTGCTGGGGCGGCGGCTCCTGGCGCTGCCAGCCGGCGAGCGGGTGGTCGCGATCGCGGTGACCGCCCCGCTCTGGGGTGCGCGGATCACCTTTCTGGTCCTCATCATCTGGGGCGCGGCCGTCGCGGCGTGGGAGATAACCCAGAGTGCTTGGACGAGCAGCCGGAAGGGGGCGGCCGCGGCCGGCGGGATAGCGGCCTGCCGTGACGACGGGGCGGTCGCACGGCTGGCCGGCCGGATAGTCCAGGGCCAGTTGGTCCCGCTCCCTCCTGCGCTGGCCGGGCTGGCCGCAACGGTCCTGCTGGCGACCCTGGGCCTCGGCAACCTGACCGGCCTGCTGGCATTCGCGCCGGTCTTCGCCATGCTGCTGGCCGCGCCCGGCGCTAGCCACCCGCATGATGGCCGGCTTGACTGGCTCGTGCCGCTGGTGCTTCAGGCCGCGCAGTGCATCTACCTGGCCGCGCTCGGCTTCGCCGCTGGAGTGCCCGGACCAGTGACGTTCGGGTTGATCGGCGTGGTAGCTCTGCGTCAGCTGGACGTCGCGTGTCGGGCCCGGCCGCAGGCTGGCGCGGGGGCGGCGGGGGCAGAAGTGGCGGGGGCAGGAGTGGCGGGGTGGCCCGCGCAGCGGTCAGGCCTGGGCTGGGACGGCCGGATCCTCGTGGTGGGGCTCGCCGCCCTGCTCGGCTTCGTGACGTTCGCTTACCTGGTGCTCACGGCGTATCTTGGGTTCCTCTTGGGCCGGGCGGCCCTGTCCGGCTGGCTCGCGGCCAGGGAATCCCACATCAGCGAAGGAGACCGCCGGTGATCGGCATGGTGCTGGCCGCCGGTGCCGGGCGACGGCTCCGCCCCGACACCGACGTGCTGCCGAAGACGCTGCTTCCGGTGGCGGGAGCGACCACCATCCTCGACATCACGCTGCGCAACCTGGCCGCGGTGGGGCTGCGTGACGTGGTGGTCGTGGTGGGCCACGGGGCCGGCGCGATCAGCGAACGGGCGGCGGACCTGGAGGCCGCGCACGGGGTGACGCTCACCCTGCTGCACAACGACCGGGCGCAGGAATGGAACAACGCCTACTCACTCTGGCTGGCCCGTGAGTACTTCGCCCGGGGCGTGCTGCTGGTCAATGGCGACACCGTGCACCCGGTCAGCGTGGAAAAGACGCTCCTGGCCGCGCAGGCGGAGCGCGGCGCCGCGGACGTCATCCTGGCGGTGGACAACGTCAAGCGGCTCGGCGACGAGGAGATGAAGGTCGTCCTGGACGAACGCGGCCTGCTGGCCAGCATCACCAAGCAGATGGACCCGTCGCAGGCCTTCGGGGAGTACATCGGGGCGACGCTGATCGGGCCGGCCGCCGGGGTCCCGCTGGCCAGCGCGCTCGAGGCCACCTGGCGCCGTGACCCGGGCCTGTACTACGAGGACGGGTATCAGGAACTCGCCGACCGCGGCGATTCGATCGCCGTGGCCCCGATCGGCGCTCTCGACTGGGTCGAGGTCGACAACCACGAGGATCTGCGGCGGGCCCGGGAGATCGCCGCCCACTGCTAGTCTGTGTCACCCTTAGTCTGGCGGGTGGTTGCTTTTAGCACGCCCGTAGTCTGCTGTTTCCCTTTCTCCGGAAACTACCGCCTGCGACGAGAGAGGATGCCTATGCCCCTCTTGGCCCGGATGATTCCTGCGCCGCTGGTCGTGGACGTGCGGCGCGGCGCGATCGCGGAACTTGGCTCACTCCTGGCTGACCGGCGGATCGCGACCGAGGGACGGGTCGCTATCGCGGTCGGTCAAGGCCAGGGGGACGCCATCGCCGCCCGTCTCGAGCTCGACGGAGCGGAGTTCTTCCGGGTGGACGACGGGACGGTGGACAACGCGGTCCTCCTGGGCAAGAGGCTGCGCGCCGGTGCCTACGAGGCGGTCGCGGGCATCGGCGGTGGCCGGACCATCGACGTGACGAAGTTCGCCGCGCACATGGCCGGAATGCCCATGGTCTCGGTCGCGACCAACCTGTCCCACGATGGGATCGCCTCGCCGGTCAGCTCGCTGGAGCACGAGTCGGGCAAGGGGTCATATGGCGTAGCGCCGCCGGTAGCGGTCGTTGTGGACCTGGACAGCGTGCACGCCGCACCTGAGCAGCTGGTCCGGGCCGGGATCGGGGACGTGGTCAGCAACCTGTCGGCCATCGCGGACTGGGAGCTGGCCGCCGCGGATGCGGACGAGCGGGTCGACGGGCTGGCGGCGACGCTGGCCCGGACCGCCGCGCACGCCGTGCTGCACCAGCCCGGCTCGATCGCCTCCGACGAGTTCCTGCTGGTGCTGGCGGAGGCGCTCATCCTGTCCGGAGTAGCCATGACCGTGGCCGGGTCGAGCCGCCCGTGCAGCGGCGGCGACCATGAGATCCTGCACGCGATCGACAAGCTCTATCCCGGTACCAGTAACCATGGCGAGCTGGCCGGGGTGGGCGCCCTGTTCTGCGCTCACCTGCGCGGCGACACCGGCCAGGAGCGTCTGGTCTCGGCCTGCCTGGCCCGGCACGGGCTGGCCAGGACCCCGGCCGAGCTGGGGCTGTCGGAGGCGGAGTTCACCAAGGCGGTCGTGTGCGCGCCAGGCACGCGGCCCGGGCGGTACACCATCCTGGAACGCCTCGGCCTGACCGAGGCCGAGGCAGCGGAACGGGTAAGGGGCTATGTCCGGTCCATCACTGGCTGAGCTCAAGGCCACCGGGCAGCCGCCGTCGGTGATCGCCAGGCTCAACGACGAGCACTGGGCCGGCCGGCTGTACATGCGCCGGATCTCGCCCCACGCGACGTGGGTCTTCGCCCGGCTGGGCTGGTCGCCGAACGCGGTCACCCTGGCGTTCATCGCGTGCGGCATCGCCGCTGGTGTGGTGGTCGCGCTCGGCGGGCTGGCCAGTGCCATCGCCGCCGCCCTGCTGATCCAGCTGTACCTGCTGTTCGACTGCTCCGACGGTGAGCTGGCCCGGTGGAGCGGGCGGACCTCCGCCACCGGCGTGTACCTCGACGGGATCGGCCATTACCTGGGCGAGGCGGCGCTGCTCACCGGGCTCGGCATCCGGGCCCAGGGGCACGTCACGTTCGCCGGCGGCTACGTGACCGCAGGGGTAGCGGCGGCGCTGCTGTCGGCGCTGGTCAAGGCCGAGACCGACAACGTGATCGTGGCCCGGGCGAAGGCCGGCCTGAGCGGCACGCACGCTGAAGACGCTCTGGCGCCAACCGGCCAGGGCCTCGCGCTGGCCCGGCGGCTGGCCGCCGGGCTGCGCCTGCACCGGGTCATCCAGGCGGTCGAGCTGAGCGTGCTGATCCTGATCGCGGCGATCATCGACGCCGCGATCGGCGGCCTGGCCGCCACCCGCGTGCTGACCGTTGCCTGCCTGGTCATCGCCGCGCTCATGGTCGTCGCGCATCTGGTGGCCATCGTGGCGTCCCGGAGGTTGCGGTGAAGCTCTCCTGCGTGATCCTGACCATGGGCGACCGCCCAGCTGAGCTCGACCGGGCCATCGCCAGCGCCCTCGCGCAGCGCGACATGGACCTGGAGGTGGTCATCGTCGGCAACGGCACCGATGTGCCGTTGGCCCCGGCCGAGGTGACCGTGGTCCGGCTGGCCGAGAACGCGGGGGTAGCTGGTGGGCGCAACGCCGGCGTCGATGCGTGCGCCGGTGAGGTGGTCCTCTTCCTCGACGACGACGGGTGGTATCCCGACCTGGGGCTCGGCGCCTATATCGCCGGCCGGTTTGCCGACGACCCGGAACTGGCGGTGCTGTCATTCCGTGTCGTTCATCCCGAGGGAGGGCCGTCCGCACGATGGCATGTGCCGCGGCTGCGGGCGGGTGACCCGGAACGGTCCTCCGCGGTGACCACGTTCGCCGGCGGGGCCTGCGCCATCCGCCGCTCTGCCTACCTGGAGGCGGGCGGGCTGCCCGCGGTGTTCTTCTACGCGCACGAGGAGACGGACCTGGCCTGGCGGCTCATCGGCCTTGGGTACCGGATCGAGTATGACGCGGCCGCGCAGATGTGCCATCACGCGCTGCCGAACGCCCGGCACGCCACGTTCTTCAGGCTCGACGGGCGCAACCGGGTACTGCTGGCCCGCCGCAATCTGCCCTGGTTTCTGGCGGCCTGGTACCTCGCGGACTGGTTTGCGCTGACCGTGTTGCGGGAACACTCGGCTGACGTGCTGCGTGGGTGGCTGGCCGGCTTTGCCGAGGGGTGGCGGATGGACCCCGGGCAGCGTCGGCGGATGTCGCTTCGCACAGCGTGGCGGATGACCCGGGCCGGGCGCCCGCCGGTTATCTGAGTTGATGAGCCGAAGACTGGGCAGTTGCGGGGTGCCAACGGGCAATAGCTCAGCACCCGGCTAGGATTATCTCAGTGGAGGGTATATTTTCATGCTCACGCTGGGCCGGGCGGCGCCACGCGGCTGTGAGACGCGGCGGCCAACGTGGTACTCGCCGACCACGATTCCGCGACCCTTGCTGGCTGCCACCTTCGTGGGCTGTGCCGCCTTCGCCGGCGGACTGGGCCTGATCAGTCACTACGCGCCGCACCGGCTGTGGGGGCTGTTCGCTGCCCCGGCCTACCTGCTGGCGGCCGCCGCGATCCTGGCCTGGAAGTCGCGCGGCGTGGACCTGGCCCTGGTGCTCGGCTTCGGTGGCGCGCTCGGCGCGCCGCTCTCCGTGCTGGCCATCCAGGGCAAGTGGCAGCCGGAGGTGGGCGTCATCACCCAGAGCGCGCGCCTGATGGTCCAGCACGGCTCCCCCTACGAGGCTCCGGCGGTCCTCGCGGCCTCGCACAACCCGAACATCTATGATCCGTACCTGCCGGTGATGACGCTGTTCGGGCTCCCGCGGGCGCTGCTCGGCCGTGGGCTGCTCACCGACCCCAGGATCTGGTTCTGCCTGGTGTTCGTCGCTGCGTTCGGGACCGCCCTCGCCCTGGCGGGCGCGCGGGACGTGTTCCGCTGGACCGCCCTGGTCACCGCCACGCCAGTGATCGCCTTCTCGCTGACGGTCGGCGGCACGGACGTTCCCGTGCTGGCGTTGCTGTGCCTGGGCTTCGCACTGCTGTGGCGGCGGCCGCGCCCGATCCTGGCGGGTATCGTGCTGGGACTCGCCGCGGCCACCAAGGCGACCGCGTGGCCCGGGCTCGTGGTGGCCATGACGCTGCTCGCGGTCAGGGATGGTGGCCGGACAACGGCCCGTTTCACGCTGGCCGCCCTGGCCGCGGCGGCCGTCCTCATCGGGCCAGTGGCCGCGCTGTGGCCGCGCACCCTGGTGCAGAACACCGTCCTGTTCCCGCTCGGCCTGGCCAGCATCAAATCGCAGGCGGTCAGCCCGCTACCTGGGCACCTGGTCGCCGATACCGGGCACATCGGCCACATGATTGCCGTCGCGGCGCTCGCCCTGGCCGGGCTGGGCATCATCGTGTCGCTTATCGTCCGCCCGCCGCGGGACGTCCCCTCTGCTACCTGGCGGCTCATCATCGGGCTGGCCCTCATGTTCACGCTGGCCCCGGCCACCCGATTCGGTTACTTCATGTACCCGCTTGGCCTGTGGGCATGGCTGGAGGTGTCCTTGCTGGGCGGCTCGCGCCCCGTGGCGGGAACGGATCGAGAACCCAGCGCCCCCGTGCTGGCTGGCGGTGGGCAGGCTGGCGGTGGGCAGGCTGGCGGTGGGCAGGCTGGCGGGGACTAGCTGGCGGTGGGCAGGCTGGCGGGGACTAGCTGGCGGGGACAGCTAGGTCGGCGAAATCGCGCTGCCAGTCGGCGTACCACGTGGCGAACCAGGACTCCGTCGCCGCGAGCGGGATGATGTGCCGCACCGTCTGCGCGTAGTAGGAGCGCTGTTTCGCGGGCGGCAGATTGCGCAGGGTCTGCACGTTACTGGCGCGGTCGGCCAGTTTGACCAGAACGGCGTCCCGCGGTGCGTGCCGCAGCCCGCGCAGGTAGGCGTCCTTGACCGCGGCCTTGTCCTGGCCCGGCGCCGGCTGCGGGATCGTCACCCAGCCCACCAGTTCGGTGACCCGGGCCCCGAACGCGGCGGTCAGATCGGCAGGCGTGCACGCCGTGTCCTCGACCACATCATGCAGAACGGCAGCGCTCAGCACCTCGGGATCGGTCACGCCAGCGCCGCGCACCAGCACCTCAAGTGCCTCGAGCAGGTGCTCCAGATAGGGCGCCCCGGTCGGGCGCCGCTGGCTGCCGTGGTGCGCCGCGGCGAACGCCACGGCCCTCCGGAGCTGCGCCACCGTAGCGGCGGGCAGCCGGTCGCGCAGACCCGGTTCCGCCTCATCCCAGGTGTGCCAGCCGGTGAAAAGTTTCATCCGAGCACCCCATGGTCAGGGAGCGAAGGCGGCCGCGTCCTGACAGATGTTCGTGGAGCCAGTGATGCCGCCATATGTCTTGGTCAGGTTACTGGCCGCCGACGACGGGCTGGCCGCCGGTGACGGGCTGGCCGCCGCCTTCGCGCTGGACAGGCCGTTGAAGCTCGACCCGACGATCAGGGTGATCGTTCCCGCCTGCACGCTCGTGACCTGCTTCGCGGTGGCGCCGCTGACCTCGGCCTTGAGCGTATTCACCTCGGGGAGCTGGCTGGCTGAGCTGTACTCGATGACGCTGCCGGTGTAGCCGAAGCCGGGGACGTCACCGGTGCCGGTCACGCTGAAGCCCGCGTTGGTGAGATCGGTGCCGACGGTGGCGGCCAGGCCGGCGGTGCCGGCCCCGTTGAGCACGTCCACCTTGACCTGGGAGGGGCTGACCGTGGCCGACGCGGACGGCTTCGAGGTGGCCTTGGCGGGTGCCGGCGCAGTCTTGTCGCTGGCGATGGCCTGGAAAAGCTGATCCGCCGCAGGCTGGGTCCACAGCACCTTGGCCGGGTCGGGCGGGTACAGCCCATTCGGCACGGAGAGGAAGTCCACATTGCTCGAATTGAGGGACTTCATGCTGTCCGCGATCTTCAGCATCGTGCCCAGGTCCAGGCCGCTGTCGACGGTCAGGGACTTCGCGGCGTCGGTGACGACGTCCAGGATCCTCGTCGGGTCGGCGAGCAGGTTGGTGCTCTTGAGGTTGTGCAGCACGGCATCCAGGAAGAACTGCTGCCGCTGGATGCGTTCCAGGTCGGAACCGTCGCCGACGCCCTCGCGGGCGCGGACGAAGGCGAGCGCCTGCGCCCCGGTGACGGTGTGGATGCCGGCCGGCAGGTTCAGCCCGGCAGCCGGGGCGTCGACCGCCACCGGCAGGCAGACGCTTACCCCTCCGACGTCGTTGACAATCGACTGAAACCCGCTGAAGTCGACCTCAATGAAATGCTGGATGCGGATGTTGGTCTGCTGCTCGATGGTCTTCCACAGGCACACCGGACCGCCGTAGGCGAAGGTGGAGTTGAGCGGCTCCAGGTCAGTGGTCGGCTGAGCCTGCTGCCCGATCAGGCCTTCCGCGCTGTCCGCCTGGCAGGCATAGATCGGGACCATCGAGTCCCGCGGGAAGCTGATGATGTCGGCACGCTGATGACCGGGCGCGATGTGCAGAAGCATCACGGTGTCCGAGCGCGCGCCGGTGATGACGCTCGCGTTGCCGTGGCCGTTGCCGGCCGCCCGGCTGTCCGAGCCGATGACCAGGATGTTGAGCGCCGCCGTGTACGGCGGCCGGTGCTGGCCAAGTTCGGCTGAGCTCACGTCGACGCGCTTGATACTGCCGTACACGGTCCGGTACCTGGCGTAAGCGACCAGCGAGGTGGAGACCACGATGACGGTGGCCAGGATGGCCGCCCCAACGAGCACTATTTCCTTGCGCGTCCGCCACCGCCGCCCCGCCGCCGCGCCGCCGCGCCGCTCCTCCCGGCCGCCGGCGGCCGGGCTCCGGTCGCGTCCCCCCTCATCCTGGCGGCTTCTCCGGCGCCAGCGCGGTCGGCCATTCACTTGGTCGACGGGCTGCTCCCACGGCGACAGACGGCCGCCGGCGTCGTCGGAATTGTCGTAACGGCTCATCGCTCCTCGGCGCGTGGGGGTGGGACGCTGGGGGTGCGTTTCATCATTGTTCAACGCGAGGCTATGCCATGTAGTGCCAATGGGATGAATCGGTCACCGACGTTACATGGATGTAAGCGCTCTGCATCCGCCGGCGGACATCTACAGTGGGCACCGTGCGTTTGGGAGTCCGTCTCGTCGGCAAGACAGCCGAAAGCAGCCGTCCTCGGTACGGCCCTGGTGTCAACTCGCGTTCCGCGTCCGCGCTCGCGAGCCGGAGCTTTGCCTGGCTCACGGTCGTTCCGTTGCTGCTGGTCATCGGCTGGCTGCTGCCCGGGATTCCGCTGCTGCTGGCCGGGCGTTTCCTGCCCATCCCGATGGTCCTGATCGCCGCGCCGCTGGCCGCGATCCTGATGGTCGCCACCGGCCGCCACCTGCCCAGCCGCTGGCCGGGGCCGGCCGGGGAGTCGGGGGAGGTCGGCGATGGGCAGGCGCGCCCCGCGCCGGCCTGGGCCGTCTGGTGGGGCCTGGCCGGCACGATCGCGGTCGGGGCCGGGTTCGCCGCCTGGCAGATCCTGCTGAACTCGCCGCAGATCATCGTGCTGCGGGGTCCCGGGGCAATGATGCAGTTCGGCTACTGGATCGCGGAGCACGGGTCGCTGCCTATTCCGCAGTCGCTAGCCGCATTCGGTGGCGCGCACCCCGGGCTGACCTTTTCCAGCACGGGATTCTCCCAGTCGTCTACGGCGCTGGTTCCGCAGTTCATGGCGGGCCTGCCGATAATCCTGGCCGCCGGATTCTGGCTGCACGGCACGGCCGGCGCCGCGCTCATCAGCCCGATTGTCGGTGCGTTCGCGGTGATTACATTCGGCGGCCTCGCGGGCCGGCTGGCCGGCCCGCAGTGGGCCCCGCCCGCGGCCCTCGTGTTCGCGCTGACCCTGCCCGAGCAGTACACCAGCAGATCCGCGTTCGCCGAGCCGTTGGTACAGGTGCTGCTGTTCGGCGGGCTCTGCCTGGTTATCGATTCGCTTATCGCCGGCTCACTGCCCGCGCCGGACGACAGGCGGGGACGGCCATTCTGGCGACGGCCGGTCCGCTGGCCCAGGTGGCTGACGTCGGCGGCCCCGGCGGCGGCCATTGGCGGGCTCGCGCTCGGGCTGACGTCAGTCGCGGCGATCGGCTCTCTGGCCACCGTGGCACCGGGCATGCTGTTCATCGGCGCGTTGGCTGGCGGCCGGAGATACCAGGCCGTTCCGTTGAGCTGCGGGTTGTTGGTGGGTGCGGGCTGCGGGCTGGCCGCTGGTTACCGGCTGGACCCCGGATACCTGCGGGCCCTGGGCCCCTCGCTAGCGCACCTCGGGCTGATCGCCGCCGGACTGGTCCTGGTCGCGGCCCTGGGCGTCGCGCTGGTGTCCCGTCGGCGGGTGCGGCGGCTGCTGGCCCAGTGGCCGCTGAGCCGGCTCCCTGAGACGGTGACGGTGCTGTGGATGGCAGCGCTAGTTGGGTTCGTGGTCAGGCCGTATGTGCAGACGGTTCGCGGCGACACAAACCGAGGCACCGTCGCCTACGTGGGCGCGTTGCAGCGAGCGCTGCATCTGCCGGTGGACCCAGCGCGGCTGTACTCCGAGCACAGCCTGTACTGGGTCATCTGGTACATCGGCCTGCC
>OCTA010004437.1_pt1 | contig 12299 bp, 14 predicted proteins | sample 1538991 | NCBI WGS metagenome assembly OCTA01 (sample SAMEA3539302, study PRJEB22396) | soil metagenome | biome: tundra; feature: field; material: soil | place: USA | collected 2010-05 | depth 0.15 m
CTGTTTAGGGACGGTGTGCCTCACTGAGAGCATCGAGAATCGCAATCGCCAGCTCCGCGCGTTCAATCGGCACCAGCAGATGATCGTGGTGATAGCCAGCCAGCACATTGCAGGGGATGCCATCGGCAGCCAGCGCACTGGAGACAGCCGCAGTCAGGCCCACTGCATCGAGTGCTGAGTTGACGTCCAACGTTAGCCACGCAGCGACGAACTCGGGTTCTAGACCCAGTTTCAAAGCGTCGGCAGTGCTGATGATGGCCGTGGTGCCTTCGGCCTCAGTGACCTTCGCCGCCACGGGTATGTCCTCACTTAGTGCGACACCGCTGACCATGCACCAACTTCCAGGCCGTTGACTCACGGTGAGTTCAGCCAACAGCTCGTCAAGATCGCGAATTGACATTTGGAAAGCATGCCTCCTTCGACCTCAACTGAACAGTGCATGGATCCCACCCTCCCGGCGGTCGGGGCACCCACATCGCGAGTCGAAGAACCGCATTAGATCAGTCATCGAGTGCGGCACGAACGAGTCCACACAGTTCGTCATCCGAGACTGCAGCTGAATCCTCGGTCCTGAGTCGAATCGTTCCCTTGCTCGTTCTCGCCTCGGGATGCTTGGATGAGAAGGCGGCTTCTTTGCCCTGTTGCCATCCGTAGATCGAGTGGCCGTGCTTCCACACGCCGACATACAGGCGGCGCCTACCGACCTTGTAGGCCGGCATCTTGTAGGACAGGACCAAGGTCGCCTCAGGGTGCAGCCGCAGAACTAGGCGGTGCAGCCGGTCGAAGAGTGGGCGGTGTTCTGGTGCGATTGCTTCGATGTAGCTGCTCACCGCATCATCCATGCCAAATGTGTTCATACGTACCTCCCGGTGCACCAGTGTTCTGCCGTCGATAGGAATGACGTGTCAACGGGGCACAAGTCATCGAACCGGAGACTAGGGCGACGATTCTCCTGGTGAGCCTCAGATCGGCATCAATTCTCGGGGATGCAGTAGGCGACGGCTCGGCCGACCCGCTCCCGTCAGCGAGGGGTCAACTTGAGCCAGCGATTTAGCCGAGTGTTATGGGACGGCCTCGGATCTTAGGAGGACGGCCGACAGACCGGTCGCAACCGGTGCATGCCGGGCCGGTGTCGCCACCCATCGTCACGCCGGGCTGCGGGCCGCTTTCCCGGTAGCTCACTGGGCTGACCCAGCGATGAGCTCGAACACCGGATGGCGGGGCGCTTCCTCGACAAACCTCTCTACCGGGTCGTCGCGCTTGGCATCGAAGAACGGAGCCGTGACACGCACGTTGCGGACGTAGCGCTGGAGGACGAGTCCTGCGGCCTCCGAGCCCACCTCCTCGGCACGAAGCTTCTCAGTTCTCCTGCCGCGCCGAAGGGTTACCTCAGGCTGGGCGCACACATTGAGAACCCAGGCCACCATTCCGTGGGTGGCCTCTCCAATAACAAAGGTGGCACTGCGGCAATATCAACGACCAGTCTTGTCCGCCCGATTGCGCTCCTCCCGCATTGCCACCACCTTGGAGTCACTCGTCGAGGCCACCCGAATACCCAACCGGAGGGGGAGGCGACCACCATCCGCCTGAATCAACATCTACCCTGAGGGTGTGTCTAATCCGCCCTGCGGACTCCGAGCACTTGTGTGCAACCCACTACTTGGGGTCGGCGTCCTGGCAGTCGTTGCCGCAGCGTGTGGCGGCACTAGAGCTGCTGACGGACCAACCACCAGTTCGACAACCGTTCCGGTGGGCGCAGCGGCGTGCCCGAGACAGTGGGTCCACTCCTCGAACTCGTCCCTCAACCCGCCTCCTGCCCGCCCGGGTTTGGCAAACACCCTTGTGCCGCCAGGTCCGACCTTCCTGACGGTTTGCCGGTACGCCGGGTTGAATCAGGCGGTCAAGGCCGGAACCCTGGTGCAGTCCCATGTGCTGACTGGTTCGCAGCTCCCGGCCTTCGTCACTTACATCGACCAGCCAACCTGGCAGGTGATCCCTAAGGGAGCCGTGTACAGCTGCCCGGCCTCACAAGGACGGGTGGACTTGCTGCAGTTCGTGTACCCATCAGGCCCTGGCGTTAATGTCTCCGTCGACATTGACGGCTGCCGCTTCGTCTCGAACGGGTCGCGCACCGTCTCGGGCGGCGCTATCGGAACGCGCCTTACCGCATGGGTCGGGATCGACGGATAGCTGAGGGCGACCGGATTACGCGCTCGGTATTGACCGTCGACCCGCAAAGCGGTCCGCAAGGATGCGATCACCGCCGAGCAGGGACACGGCACGCCGGACGAATCCGGTGCACTCCGACTCGTCCAGGCCGACTGTCGACAGCGCTGACCGTGGCGTTGGCTTCGCCGCGCAGGCAACGCCGGGCTGGTGACGCTCAGCAGGCCAGCCTTGCCTGAGCCGGGTGCTCGCCACTGCGGCGTCGTGAGGACGGCTCTCGCGTGGTCCTCGTCCGACGAAGGTGAGCGGCGCGATGCTCTCGCCAGCGGGTCGGGAAGCGCTAGATCGCGAGAATCAGTCAGCAGTGCGGGTAGCCGTCACCCAGCTGCCGGGGCCGGCGGATCCACGACCGGGACGACTACCGTAGCGTGCCACAAGAGGACATACTGGGGACAACCCCCCGCCGGGTTGCAGATCGGGCGACCCGTTGCATCGAGTTCTGCCGTGCCGTAGTTGGCGACCCGGAAGGTAGTCTTCGACGAGCCAGTGGTCGAAGTGCTGCCCGACACTCGGACGAGGACGGGGTTGGACTGAATTGCCTGGGCTTCCGACCAACGCACCTGGCCGCCTGACAGCTTCACGACGACAAGCTCTCCCTTCGAGGCGATCACCGACGACCCGTTGCTGGAGTTGGTGAGAATCACCTTCTTGGTCGACACCGGAGAGGTGACCGTGGATGCCGCCGCGCACCCGGCACCGAGTGCCGCTACCGCCAAGACCGAGACAAACAGACCGATGCCGAAGGCTGCGGTCGATCTACGAGTCATCCGCATCGCTCGCTCCCTATCGTCGGCAGGCCCTACGTCAGCCCGGACTGTGAGCGACGATACACCCGTCCCCGGCGGGATTCAGGGGGAAATCTGACCATTCGTGGTCTACCCCGTCCAAGGGGGCGATGCTTTCAGCGTGCCCGGTTCCCGATCGCCCAGATCAATCAGACGGTTCCGGAGCGACAATCCTGCTATCGGAGGCCCGCAATGCGGAAGTCGCAGAGTCGTACTTGGTCGCCGAAACCGAGGCATCCAAGCCGGATGCGTCCAACCTGGCGCGGGACTGGCGCACCCGGATTCCCGACCGCTTGACATCGCTTGGCCGGGCGTGGACCGCAGCGTCCGCGTGGGAGGGAATGACAGAAACCGGTGGAAGCGACGTACCCGCCGAGATGGCTGGAGTGATCGCTCTCGACGAGATCATCGTTCACGGCTGGGACATCGCTGTTGCCAGTGGCCAGGGCCATTCCTGTGAACCGGAGCTTGTTCAGGCTGCCTTTGGGTTCGTGCAGGCAACCGTCGCGCAGAATCCCGACGGAAGTCCAGGATTGTTTGGGCCACCAGTGCCCGTAGCGGAAGACGCTCCTTTGTTTGATCGACTAATCGGTTTGACTGGTCGCGATCCGAACTGGCGATCATCGGTCCACTGAACCAAGTTCCCGTCGAAAATCGCCTGGCCAGTGAAGCGGGCCAGTAGGCGGAATCCCGCATCTAGGTAGGCTTCGTTGATGGCGTCCCAACGAGCTTGTTCGTTTTGCGAGGATTCGGGAGACAGGGCCGGGGTGCGGCTGGTCGCCCATCCCGATGTGCAATTGTGCGTCCGATGAGTCCAGCAATTGTGGGTGCCGAAAGTATCATCCGAGTGCCCTGGCCAGGACTTTCTTTGAATGACGCTGGAAGACGAAACTGGGTCGTACGCACGGGACATCACGCCGTCTTCTGTCTTATCCACGAGTACCGACTGGTGGCGTGGCCTGGCCGGACGGGATCTTCTGCACCCACAGGGCCGCGTCTAGGTACGTTCTGGGTATGGCCTCTACTAGCGACCCTCCTGAAGCCGTACTCCTCGACGCCGGCGGCGTGTTTGTCCTCCCCGACCCCGATCGGATCCTGGGGGCCTTCGCCCGGGCCGAGTGCTCCGTCGACCGAGAGGTGCTGGCCGATGCGCACTACCGGGCCGCAGTACGTTTCGGATCCCACCTCGACGTCGAGGTGAACTGGGCCGAGGCGTGGCTCGACTACCTCCAGACTTACGTCGCCGAGTGCGGCGTTCCGCAGGATTGGCGTGACGAGGCCCATCGTCACATCGACAGCGAGTTCGCCGATGCGGCTCTGTGGGTAGAACCGGTGCCAGGCAGCCGCGAGGGCCTGCAGGCCTTAGCCGACACGGGGGTCCGGCTCGGCATCGTCTCGAACGCCGACGGCATGATGGCCCAACGGCTCGCCCAACTTGAGCTCTGCCAGGTGGGTCCCGGCATCGGCGTGGACATCGAGTGCGTCGTCGACTCCGGCGACGTCGGAGTCATGAAGCCCGATCCTCGGATCTTCGAGGCTGCCGTCGACCTCCTCGGCCTCAATGTGGACCAGGTCTGGTACGTCGGCGACATGCCCGCCATCGACGTCGTCGGGGCCCGGCGGGCCGGGATCCGGCCATTCCTCATGGATCCGCTCGACCTCCACCTCGACGCCACCTACGAACGGGTCCCATCTTTGACCGCGCTCGCCGAGCTGATCGCGGCGGCCTCGCTTGGGCGGCCGACAGCGTGACCGGTGGCGAGGAGTTCTCACTTGCCTCGGCCCAGCGCGCCGCGGACGAGGGCCGGCTGGCCGAGTGGGTGGTCGATTTCCTCGCCAGCCCGGGCAGCGACAACGCCCCGCTGGCTGCCGCCCTCGCCTTCAGCGGCGCGACCTACCTTGGACCGATTCGTTTCGAGCTCGACCGGATCACACCGATGGCCGGTCCCGAAGATGACGACGTGGTCGTCCCCGTGGCCGAGCAGGTCTGGGAGTCCGACGTCGAGGCGATGGAGCACAGCATCGAGCATGGATGGCACCCTCCACCGCTGCTGGTGTCGCACCGCGACGGCAAGTACTTCCTGGAGGACGGGAATCACCGTTACGAGACGCTGCGACGCAGCGGCGCCATCCAAGCCTGGACGATCCTGCTCTTCGCTGACGAAGCGGAGCGAAACCGGTTCCTGGAGGAGCACGGCGGACCGGGCGACCGGCCAACTATTCGGCGGGCACGCCGGGAGCGTATGTATCCGTAACCCCACATAGCTCTTGGGTGCCGACGACGTCATTCGGGCACGATGGCCAAGTCTGTCGTCGAATGCCTCCGCAAAATGAAGGTCGAAGTTGCCGAGGAGGCTGACGAGGGTGGCGACAACTCGTCCCCACTCCTCGCGGAAGACCGTCTCGAGTTTCGTTACCACTCCATGATGGGGCGCACCTCGATCGCGCCGCTGAGACGAGCTGCGGGGATCTGCGCAGCAAGCTCGATCGCGGCATCAAGGTCGTCAGCTTCGTAGAGATGAGGTAGCCGTTCAGGGCTTCCTTGGTGTCGACGAAGGGCCCGTCGGTCGTGATCGTCTTGCCGTCTTGGACTCGGACTGTCGTGGCCGTCTCCGGTGGCTGCAAGCCGTTCCCAGGTGTCACGCCAGGAGTCGCATTGATGGTCTTGTAGGCGTCGTAGACCGCCTGCTGTTCATCTTCCGAGAGTCTTGCTCACGCCTCTGGATCAAGGGGCGCGGCGTTGTACCCTGATGGATAAGGAGCATGAACTTCACTATTTGTCCTCCTCGTTAGTGTCGTCAGTTGCCAAACGAACGGAAAGCGCGGGAATCGACATCTCCGGCGAGGAGACCTCGATGGCTGGACGCCCGTCATGATGATTGCGCGGGCTCAAGGGCAATGACCGAGCACCTCAAGGAAGTGTCCCCGATGTGTTGTTACATGGGAAGGCAACTATCGCGAGCGCGATCACGATCTTCTGAGCGAGCCGGACTCAGCCGGGCCACATTTCGCCGGTTTCCTCAACACGCACGAAGGAGCTCAGCCCCATTAGCTGGTCTCGCCACGCTGAGAGCGTTCTCAGCTGCCTTGGCTGAGTTCGATCATCAGGAAACTGTTCTCAGCTCTATTAGCTGAGGACAGTTGCATCACCCTCATCGCGGCGAAGTTTTCTTCGTGCCGACCGGGGTGATTCAGGCTCATCGACAACACCGGCAAGGACTGGGTCGCTGCGGACCAAGCCCTGGCCCCGCCGCTGGGCCCGTAGCTTCACCGGGACCTGAGGCAACCGCGGCGAGCCACGGGGTACTTTCCGTCCTGCACCCATGCACCCGCCTTGTAGACGGGTTACCGTCCTGGAGGGAGCCGCTCCGGGTTGGCGACAAACGAGCGGCCTGTGTGGAGGTGAAAGCACCATGAGCACGAGGTCGACGCTGGTCGGGGAGATGAGCGACTCCGATGCCGTGCTCTGGACGATCGGTCGCGACCCGGTCCTCCGGTCGCCCATTCTGGCAGTCATGCTCCTCGACGAGGAGCCGGACTGGGAGATGGGCCTGGCTCGGGTCGAGAAGCTCACGGTGATCGAGCCAAGGCTCCGGGCTCGGGCCGTTGCCCAGCCCTACGGGCTGGGCAACCCACAATGGGTGGACGACGGCAGATTCGACTTGGCCCACCATGTACACCAGGTTGGTGCCCCCCCTCCCGGGACGTTCCGGGGCGTGCTCGATCTGGCCCAGCTCATGGGAACCAACGCGTTCGACCCGGAGCTCCCGCTGTGGGAGGCGGTACTGGTCGGAGGGCTGGACGATGGTCGTGCCGCGCTCATCTTGAAGATTCACCACTCCGCCATAGACGGGATCGCCGGCGTCGGGCTCCTCCTCCATATGCTCGACCTCGAACGCCACCCAGCCAAGCCCGAACACCGGACGCCACACGGACCCACCGAAACCGAATTGGGCGACACCGAGCCAGCGCCTGCGCCGGTCGCGGGCGAGAGGCATCGAACAGGGCTGCCGGGCCGCCTCCCATCGCTGACCCGGTCGGCGATCGGACGGGCCGGTACCGTGGCGCACCTCTTCGAGACCGCCGTCCATTCCGCCCTCCACCCCGTCACCTCGTTGGGCACTCTCGAGACGGATACTCTTTCCCTCGGGCGCCTCCTCGCACCCGCTACGACTCCCCTGTCCCCGATACTCCGGGGACGCGGGGTCGGGCGCCACTTCGACACCATTGACCTGCCCGTCGGGGCCATCCACGACGTGGCACACTCCCTTGGCTGCACCATGAACGACGTCTTCGTGGCCGGTGTCCTCAGCGGGCTTCGTCGGTACCATCTCCTTCACGGCTCGAAGGTCGAGCACCTTCGAGCGCTCGTACCGATCAGTATTCGCTCGGCTACGGATGCCAAGGGAGGCAACCGGTTCGTGCCGGTCCGCTTCGTCCTAGATTCCGACATAAGCGACCCGCGTAAGCGCATCCACCATGTCCAGGAAGTGATGAACGAGTGGAAGCACAATCCCGCCCTGGAGTTGACCGACGCGGTGACTAGTCTGCTCAGTCGGCTGCCGCCCGCATTGACCACATTGGCCTTCGGGTCGATGCTCAAAGGTGGTGACTTCGTGGCTACCGATGTCCCGGGGGCACCGTTCGACACCTACCTGGCCGGGGCCCGCGTGATCGGGCTCTACGCGTTCGCGCCGCCGTCGGGGGCTGCGGTCAACGTGGCACTGGTCACCTCGGCCGGCCACGAGTGCATCGGGATCAACCTCGACACCGTTGCGGTCGCCGACTGCGATGCAATGGTTGAGTGCATCCGAGCGGGCTTCGAAGAAGTGGTCGCCTGCGGTGGGACGGATAGCCAGCCTACGGTCCGGCTGACCGGGCCCAGGTGAAGCAAGCCAGGTAGCTCATCAATTGGGGGCCCCACGCTGAGTTCAGGCAGATACTCATCGGGAAGGGCTACCAGGAACCGGAAATGTCCTCTGCGTGCAAAGCTGCGATCCTCGGACAGGACCAGTCGCTGACGTGCGCGCTGAAGAGGGCCGACGCCAATCGCTGTCTCGTCATGAGTCGGTCCAATACGACCTTCCACGTTGGGGAACATGTGAGCATCAGGCAAGTGGGACGCAGGCGCTCAGGGACGTCCTCTCGCGGCTGGCCGCATTATGACGACGGGGCACGTCGCGTAGAGGGCGCACTGGTGGGCGATAGAACCCAGCAAGGGGTCCCAGTAGCCCCCATGACCACGAGCGCCCACGACCAGGAGATCTGCGCCTTCCGAGGCATCAAGCAATCCAGGGACCGTGGCCTCGAAACGAGTCGACGCCGTGAAGGGGACGGTCGGCTCGCACCGCTCCGCTACCGAGGATGCGCCCCCGGAGATCTCGCGCGCTGCCGCCTCCAGCCCGGCCCAAGACTTGGCGCCGACGGCGTGGGCGGGCGGATACTGCCACGAGAAAACACCTTCGACAGACGCGCCGCGGAGCCGGGCCTCGCGAAGGGCCCAACGCAATGCTTGCTCGGACCCACGAGAACCGTCGATACCCACGACCACCCGCCGAATGCCCCCGGACGCCGATTCCTCGTCGAACCCGGGACGAACGATGACGACAGGACAAAGTGCATGGCGGATGCACTGTTCGCTGACCGAGCCAACAAGAAGGCGCTTGAACCCACCGACCCCTCGGGCCCCGACGACGAGGAGATCCGCCTGAGCGCTGGCACCAGGCAGTGCCACAGCTGGTATGTCGATGTAGCGCTCACCCCGAATCGTAAGCGAGGGTTGGCGAGTGACGACCAAGCCGAGAGCGTCGTCGATCACCGCCTGTGCGGCGGACTCCTCATACGGGCCTTCTTCGTACCATCCCGGCAGATGCTTTGGTGCTCCTGGACCTGCGTAGACCACCCAAACAGTCGCTCCTTTGGCCGCCGCATCATCGGCAGCCCACTTGACCGCCAGACGGGAATACTCAGAGCCATCGACCCCCACCAGGATCGTCCCATGTTCGCCGTCCGCACCCGATGTGCGGTCTTTTTCAGGCATGCCGCCTCCTCCAAGCCCTAGTCAGCACTCCCGCTTCGAACTCACTCGCCATTCCCATGATCCGGCCGGATGGCCCGTTGGACAAGGGGAGAAGGTCCCACGGCGATATCCCATTGCAATTACTGACTATTGCCGCTCATGCTAGGCGACTGACGACCTACGTATCCTGGTGTTGATCGCGGTGATCCGGTGAGTAGGAGCAGTTGCTCCCTGGCGCCAACGTGGGCCGGCCCTGAGTCGGCATACTCGAGACAGTCACGTTGTGATCGGGTCACCCCATTGGGTTTGGAGCTTGAACCCCGTGGGGAAGGTGGTGTTGTCGGCGGGCCGGAGCCGGCTCAAACAGTCACAACCACCACTTGCGGGCCTATCTCGCGTATCCCACTGGCTAAGCGGGTTGGAAACGGCCCACTCAAGGATGGCCTCAGTTGATAGAGCTTCAGAATGAGCACTGGTGCATGCCCTCAGTCCCAGGCTCCGCCGCCGAGCTGGTATCCCCATACATCGCAACTGCGAAGATCGGACAGGCTCGGCGATCCTATTCACCACTACAGACTGGCTGCGTGAGCCCACGGTTGAGGCTCTCGGCAACCACAGGGCTGGCCACTCATGAACGTGTTGCTTCGAGTGAGTAGTGTTTGGGTACCGTCAGCAGGAGGGAGCCGAACATGGCCGAGAGCGTGTACAAGGTGATCGAACTCATCGGTACTAGCGAGGAGTCTTGGGAGAAAGCCGCCAGCGCGGCCGTGGCACGAGCGGCCCATTCGCTGCGTGACGTCCGCATCGCCGAAGTGGCAGAACTCGACCTCCAGATCGAGAACGGGCAGGTGCTGGCGTACCGGGCCAAGGTCAAGGTGTCGTTCAAGTATGAGGGCGGCGACTGAGGAACCGCACGCTGAGGGCGATCTGAGCCGACCAGACAGTCTTGCCAGTGAACCTCAGTGCTCCTGAGCAGGGCTTTTCGTGTTGCCCGGTGCTTGTCGGGTGCACAAACCCCGAACGCTGCCGGCTTGGCCAACCCTGATACCTCGGCGAACCATTCCGGCCGTGGCCCTTTCTTTCCTCCACCGTCTGGTCCGTCGCACCATCGAGCTCCTTGGGGTTCATCGTCTCACCGGACCCTCGGCACCCATATCGGAGAGCATTGACCTGCCGCTCGGATCTGGCGGTGATAGCCGGACCAGAACGTCATGGGCAAGGAGCACGACGGGCAGTCGGGCCTCGGCACCACCACGTCACGGCTGGCGGCCACGTAGGCGTCGACGGACAGGGAACAAGGCCATACGATGGACACCGGTGGAAACACCGCCTTGGACCCCCTCCGCCGCAGAGCCAACTGGTGAGGAGGGGGTCCCTCGCGTTCAGGGACCGCTCATCTTCCTCGCTGCAGGTGACCCGGTGTCCAATCGCGTGCCCAAAGAGCGTGGCCGGAACGAAGCCCTACGTGGTCAGGTAGTCATGCCGCCAACAGTGCGTGGGTGACCCAGATGCGCCGAAACCTCGTCTTGGATCTCCAAGAAGCGCGACGCACGATGCGCTTCTTGATCAGGGACCGTGACACCATGTTCGCTGCTGCCTTGGACTCAGTCCTCCGGTCCGAAGGTATCGAGCCTGTTCACACCCCGGTGCGAGCACCGCGAGCCAACGCTTCTGCCGGACGCTGGGTCGAGACCGTGCGAGCCGAGCAACTCGTTCACCTGCTGATCTTCTCCCATTGCCAGCTGGAGCGAGTGCTTAGCACCTACGTGAACCACTACAACGCGGCTCGGCCCCATCGGGGCATAGGGCTCGAGACGCCACGGCCAACGGTGCCGGGCGATCCGCTCGACAACATTGAACGATGTGACGTCCTCGGCGGCCTCATCCACGAGTACCGCCATGCTGGTTGAATCATTCGGGTCCCTCGCTCCCTCATGACCTCGATCCTCGGAGATCTGATCTCCGCTTCGGGCCCAAGCACGCCGGCCACAGTCACTGGAGCATGTCAGATCCCATCGGGATCCTCGTCCCAGTGGCCATCTCCAGCTCGGGATCGCTCCGTGCCCAGCATCCGGTGCACCGACATCGGCGCGACGCGCGCTCAAATCGAGTTTGTGCACCCCACACGCTTTGGCTTACCTGACCGGTTGGGCATGCCCCCAGCGTACGGGTTCCGATCAGGGGATTACAGGTCCAACTTTTCTACCTGACCCACTGTCGAATCGAGAGGCCCGATCAACAATTTGGGGCCCTTCGCCTGAGCAAGATCGGCACCCACAGGTTCCCGGCGTCCCGACAGACGACAGCTACCAGCGTGTGATCCGCCAGAACGCCGAGGGGCCGTGAAGCGGTTGCGATGTCCGCAGGGCCAGATCGGTGTGCCGGCCGCCCAGGTCGGCTCTGAGCACGCCGATCTGGGCACCGGCGGGGATTGCCGACGGCAACGCCCCTACGTGGACCTGGAGAGGCACGGTCAGCCCGGGCCAGCCGACGATGCTGGATGATTCCGCGGTCACCGGGACCGACGGGGCCCATGGGGCCACGATCCGCCCCACCGGATGCCCCGGTGCTAGCAGGGCCGGGAACGTGCCAACGGTGGCGAAGGCCGCATGCACGAGGGCATCGGCACCGTCCAGGGCCGTGGTGACCGGACTCGCCCCCTCCTGACCGAACACCGCTCCGACGAGGGTCACGTCCTTCCCGCCCACGGTCTCTTGGGACTCGAAGAGAAAGCACCCACCGGCCGTCGAATCGGACCCGGTTTTGACGCCGACGATCCCATCATGGCCTAGGTCGTAGTCGAAGTTGTAGACGAGCCCGGCCAGAGGAAGGGTGGCTTGGGGCATGGCCACGACTTGGGCGAATGCGGGGATGGACATGGCCGCCTCACCCAGCCGGATCATGTCGGCTGGCGTGCTCACCGACCCCGGGTCCAACCCGCTGGGATCGGTGAACTTGGTGGAGTCGAGGCCGAGGGTGTGCGCGGAAGCGTTCATCTTGGCCACGAATGCGGCAATGCTTCCGGCGTCCCAGTCGGTGAGCAGGGTGGCCATGTCATTACCCTGCGCGACGAGCAGTCCTTCGAGGGCCTGGAGCTCGGTCAGGGTCTCACCGGTAGCTACGGGAACAACCGACTGCTGGGTGGCTGATTCCGCCTGGGCGGCGGCGATCGTCGTCGCCGTCACCGGGATGGCTGGCCCGAGGGCACCGGTGGCCAGCGGATGGTCCTCGAGGACGATATAGGCCGTCATGACCTTGGCGAGACCGGC
>OCTA010004438.1_pt1 | contig 12298 bp, 11 predicted proteins | sample 1538991 | NCBI WGS metagenome assembly OCTA01 (sample SAMEA3539302, study PRJEB22396) | soil metagenome | biome: tundra; feature: field; material: soil | place: USA | collected 2010-05 | depth 0.15 m
GCTTGCGGTCGTGAGGGTGCTCCCAATCAGGAAAACGAAGAGCGCATTCGGGTTGCCCGTGGCGTCGAGAGTCAGCGTTCCCGTCAACTGAGCCGAAGTTTTAAAAAAATAGACGCCCGGAAGGAGCGTTTGTCCGCCCAGATCGATTCCAGTCTCGACCTGAGTGACCGGCAGGCCGGCGAGCGCGTTGTACGCATTCAGGGCGTCACTCTGAGCCTGGAACGCGACCGCATCATCAATGTGTGTGGTTGCTGGTGGTATCACGATTCCGGGAGGGAAGCCAGTGATACTGGGCCCAGGCGCGAGGCCAAGATCTCCGTTAATGACGGTGGAACCGGTATTGGTCACGGTCGAGGCACCCAGGACCGCGAAGGCCTGTGCCGAGCCCAGTATCGTCGCGCTGGCCAACGCTACAGATGGGCTATAGAGAAATGCGGCGAGCGGAATAATGAGGACGATCCGGGCTGCGCATCTCTGAAATGTATTTCTCATGCTGTCTCTCCCTCTAAACCAGAATTTCCATTGTGAGCTTCTCGGGTTGGTAGCCAACGCTTATCACTGGATACACCGCGACTCAACTGTATACGATTTCAGTACCCGATGCAAGCACATTCTGAGCCTTGAAAGCCTAGAAGTACCGTACTGTAAGTACCATACTGTACTGTCGTGTTCTTCCATATGCCTAGGCATGCATCGGGCCATTCTTCAAGCTAGGCGACGCGGCGGCGGAGAACTGCGTCGAGCTCACTGATCGACGCTTTCAGAGCATCGCGATAGAGGAAAATACCGTGCCGTGAATAGCTCACATAGCCTTGCTCCCGGAACCGGTTCATATGTTGCGTGACAACTTCCCGCGAGACGCCGACGTATTGCGACAGCAGCGCGTGGGTAAACGGCATCATCCGCACCGATCCGTCTTCCTCCGGCGTGCCCAATCGCTCGGAGAAGCGAAGCAGCGAATGGGCGAGCCGCCGTTCGATACCGCCGACCGCAAAGCTTTCGATCCGGCGAGTGAACTCGGCGCTGCGTTGCGCGAGGATCTAGAGCAACGCCACCGCAAGGCGTATGGAACTATTCCATTGCAGCCAGAACTTGTTCCAGCGGAATCGTGGCGAACGTTGTGGCATAGTCGGATATCCCGTAGGGAATCACGAGTTGCCCGTTATGCACGAGGCTGCCGCACGAGTAGACGACGTTCGGTACGTAGCCGTCGCGCTCTTTCGCATTTGGCTTGATCAGTGGTTCAGGCAGGCGGCCGATTACCTTTGTCGGGTCGTCGCGGTCAAGCAGGAAAGCGCCGATGCAGTACTTTCGCATTGGCCCCACGCCGTGGCTGATTACGAGCCAGCCGGCTTCGGTTTCGATCGGCGAGCCGCAGTTGCCTAACTGGATGAATTCCCAGGGGAACCTGGGCTCCAGAATGAGCTGCATGGTATGCCAGAAATGGAGATGATCGGAGAACATCACGTAGATATTCTCCGCGTCCTGCCGGCCAAGCATCGCATAGAGGCCCTTGATTTTTCGGGGGAAGAGCGCCATGCCTTTGTTCTCGACGGCCGGGCCATTCAACGTGATGAATTTGAAACGAAGAAAATCAGATGTCTCGAGGAATTGCGGAAGGATCATCTTTCCGTCGTACGCCGTGTAAGTCGCGTAATAAGTTCGCGTGCCGTCTTCGTTGTGGAAGAGGACAAAGCGAGCGTCCTCAATCCCGTTGCTCTGTGAGGGAGTGACGGGGAATAAGATCCGCTCGGACAAATCCGACTCCGGCGTGAACTGTACCTCGTAATTGGATCGGGCGAGCATCAGCGTTTCCCTGGCTGTACCCTTAGTCGTTTCCTGTTCAAGCTTCGGGAGCTGGTTTGTGGCGCGACCGATGCTGGCGTGCAGTTCTTCCATCGTGAATGCGTCCGGTAAGCCGTTGAGAACCTCCCGGTTGAAATCGCCCATGAGACGGAGTTCCTGCAGCTTCCGTTCGAACAGTTGTTTTTCAAACGTGGAGTTGGGTACTTGCATCGGCTCGAGGCTGTAGCGGGAGGGCAAGTCCATTGTGATGTTACTGTTGGCGTCCAATATTCCGCTGCGAAAAGCGATCGAGGAAACGTGCCCCTCGGCCGTGGCGCGTAAGCTCAGAATGAAACGCAATGAGCCGGGCGGCACGTCCGACTGATCCGGGTGCGGCACCATCGAGGGATTGAACAACGCCGCGGCTTCGAGCGAATACTCGTGAGTGAAATACCCGCCCAGCAACAACTTCCGTTCTTCCGACAGTCTCTGGCCATTGAGCAAATAGGGGCTGACGTCGTCAAATCGCCGGCGGAGGAATTCGTCAATGTTCAGTTGGCGGTCGGCGAATTCGGCTCGCACCGCCTCCAAAAGAGCATGCACTTGGTTTTCGGGAAGAGCCATGACCCGAGCGGAGATCTTAATAGAGCGCTGGTCGCTCATGAGACTAAATGGCCGGGCCAGCACATGCGTGCGGTCCGGGTCCAAAGTGACGGTGCTGCGTTTTACGTCGATTGGCTTCATTTGGCGATTGTGGCTGCCATGCCGGCTCGTCGAACGCCAGTAGCGGTGTTTTGTATCAGCCGCATTTCCGCAAGCGACAGGAGAAAGGCCAGCGTGGATTCCGCCCCCTGGTTTTCGTTGCCCCGGTCCGGGTGCAATCCATCGCAGCAGCCGCCGGTCCGAGGGCAGTAGAGTTCCTGCCCGATATCGTTCCAGCCGAGGAACCAGTCGAAGGCGCGTTGGGCCTGGTCGTACCACCACAGGTCGGATGTGGCGCGGTACGCTTCCAGGCAAGCCGAGACTGTGGTCTGCGCCTCGATGGGCTGCTGGTCGAAGTCCGCGCGTACGCCGTTACGCTTATAAAACCCGTTGCTGCCAATGGGCCGCAGTTGACCATGCTGTGAGGTCTGTACGTCCACAAGCCAGCGCAACGCCTGCATGCCTCGTTCGTACACGCTCTTTTGCCCGGTGGCGCGCCCGCTGACAATCAAGGCGTGAGCCAGCTTTGCGTTGTCATAAGTCAGCCCCTCTTCAAACCATGTCCAGCCGGGTTCGGCGACTTTGTCGAAGATCGCCACCAGCCGCCCGGTCAGATCTTCGCGGACATCCTTGGCCAGGCGGTCACCCTTCATCTGGCGCAGATATTCGTGAATGCCAATCAAGCTGAATGCCCAAGCGCGCGGCGAAGTGAAGTCCCTCGCGGCCGGCAGCGCCTGCGCGAAGAGTTGTTCGGCCATTATCTGCGAACTCCAATGCGGCGAGCGCCCCACGGCGGAGCCCAACGCCCAAATCGCCCGGCCATGGCAATCTTCGGACCCCTGTTCATCGAGCCAATGGCGGTCGCTACTAAGGAAATTGTGGAACCGTGCCGTTTTTGGATTGAAGGCACAGTCCAAGAACGCGGCGTAGATTGTGGCAAGCGCTCGGGTATGCTTCGGAGCTTCTTCCAACTGGCCGAGCAAGACCGCCAGAATCAGTGCGCGGGCGTTGTCGTCCGTGCAGTAGCCTTCGGAAAGATTCGGCGCAGTGAAGCTCGCGTGCTGGAAAATGCCCGTCGAATCGGTCATATGGTAAAGATGATCCAGATTCAACTCCGGCGATTCATGCGGCCGATGGCCGAATCCTCTCGCGGCAACAGATTCGCCGGGCGCCGCTGCCCCCTGCCGGCGCGCCACTTCGAAGGAGCCCATGTAGAGTCCCGCCGTGTTGCTCCACACCATTTCGCGGCCCAACTTGTAGGCGTTATCGCTCATGGCGTTCCGGCGCGTTCCATCGCGCAACAACCCACTCACCTCGCGCGCAATCGCCCTCGGATCCCCGAAGGGCACCAGTACGCCACGTTGGTCCCTCAACAATTCGGCGGCATGCCAATACGGCGTCGAGATCACGGCTTTGCCCGCGCCAAACGCATAAGCTAATGTTCCCGACGTAATCTGGGCTTCATCCAGATAAGGAGTAATGTAAAGATCCGCCGCTCCAATGAACTCGGTCAGTTCCTTCAGCTCCACAAAGCAATTGTGGAAGATGACATTGTTCTCGAGTCCGTTCTTTTTGACGATGGCCTCGAGGCCGAGGCGGTAGGCTTCGCCTCGCGTGCGCAACTCGTTGGGGTGCGTGGCGCCCAGCAGGATGTAGACGACGTCGGGAAACTCCGCCACGATACCCGGGAGAGCATTGAGCGCATGTTCAATCCCTTTGTTCGGCGACAGCAGCCCGAACGTCAGCAACACCTTCTTTCCGCCCACGCCGAACTGGTCCTTGTAACAATCCGGGGCGACGAATGGTACGTCGGGAATACCATGCGGGATGAGATCGATCTTGGCCGGTGGCGTCTGGTACACCTCTTGCAAGATCGTTCGTCCCCGCTCCGTCATGACCACCAGCCGGGTTGAGTGCGCGATCAATTTCTGCATCACGCGATGCTGGTCGGCGTTCGGCTTGCGGAGGACGGTGTGGAGCGTGGTGACGACCGGCGCTTTCAATTCGCGCAGCAGGGCCAACAAGTGGCTGCCGGCCGGCCCGCCGAAAATCCCGAACTCGTGCTGGACCGAGACAATGTCCACGTTGCTGGAGTTTAGGAACTCGCCGGCGCGCCGGTAAGAACCCAGGTCCTGCTCCTCAATCTCGAAGCGAACGACGTCGGGATACTGATAGCGCCCCTCGATGTCATTGACCGGCACCGCGAAACACCGGCTTTGGGGATGCCGCGCCGCCACAGCGCCAAGCAGGTCGGATGTAAACGTGGCAATGCCGCATTTGCGCGGCAAGTAGTCGCCGAGAAACGCGATGGTTCGAACGCTGGACTCTGCTTTCACGACTGGATTATGCGGCATTGGCGAGAGTCTCGCTCACATCCGTTCTCTCCCCCCCATCCCGGTCGGCAGCGTCCTGGCACCGGATACAACGTGACGCCCATGGCACGGCTGCGAGGCGTTTTGGGCTGATCTCCCATTCGCACTCAATGCAGGTTCCAAAGCTGCCGTTGTGAATCCGTAACAACGCGACTTTCACGTCACGCAACAGGGTGGACTCACGGTCCACGTTTCGTATTGCCAGATCTCGTTCCGACGCGTACTGAATCTCGTCCATTTGGTCCGCGCTCTTCTCGGTGGCGATGCCGTCCCGCTTTCGCAACACCTGAACCAGTTCCGCTTCTTTCCGTTCGAGGATCGCTTTGACCCCGCCCATCTCGGTGTTCATGACAGTTCCCCCGCGCCCGTACAGGCCGCCCGTCTTCCTTAGCACGAGATGGTCCATAACGGAACGCCCGCTATTTGAACGCTGAGGCCGCTGAACCAGCGTGCCGTTAAGGGCAAATGCAACAAGCGCCGAGATGCAAAGGCTGCACCTGAAATGCGAAATTTGCCGACCCGCGATCTGCGATCGCCGGTTCTGCTTTGTCAGCCGCTGGAACGCATAAGGCCGCTCCCCAACCGCAACCTGGTAACTTGTGTTCTCCGCATTCTGGTTTGGCCCCAAATCTGCTTCCCGTAACGGTTGAATGCGGAAAAGGACGTTGAACATGAAGACTATGAGAACTTTCAGTCATTGGCCCGCGTTGGTGGCGATGGTTGCCGCCGGAATCCTTGCAGGGTGCTCACAGGCCACGAAATCACCCGACGTTTCCGACAACCTCCGCAAGGCGCTTGATGCGGCGGGCCTGAAAGCGATCTCCGTCACCCAGGATCGCGAAAAGGGCATCGTGACCCTGGGCGGACACGTCGCAGGTGACGGCGACAAGGCTCAAGCGGAAGCCATTGCAAGATCCATCGCGGGCGGACAAGTTGTAGCGGACCAGATTGCGGTGATACCGTTGGGCGACGAAAGCAATGCCAGGACCGTAAATTCGGATCTGGATAAGGGCATCGAGCAAAACCTGGATGCCGCTCTCGTTCAAAGCAAGCTGCACGATCGCGTAAAGTACGCGGTCAAAAACCATGTCGTCACGCTGACCGGCGAGGTCGACTCTCAATCCAAGCGCCGGGAGGCCGAAAGACTCGCGGCATCCGTTCCAAACGTTCAGCAGGTGGTGAACGAACTGCAGGTTAAGAATCAAAAGGCGACTTCCTCGCAGTGAAGAAGGCAAATTCATACGGAGAGAAACAGATGAACCAAAGTACAGACGATCGGATCAAAGGCAAGTTTCATGAAGTTAAAGGCAAAGTCAAAGAGACGGCCGGCCAAGTCACAAACAATCCCGACTTAGAGTCTGAAGGCAAAGTCGAGAACCTTGGCGGCAAGGTCCAAAAAAAAGTAGGCCAGATTGAAAAAGTGCTCGAGAAGTAGATCGGCCACGCACGATTCAACGTTCGGAAGATAAGGAAGAGTGACGATGCTGATACTGATGTCATTTTGCTGTTGGTGTTAGGCAGCGGTGGTGGATACTACGGCCATCGCCGTTGGGGTTACGGTGGGGGAGCGAGCGTGGGACTGGGCGCCATATTGCTCATTCTACTCGTATTCTACATGCTTGGGGGTTTCCACTAAGGCGAAGCGGTCCGAAACCATTCCTACTGCGCGGGCGTGAAAAAGGAACTGCCATGTCATTCGGAATTTACATTGTCGGCTTCTTGATATTGATCGGCGGCCTAATCTATGGAGCCGTGATACTGCATATCGCCGCGCATTGGATCGCAGTGGGTGCAATTGTACTCTTGGGCCTTGCGATTCTGAAGGGAGTCCAAGCCACGCGCGGAAAGGATCCGTCGTAATTAAGAGGTGGGTATCGCGGCTCGACGACGCGTCAGGTCGTGTCATCCGATACCTACTTATGCAGTTCCTGGTCAATGCGGGCTATGGAAGTATGGCTCTTATTCCCAGAGCGTGACCGCAAGCCGACGGTGGCCACAAACGTGCTTTTACCAATGCCGGAGAAGCCATAATGCAACACACAAAACTAATCATTCTACTGACGGCAGTCTCTGCGTGTCTTGCTGCTCAGACGGATCCGTCAGGCAGGGTGGGACGACTGAATTACATCAACGGACCAGTGTCTTTTCAACCGGCCGGCGTGACCGACTGGGTGGATGCCGACGTCAACCGTCCGCTTACCACGGGCGATCAAGTCTGGGTAGGCGATGGTGGGCGGGCGGAGATTCACGTGGGATCGACTGCGTTGCGTTTGGATTCGAACACGGCATTCCAGTTCCTGAACCTGGATGACCAGACGATCCAGATCCAACTGTCGCAGGGCACGCTCACGGTCCGTGCCCAAAATCTCGCGCAGGACCAGAACCTCGAGATCGATACGCCAAGCTTGGCTTTCACTGTGCTTCGTCCAGGTGAGTACCGGATTGGCGCCAGCCCGGACTCGCAAACCACGACGGTCACCGTTCGCGACGGAGACGGTGAGGTGACTGGTGGGGGGCAGGCGTTCCCGGTCCATGCACGCCAGCAGGCGATCGTCGTGGGCGGCGACCAAATCACCTACAACCTGGTATCCGCTCCCGGAGTTGACGGTTGGGACCAGTGGAACTCTTCGAGGGACCGGCGGGACGATGAATCGTTGTCCGCACGCTACGTTTCTCGCGAAGTGGACGGCTATGAGGACCTCGATCAGTACGGCAGGTGGGCGAATCAGCCCGGCTATGGCCAAGTCTGGATGCCGACTACAGTCGCAGCAGACTGGACCCCCTATCACGACGGACACTGGGCTTGGATCGCGCCCTGGGGTTGGACGTGGGTTGACGAGGCGCCGTGGGGGTTCGCTCCCTACCACTACGGGCGATGGGCTTCCTTCGGAGGTCGTTGGGGCTGGGTGCCTGGACCGTATGAGGTAACTCCAGTCTATGCGCCGGCGCTAGTGGGCTGGGTTGGGGGAAACGGAGGCGGCTCTGGATTTAGCGTGAGCTTCTCGTCCGGCAATGCCGCGGCGGTCGGGTGGTTCCCCCTGGGACCGCGCGAGCCCTATTTCCCGGCTTACAGTGTCAGCTCCGGCTATTTCGGTCGGGTGAACAATACCAACACGGTGATCAACAGCACCACCATCAACAATTACTACAACAGCAGCCGGAACCCCAACGACCCCGCTTTCAATAACATACGATACGCGAACCGAAACGTGCAGAACGCCGTTACGGCGGTTCCGCAAGACAGGTTCGCCAACGGCCACCGGGTGGCTGAAAGCGCGCGTGCGGTATCTGGCGCCCAGCTTGCTACTGTGCGCTTCGCCGCCGCTCCGGAGATCGCGCCGCAGCATGCCAGCGTCCTCGGCCCTCGGGCAGGAGAGGCGTCACGCTCTCCGCGGCCGCCCGTCAGCGTGTTGAGCCGGCCAGTGGTAGCGCGCACCGCTCCCCCTCCGGCAGCAACGCCCTTCGACCGGCAGCAGCCCGAACTGAATCGGAATCCCGGCCGTCCGCTTCCAACATCTACCGTCCAGCAGATGGGCCAGAATGCGCCGGCCCGGAGTTCTCCGGTTCACGTCGTCGACATGCGCCAAATCCAGCGCATTCAACCGGCGGTTGGCGCCGGACCACAACAGGGTGTGCGCCAAGTGAATCCCGCCCCCGGGAGGCCCGGCGCGCCGAACCCTCAGCCGCCAAATGCACAGCGGCAGCCGAACGCCGCTCCGCCGCCCAACGTAGTGCAGCAGCCCAACGCCGCTCCACCGCCCGTGGTCAACAATCGGCAGAATCAGTCTCCCTCGAACCCCGGCGGGAGCCAGAATGGCCGGGGGGCGCCTCAAGTCGCAAGGCCGGGTACGCCGCCGCCCAACGTAGTGCAGCAGCCCAACGCCGCTCCACCGCCCGTGGTCAACAATCGGCAGAATCAGTCTCCCTCGAACCCCGGCGGGAGCCAGAATGGCCGGGGGGCGCCTCAAGTCGCAAGGCCGGGTACGCCGCCGCCCAACGCTAACCCCCAGCGGCAGAATACGCCTCCACCCAACGTAGTGCCGCAGCCGAGTCCTGCTCCGCCGCCTCCGGCTAACAACCGGCCAAGCGGGCCTCCTCCAAGCCGTCAGCAGCCCGTGCAGCCTGATAGGGCCGCTCCGCCGGCACAGCAGAACCGGCCGCAAGCGCAGCAGCCGCAACGACAGCCGCCTCAACAAATGAAGCAGGTTCCAGCGCCAACACCACAACCAGCATCTCTCCCAAAAGGGGCTAAGAACAAGCCAGACAAAACTGACGAGAAGAAATGAAAGGGAGTTCGCGCGGGCGCCGGGTATCATGACCGTGGTTCTGGCGCTCGCTACAACGTCTCCAGAAAGGAAGCCATGACACAACATGAGGCCGTGCGCCGGCTCCGGAAACTTCGCCGCTCAGCCGCTCTCGGGTTCTTGTTCCTATTCGCGGCCCCAGCCGCCTACTCCTATTCCGTTCTCACCCACGAAGCCATTATCGATTCGACCTGGGACAGCGCGATCAGACCACTACTACTTAAACGATTCCCGGCTGCCACCGCGGACGAGTTGACGCAAGCACACGCATTCGCCTACGGAGGCTGCATTATTCAGGATTTGGGGTATTATCCGTTCGGCAGCAAGTTCTTCAGCGATTTGACACATTACATCCGAAGCGGCGATTTCATTCTCAACCTGATCCGCGACTCCCAAGACCTGAATGAGTACGCTTTCGCTCTGGGAGCATTGTCGCACTATGCCGCCGACAATAATGGCCACCCAATGGCCGTTAACCGCGCAGTTCCTTTGTTCTACCCGAAGCTTGGACTGAAGTTCGGAAAGGTGGTAACGTACGCCGACGATCCGGTTTCCCATGCCAAGACGGAGTTCGCTTTCGACGTTTTTCAGGCGGCCAAGGGCCGCTATGCCTCCGCTGCATACAAAAGTTTCATCGGCTTTGAAGTAGCAAAACTCTTGCTCGATCGGGCGTTTCAGGATACCTATGGGATGAGACTGGAACAAGTATTCATGAGCGTCGATCTCATCATTGGATCCTATCGTCGTGCGGTCGGCACGATTCTTCCGGCTATAACCAGAGTTGCCTGGCAAATCAAGAAACAGGAAATCAGGAAAGACGCTCCCAGCGTTACGCGCAAAAACTTCCTCTACAATTTGTCTCGTTCCAGCTACGAAAAGAACTGGGGCTCTACTTATAAGCGGCCGGGGATCCGGTCGAAAATCCTGGCATTTGTATTCCGCCTCGTGCCAAAGGTGGGCCCGTGGCGAGCGCTGGCATTTGAGAGGCTGACGCCTGAAACCGAGAAGATGTACATGGCCAGCTTCAATTCGACGATTGACCGTTATCGAGAACTGCTTTCGGAACAGAATGCGGGCCGTCTTAAGCTGCCGAACGACAATCTTGACGTGGGAACGTTCACCGCCGCGGGGAAGTACAAAGTGGCGGATGCAGCTTACTCGCAACTGCTACACAAGTTGCAGGGCCACTACCCGGAAATGCCTCAAGAACTTCGAAGCGATGTCCTCGCTTTCTACCACAACCTTGGCGTTCCCATCTCGACCAAGACCAACGACGACGATTGGGCCAGGGTGCTCAAAGAACTCGATCAATTGCAGGCTGTGGACGCGGACCTACGGGCTGCCGCGGTGGGAGCGCCGGTTTCCCGGTAAACGCGATTCGTTGGAACCGTGCAACGTTCGCGTGGTGAACGTTGTCTCTTTGACGCCTGCCCGGTTTACGCCAGTTTGCCTGCGTTGGCCGCGCCCCACTTCCAGTTGCGGATTTCCGGCATGTCCTCGCCGTGTTTGTCGATGTATTGCTTGTGCTCGATCAACTTGTCTTTGAGCTGCTGCTTCAGGTAGATGCCCGTGTCGCCGGTCCCGCAGCAGGCGGTCGATGGTGTCCGTCACCAGGTGGAAACGGTCCAGTTCGTTCATTCAGTACCGTCATGTCGAAGGGCGTGGTGATGGTACCCTCTTTCTTGTAGCTGCGGACGTGGATGTTGTCGTGGTTGGTGCGGCGGTAGGTCAGCCGGTGGATCAACCTTGGACTCGGGCTTGGACCCCTGCTTCGCCTCGAGCTTATCTGCATTCGGTTTCACCATGACTATCCTTCTGTTCTTGTTACCTCCACCGAGTCTCGGTCCAGAGGGGTCTTGGAAAACCGGTGGACCGGCGCTGTCGAAGAAGTCTCATTCACGGTTTTGAATTCTCAAAATCGGGTGCGTTACACCTTTGCTCCCGGCGGGTCGGCTGCTCCTCCCGTCGGCACGAAGTCCGGCACATCAAGGCGTGCCACGCCAATCCGCTTGTCGGCCATCCCGTAATAGACGTCGAAGCGGTCCGGTGAGCCAAGATCGTCGCGCCGGTCGATGCCGGTGGGGAACACGACGTTGGCGACGGTCCCGCGGCGTTCTTGCGGCAGCACCGGCTGCAACACCGGCTCCGCCGAACGATAGCGGATCACGCGCGGATGCTCCTTCGAGAGCACCATCATCCCGGCCGAGTAGCACAACTGGTGTCCGTCGTTGCCCGGCCCCGCCACTTCGCTCACTCCGTGGTAAACGATCAGCCAGCCGTGCCGCGTCAGGATGGGCGGAGTGCCGCCGCCGATTTTCAGTCGTTCCCAGGGCGACACCGGAGTCGCGAGCCGGTGATGACAGGCAAAATTGCCGAGGCGATACGGTTCACGGGCCGCCAAGGCCATCGGGCAGTAGGAAATCCAGATGCTTTCCCGATCGAGATCCACCTCACGGGACGCGGGGTGGCAGGCGGTTTCCTCCGGACGGGTGCCGGGAAAAAGCGGCCGGTGGAGCATGGCCAGTTCCGGATGCCCGGATGGATTCGGAATGGCGACGGGGAACAGGCTGGCATCTTTGTCATCCACGTCGCCGATCTCGATGCCGTGATAGCGGCCAAAAGTCGCGAGCCCCACACGCTGCCAGCGGAAGAGGTCCGCCGATAGAGCCAGGGCGATCCGTGGACCTTGGGCCGAAAATGCCGTGTAAGTCATCATGTAGCGCTGGAGCGGCTCCACGAACGTGATACGAGGATCCTCGCAGCCACCGCCGCCGTTGGGCCGGCGCTCATAGTCGGCTTCCGGCTCCAGTGCGATGCCGAGCCGCTCGACGCCTGTCGGATCGCCGGCTTCATTGAACCGCACTCTTGCAATGCCGATGCGCGAGTAATTCCCCCGTGCAACCAGCCTCGGGAACAGGTAGAGCTCACCATCGGGGCCGCGAACGGCAGCCGGATTCAGGACGCCTTCGATCTCCTGGGGATTACCCGGCTCCGGCTCCATCACCAGCCCCAGGCGCTGCAACTTAAATCCACTCACTAAACCCCCTCACAAGGTCGCGCTTGCCGATCGCCATCTAAACATGGCGACGTTATTGTTTGCGCCACAACCGCTTGCTTACGCGCGCGGCTCCGTAC
>OCTA010004439.1_pt1 | contig 12298 bp, 6 predicted proteins | sample 1538991 | NCBI WGS metagenome assembly OCTA01 (sample SAMEA3539302, study PRJEB22396) | soil metagenome | biome: tundra; feature: field; material: soil | place: USA | collected 2010-05 | depth 0.15 m
GGTGTGGTGGTAGGGCTGGTGCTGCTGATCGCGTGCGCCAACGTCGCCAATCTGATGACCGCCCAGGCCGCCGCCCGCGCGCGTGAAATGGCTCTGCGCGTCTCCATCGGCGCGGGTCGCTGGAGATTGGCGCAACTGGTCCTGGTGGAAAGCACCCTGCTCGCATTTTTCGCCGCCGCGATGGGCGGAATCTTCGCGTGGTGGTCCGCGCCCTTCGTGGTCGGCATCATCAACCCGCCCGACAACCCTGTGCGATTGTCGCTTCCAATGGACTGGCGGGTACTTGCATTCGGCCTCGCGCTGACCATCGGCGTGACATTCCTGTTCGGCCTGATTCCCGCCTGGCGCGCGTCGGCCATCCAGCCTGTCAGCGCGCTCAAGGGTGGAGAGGACCCACATTCGCGGCGTCGCGTCATGCATGCTCTGATCGCCCTGCAGGTGGCCTTCTGTTTTCTGGTGCTTTTCGTGGCCGGGCTATTCGTCCGAACGTTCGACCGGCTTTCTCATCAGCCCACCGGCTTCTCCACGGATCGGCTTCTCACTCTCGATACGGTGACCGAACGCGCTCAGTCCAACGCAAGCTGGGATCAAGTTGCCCAACATTTGCGCACCGTGCCTGGCGTTGAAACTGTAGCGTTGGCGGGTTGGCCGCTGCTCAGCGGCCACGCCGAGAATAATTCTATCTCTATAAACGGCGGGCCTCCCAGCGACGACTTGACCTACTTCCTGAATGTCTCTCCAGGCTGGGTGGACGCCATGCGGATTCCGTTTCTCGGAGGCAGAGACTTCCGGCCCAGCGACACGTATCCAGGCGTCGCGATCGTTAACGAAACCTTCGTGAAGCGATACTTCCCTAACGAGAATCCCATCGGAAAAACATTCGATGAAACGGAAGACGAAGGCGGACACGAACGCCTCCAGATAGTGGGCCTGGTCCGCGATGCCCGGTATCGCGGCATGCGCGAGCCCATCCCGCCGGTGGCTTACATCCCGTTTCAATCCATCGACGAGAAGGGCGCCGGGCGCCCCATAGGCCATGCGACATTCATCGTTCGTTCCTCCAATTCGAACCCGCTTACGCTAGCGCGAATCCTGCGTCAGGAAGTTTCGCGCGCGCGCCCCGGATTCCGCATCAGCAACATCCGCACGCAAAAGGAAATCAACGAAGTGCACACCGTCCGCGAGCGGCTGCTCGCGATGTTGGCTTTGTTTTTCGCAATTGTGGCGCTTTTGCTGGCGGGTGTCGGACTGTATGGAGTGCTCGACTATTCCGTGGTCCAACGGCGGCGCGAGATCGGGATTCGCCTGGCCATCGGCGCCCAAGCCGGCCACATCGCGCGCCGCGTCACCACGGAGGTCTTCTCCATGGTCGTGGTTGGAGCGATCGCCGGCGTGGCGCTCGGGATAGCCTCGGCGCGATACCTCGAAGACCTGCTCTACCAGGTCAAGGCCACCGACTTCGGCATCCTCGCGCTCCCGGCGATGACAATTATCGCCGCCGCTCTTCTGGCCGCCCTACCCGCGGTAATTCGCGCGGTGCGAATCGACCCAGTCACCATGCTGCGCGCCGAATAACTGGCCGGTCACGCTACCACTTACCGTTACTCTGCCGTTGCACCGGGGTCTTCATCGGCTAACCTGACCACGAATGCCCCCCTCGCGCAGCCTCTCGATCGCCGAGGGCCAGCAACCAGCCACCAGCAACCAGCAACCACCCATCCGCATCCTCTCCATCGACGGCGGCGGCATCCGCGGCATCATTCCCGCCTTGGTTCTCGCCCGCATCGAACAACTCACCAATCGACCCATCGCTCAGCTCTTCGACCTCGTAGCCGGCACTTCCACCGGCGGCATTCTCGCTCTGGGCCTGACCATCCCCAAATTCCCTGGCCGGCCGCTCTACCGAGCCAAGGAATTCGTGTCTATGTTCGAGCGGGAAGGTCCGCGAATTTTTTCGCGTTCGATGGTTCGCACGCTGCTCACTACCGACAGCCTGTTCTGGAAGAAGTACTCCTCGCATGGAATCGAGCAAGTCCTGCTCGAGTACTTCGGCGACTCACGGCTCAGCGACGCGGTCACCGACGTCCTGATCCCCAGTTACGAGATCCAACGCCGCTTTCCGTTCTTCTTCAAGAGCTCAAACGCCCGCTGCCGGCCCGACTATGACTTCCCCGCGCGCGACATCGCCCGCGCCACCTCCGCCGCTCCCAGTTACTTCGATCCGATGACAATTCCAACCGGCACGAACTCCGACAACTACACCCTGATCGATGGCGGCGTGTTTGCCAACAATCCGACGGCCTGTGCGCTGGTGGAAGCGCAATGCACCCTTCCCCATCCCGGCGGCTACCTGGTGGTTTCGCTCGGAACCGGTTCCGTGATGCGCACGCTGCCTCTGAAGCTGGCTAGATACTGGGGCGCTGCCCGTTGGGTCAAGCCTCTGCTGGATGCCATCTTCGATGGAGTCAGCAGCACTGTCGATTTTCAGCTCCGCCAACTTCTGCCCACCGGCTATTACCGCTTCCAGCCCGATCTCAAAGGCCGCAGCCACAGCCTCGACAACACCAGCCGCGGCAACATGGCGGCCCTGAAAGCCCTCGCCAATCGCATGATCGATGAAAGATCCGCGGACTTGGAAGAGCTCTGCGACACTCTGAAGAAATCGGAGTGTCTCCGGCCGTCAACTGTCCGCTTATGATGCCGCGCGAAGTGCGCTCGACGCCATCCGTCCCCAACGCGCCACCTGCCTTCGGCGTCCCGGGGGCATGGTATCGACCGCTGCTTTACAATCCGAAAACGCCTGTTTGGCCTCCGCAGTGCAGCCTGAAGCCAACAGCGCTTCACCCTGGTAGTACAATCCCTCCGGATCATATGGTCTACGATCGACATACTTCGCCAGCGCTGCGCGAGCTTCCTCCAGCCGCGAGGCGTTTGTGTAAGCGCGGCCCAACTCGCGCCAGACCTCATGAGAACAGCACTTGTCGTCCAGCGTGGCGGCGCTCGTCAGGAAGCCGATCGCCTCCTCCGCCTTGCCCTCCTCCAGCGCGATCTTGCCGAGTTGGAAGAACGGATCGGCTTCATGGTTGTCTATTTCGATCGCGCGCAGATAACGCTTTCGCGCTTCGTCGTACTGACGCCGTTCCTGATAAACCAGCCCAAGCTGGTACTGTGCATCGGCGTCCTTGGGATTGCTGGCCGCGATATCCAACTGCCTCCGAAAATGTTGCCTGCTGCGGAGCCCACCACCCAGCGACCGTACATCCGATCCCAGAAAGATCCAGGCGTAGTAAAGCAGACATGGCGACGCGAGATAGTACATGAAGCGGCCCAGCACCATAGACGCGATCAGCGCGCCAATGGCCGCTCCGAAACCAGCGGCCACCGAACCGGCCGCAACCAGGTATCCGGTTCCCCAAAGAGTTCGCGTACAGCAAGCCGCCAGTGCGACAAACCAAACCAGCGCTCCAAACCCGAATAACGGCTGGAACCATGTGTAAGGAAGCCACACTCGCGCAACCGTGGATAACGCAGCGAACGGCAGATACACAGCCGCAAACGACATGAGCACGCACGTTAACAGTGGCGAAAAATCCTTGCGGAGCATCACCCCGAAGCTCTCATGGGAACGCCAAATCGTCACCACCAGAACCACTCCCGGCACGAATCCGAACGCGAGCGCCGCCAAAACCTTAATGACTATCGTCGCGTCGGCAATGTAGACCACACCCAACCGAGTGACTGCGCGCATCCAGACCAGTGCAAGCCCGGCAGCCACCACGGCAAACCACAGCCGGCCTTCGTCGATGATACGGCTTGCAGCCTTCACTGGCGTCCAGTAAAGCGCGGCTAGCAGTTCAAACTGTCGACGCAACATCGCCGCAATGTACCCCCGTGAAATCGTCTATCGGATGCCACAGATGCAGGCTTTAACTGTGCAGTTAGCTGGGCTACATCTTCTTCGTCGCAAAAGGAGTGAACTATGACGCCCACCCGCAAGAACCCCCACGGTACCCTCGGTCAACCTGCCACTGTCCATCTTTCTTGACCAGCAAATGATACCTGCCACCGCCGCAGAGACCACCGCAATTGTGTCCGACGTAAACCAATGCCCGTGTTCGATCCGAGTTGAACCCCACGGCTGAAACCTGAAAGATTACAGTAGCGTTCAACGGAAACGCGTCACCAGAGTTCGAAGAGGCAGCACGAGGTTGCCATCGCTCTTGAATAGCCTTCGTCTCCGTGAGGCCGATCAGCGCAAACTGTGGCAGATCGAATTTGCGCTTCAGGATTAGCTTCTTCTTGTTCTTTGCAACGTAATCTTCGATCAACGGCAGATAGACGGACCTCTGATCTAGCGGAGGTTGCAGACACGAACCGGGACCACGTCCATTTGGTGTGCCATCGGAAGGAAAGGTCTGAGTCTCCTGGGTAATGGCCCACCCCGTAATATCCCACTGCGGCGGCATCTCTGTTCGCAGCAAGATCGAATAGATTTCGTAAGAATCCTTTTCCTCCGCTGCCGTCAATTCGAGTTGGTCTGTTGTTCCCTGTGGTGGCAATGGTGCTGGCGGCTGAGCGCCAACACTGCTGCTGGCCACCGACAAGAACAATACAATGGCGAATACGGACCCCCGCCGCGGCGAGATCGTCAAGGCCATGCATCCATATTGACAGGTCACAAAAATAGCAGTGCGGGTGCCTGAAAATGTTGCGCCGGCCATACTTGTGACGTGGCTGCTTCTACTGACTCGCTTGTCCAGCGACTGTCCGGTGTAATAATGCGTGCTCTGGCTAACTTCACCAACGTGATCAGAAAAGCGATTGCGCCCCACTCCCGCGGAACGGCCCATTCGAAATCAGCAGAACAACAATAAACATGCTGGCCAACAGATCAAAGTACTTGTATCCACATCTTTGTTCGGGCAATCAACAACTATACGGTTAGAAAACGAGAAACGAGAAACGAGAAACGAGAAACGAGAACTAGAAACCAACCACCATCATCCTCCCATCGGTCTCCACCTGATCCCCCGTCGCGTTGACCAAGCTCACCGGTACCGCCGGCCGGTCCACCAGCGAAATCGCATGTACCAGTCCCGTGAACAGAAGGTCGTTCACCACCTTCGCGCGTTCATGATCTATCTGCCCATCCACTGTGTGTACGAATGTGCGATTCTCCTCCGAAAAATCAATCCCGGTATCGTGCGTGGCCGAACATACCCAAACATCTTTGCCATGGAACTGCTCCGGCCGATGCCAGATACGCAAGTGGTGACGCAAGTTGAACGTGTCATTCTGCTTTTGGAACACCAGGTCGGGCGGCCTGCCATCCAGGAACAGCACCGATACCGGAGCCTCCTTGTAACCGCGCTGCTCGGTCATGGCGCGGAAAGTCTCGAGCTTCGACTTCGCGTTCAACTGCTCCGCCGTCGACCAGCCCGCCGCTTGAAACGCGCTCTCCAGCTCTTGCCGGCTGCCAAGAAACATGACGTTCGTAACATCGGATTCCTTAGGAGGCTTGGCGGCACGGGTTCGAAACGGTTGCTCGTTTACCAACGACGCCAGTTCGTTCTGAGGTTCCACCGCCCTCACATTCGGACCCCTCGCGTCGCCCGTCCACGTGAGCGGCTTGGTCAGCTCGATAGTCATCTCGACGCCCGGCTCATAATCGATGTTGGCGTCCGTGGGCTTCAAAACGGCCTGCTTGATCGTCCCCAGCAATTCGCCCAAACCCGAGTATTTCTCAGTCACCTTGTTGATCCCCTGATCCAACCTGCCCGACCCGGTCTGCGACGCAATAATGCCGAGAATCCGGCCATCTTTATCCACGGATTCCCGTGCGTTGTCGACCCCCACTAGCCGCGCCGCAAGCACCGCCTTCTTGCCCCGTGCATCGCCGATCTGATCGAAAACCAACCCGAGCACCGCCTGATCATCCGGATTGACGGCCGCCTTCACCTCTTCGATATGCCCCTTCACTTTCACCCCGGCTGCCACCACGATCTGATTCGCGGCCACCACCGGCACAATCACAACGGCGTCAACCGGCTGATCGACCTTCGCCGTGGCAGTATTGACAGCGCTAGTCAACCGGATTTCCATATGCGTGCCGCTAGGCACCTCCATCGCACGTACAGTTCCCACCACCAGCAACGCAATCCCCCACCTCATCCCCATATGCTAACGCGCACCAGAACCGAAGAACCGAATAACCGAACAACTGAAGAACCGATGAACCGATGAACCGATGAACCGAATAACGGTTCCGTGTTACATTAATTAGCCAAGAACGGTCGGGAAAGGACGAATCCCATGCGAACCGTCGTAACGGCATTCATCTCTGTTTTTTTCATAAGTTGGGGCGCCGCGGCAGATGATTTGAATCTGCGCGCTTGGCAAATGGAATCCAAAGGGGATCCAGCCGCAGCTCGCGAATTTCTGGAACGTAGCGCGCAGAACGGCACTGCGGACTCGCTCGAAGCATACGCGCAGTTTCTGGATCGCCATCACGATCCAGCCGCCCGCGATGCCTATGAAAAGCTTCTGAAAACCGCTCAGGGCGATCAGCGTGTCTATGCCGCCAGCCGCCTGGTGATCCTTGACCTGGTGGCCGGCGATCGCGACGCTGCCGTCCGCCATCTGGACCAGTATCATGCCGCCGGTGGCCGCGACCTCAACCTGCCTCCTCCCTCCACCCCCGCGCCCGAAAAAAGACAGACCATCCCCATCCCAGGGCCCCTGCGCTCCTTCGCCCGCATGGCCGCTCTTTCGCCGGACCTCGGACCGGACGACGTGATTTCTGCCCTCGCGCGCAACGTGGTCACCAACGGCTACCAGGCCGCCAGCAGCAACGAAGCGCTGGAGCAAACGGAATTCCTGAAGCTGGTAATCCGCTATCTCTCACAAGCCCGCGAGCTTGAAAAACTCGGCGGAGCCGACAAGGTCATCAAGATCGAAACCTGCGATTCGTCGCAAACTGCTGAACTGCTGCGCGTGCTCGGCTATCGCATGCGTGGAGCCTGCGGTAGTGAAGTTGTGCTCGAAACCTTGAATGCCACTCGCGCCTTCCTCACCATCGATTCCGGCTTCCCGCTGGCTGAACTCGAACAAAGCCTGCGCACCAATCGCCCCTTCACCTTGGATTACAAACCCACCCAGGCGGTGGTGCTCTATGGTCCTGACTATTGGCTCTCCGCCAAGGATCGCCAGGGTACCGATTTCATCGACTCTTTCTTGGGTGATCCTTCTTTGTGCCGCCTGTACCTGGGCTTATCCAAACTGGACCCCGCCACCGCGGACGAGCTGCGCAAGAATACCACCGTGCAAAAACTTCGCGCCTATGCCCACGTCTTGGATTTCTATGGCGGCATGTTTCAAGTGCGAAACGGGCACGCTGCTGTGCCTGGAGGCGCGCGCAACGAAAAGGTGTGGAGCGAACTGGTGGGCGCCGCGCCCGATAAAGGTAGCGTGTTCTTCGAACGTCTGGTCGCCAAGGACGACGGCTGGCTGGCCAGCTACTTCGATGCTCTCGAGCGAATCACGAATAATTCCGCCAATACTCCGGTGCTGAATTATCTCACCGATCCCGAACGCCTGAAGCGGTTTTACCAGGCTATTCGCGGCAAGGTTACCAGTCCCGGCCCGGCGCGCCCGGTTTTCCGCTCCAATACCGACATGATGCTGCTCACCGCGCGGTTGCGCCTTGATCCGGACGGAAAGCCGCATATTCCAGGCGGCCTGGAGGTGTGGCGCACGCTGTTCGTCGAACATCCGGCCGGAAGCGGCAAATACGATTCCAAGCTCAGCAAAGCTGCGCCGAGTTGGAGAGATCCCGACGATGTGCTGGAAGCGCTCTTCGCACTCTGCCGGAAATCGGTCGAGAACGAGCCGCTCAAGATCTTCATGGCGTTGAGCGATGTCGACCGGCATCGCAAAACGGTGCTGGACGCTCACACGGCGGACCGGCTGGCGCGCGAATACAGGCAGTTCGGCGCGCAGTATTCCCTTTTTGCCGAGGCTCCAGAAGCCTCCAACGCCACCATCCAGCAATTTTTGGATGTCGCCACGGATATCAATCAAATCCATGACCAAGGCTTGCGCGCGGATGCCGCGGGTACCATGCAGGCTCTGGTGGGACTCTGGCAGATTTTCTATCGCCAGGGATCCATCCCTTCCGCCGATGCGGATCACTCGCTTTCCAGCATCCTGGCGCCATTCGCAAAGGTCAAGAGCGAGCGCGAGGTATTCGAGGGCGGCCGCGAAGGCGTAAAGACGCTGCTGGCGGCTACGCAGTCTACATCGGGAGTCTCGCCGCAGGACCGTATGATCGATCTGCTGGCCGGCACCTCTCAACCCGACAGCTCCGACGCCCACACGCAATTGGTCGAAGACATGATCCGCATTTTCGAATCGCAGCGGCTCATTTCACTCGCCGACATTTTCGGACTGGTGGATCATCTGGAGGGCCTCGCCAAGGGCGAAAAAGTGAACAGCGCGCTGATCTCGAAAACCGCCTCGCGCATCGCCGAGATTCAACTCCCGCGCGCCCCGCTGAGTGGCCTGGAGAAGAACGCGCTCAGTTTCGGCTACTGGTCGGAGAAACACATCGAGCTACAAAGAAAGCTGAACCTTCGCGCTTTGATTGATCATGCGGCTACCGATCCCAAAAAGCTGGATGAGATCCGGGGCCTGATGGCGCCTTTCCTGCGCGATTCGCTGGTGGGCCTTAATTACGTGCACTACGCTCCGCCCGGCGCACAGGTGCTCTACACCAATCCCCTCTTCGTCCGGAGCCACGATTTCATCGGCTTGCCAGGCACCAACCAAACTTGGAAGTCCACTGAGGTTGCTGGAACCGGCTGGCCATCGAGCGCGGGTGGGAAACTGATCGGATCGCTCGCCAGCTTGCCTTATGCCCTCGCGGAAGCCGAACAGAATTTCTTGATTCCCTCCCGCGAGCAGGCGCTCATCTGGGGCGATCTGGTTCCTCAGTTGATTCTTTCCGCCACCATCCAGCGCTGGTGGAATGTTACGCCGGCGCAGCTACACTGGGTGGGCCTGCACATGGATTACGGCGAAACCCTGCTGGCCGAGGCCGCGTTGAATCCCCAGCGGCGGCAAGCAGTGCTGGATGCGCTCTCCAACTACGCACCGCCGGCACGCGTGGAAAAGGTGGCCGAGCTCATTGCCGATGGGCGGGTCAAGGCAGCGCTCGAAAACGTCATGCCTTCGGAACTGTTTGCCATTGCGCGCGATCTGCCCGCGTCCGACAAGCCCGGCGATCTCCCGCTCGCCACTGAGATTCGTCGCGAAGCCGGAGAATCACCCAACGAGTTAAACTACGACGCCATCTCGCACGCCTTCGGTACTCCCAAGCCGACGCTCGCTAATTCCTATTCGCCGGAGCTGCTCAATCTGCGCACGTTCCCCACGCTGATGGGCTATTCCAGCAGAATTCTGGCCGAGAGCTGGGAATCGAATTTGCTTTACTACGGCGCGCTGGCCGATCAGTTGCACCTGGCCCCGGCGCAGCTCAACGTCCTGGTGCCGGCCTGGACCCGCGATACGGTGGAGCGAATTTTCGCCACGCACCTGGAAGATTGGCCGGCCTTGCTGCGGTCTCTGCGCCTGGTGGGCGACGATGTCCGCCAGAAGACGCGCAAGCAGGCAGCGGCGGGCGGCGGCGGTTTATAATCCAAGAACGGAAGTTGGGGAGGGGATTCCTTGACGCTATTCAAAAAAACAATCTTGGCCGGAAGCGCGATACTCGCCTCGGGGACGCTGTGGCTCCTCGCGCAGGAGCGCCCGACCTTTCGAATCAAAGTGGACATGGTGGTGCTGAGCTTTACTGTCACCGACAGCAAAGGGCACTACATCAACGGTCTCAAACCTGCCGATTTTCGCGTCACCGAAGACAGCATCGTGCAGAAGATCAATACTTTTGGCGAAGGGAACAAGCCGCCCGTGCAAGTGATGGATGATGGGACCACGCGCCCCCTCAATCCAGCCAACGCCAATGCCGAGGCGGACTCGAAAGCGGGCGAAGTGCGCACCGATTCCTTCGTAGGCACCAACGTCTTCGTACTCTTCGATACCAGCAATTACATGTACCGCGGCTTTGTGTACGCCTCCGACGCCATCGCCGACTTCGTGCGCGGCCTGGACCGCAGTGATTCCGTCGCGGTCTACACTTTCAGCCGCAATCTGAAGCGCGACGCACCACTCACGCGCGATCGTGGCGAGGCTATCTTCGGACTTCGCAAGGCTGTCGCCGGCGATGATGCCGCGCTCTACAACGGCTTGCTGCTGGCCTTGCGTGATGCCGCGAAGGTTCCCGGCCGCAAGGTGATTATCGTTTTCTCGAACGGCCCCGATAACGCCAGCATGGTGGCGCCCGACGATGTCCGCGCCGTCGCCGAAGACGAAGGCATCCCCATTTACGTCATCTCCACCAACGACGTGAACAAGGACCCCATGTCCAGCGCCGTCTTCAAACGTATCTCCACCCGCACCGGCGGCAAAGCGTATTTTGCCAAGACCTGGCAGCGCCAGGTGGAAGCTTTCGAATCCATCCGCGAGGATCTCGGCAACAGCTACACCATCACCTACTACCCGCAAACCAACGCCAACGAAGGTTTCCGCAAGATCAACGTCGAGATCGTCTCCGACGCCGGCAAGAAATACCGCGTCCGCGCCCGTCCCGGATACCGCCCGCGCGGCGGCTTCAACTAAGTGGCAATCCGCGCACGAACTTTAGCATTGAAACCATGCGTTCGCAGGAGTGCGAACGCGGCAAACACGAGTGTTCGCGCCACGCGTAGCGCACGCACTCTTGCGTGCCGCGTCGCCACTCCTGGCGACGCACGGTAGTAGTAAAGATTCAGAGCGGACAGCCCACTACGTCAACTCCTTCAGCTCACCCAGCATCGTCGGAATCAACTCCGACACCGTCGGATGAATATGCACTGCCCGCTGGATAACCTGATACGGCGCCTTCGCATACATGACGTCCAGTATGGAGTGAATGGCCTCGTCACCACCGGTCCCCAAGATCGCGGCGCCTAGTATCTCACCCGTTCCGGCATCCACGACGATCTTCATGAAACCCTGCGTCTCGCCTTTTTCAACAGCACGCCCCACTCTCGTCATCGGGCGTTTGCCGATCAGCGCTCGCCGGCCGCTCTTCCGCACCTCCGCATCCGTCATGCCGGCCCGTCCAAGCGGAGGGTCGATGTACAGGCCATAAGCCAGGATGCGATCGCTCAACCGGCGTGGGTCGTTGTCCAGAAGATTCGCCGCGACAATTTCGAAATCGTTGTACGAGGTGTGAGTGAATGCGCCTTTCCCGTTGCAATCCCCCAACGCCCAAATGCCCGGGACACTGCTGCGGAGCTGATCGTCCACTTCGATGGAGCCGTGCTCGTTAACCGCAACGCCCGCCTTATCCAGACCCAAGTCATCCGTGTTGGGCCGCCGTCCCACCGCGAGCAGGACGTGCGTTCCGTTAATCTCAGAGGCGCCCTCAACACAATCCGCAGTCGCGATAATCTCCTCGCCGTGCCGCGAGAATCCGATGCATTTCGCGTTCAATCGAATGTGAATGCCCTCGCGTTCCAGAATTTCCTGGATTGCCGCCGATACATCCTCATCTTCGCGGTGCGCCAGCCGCGACCCCATCTCAATGATGGTGACTTCACTCCCGAAACGCCGGAACATTTGCCCGAACTCAAGCCCCACGTAGCTGCCGCCTACAATAATCAGGTGCCTGGGCAGAAAGTCGATGTCCAGCAGGGAACTGTTGGTGAAGTATTGGATCTGATCGAGTCCACGCATCCGGGGCACAACCGCGCGAGCGCCCACGTTGACGAATATCCGTTCCGCCGTGAGCCTCTCCGGTCCTACGCTCACCTCGCGAGGCGACTCAAATCGGGCGTGGCCCTGATACACCGAGCAGTTTTCCAGCTTCCGCAGCGAGCTCTCCACTCCAACCCTGGATTGCCCCGATATCGCGTCCTTCCTGGCCTTCACTCGCTTCATGTCCACGCTGACACTGCCAGGCGTTTCGACGCCAAATTCAGCCGCGCGCCTCGCCATATGAGCAGCGTATGCGCTTGCAACCATCGTTTTTGTGGGAATACAACCGGTGTTGACGCAGGTGCCGCCGAATAACTTCCGCTCGATGATTGCCACTTTCATCCCAGCCCCCGCCAGCCTACGCGCCAACGGCGGACCGGCTTGACCGGTTCCAATGATGATCGCGTCGTAAGTGGTACTCATCAAAACCCTATGCAGATCGGAA
>OCTA010004441.1_pt1 | contig 12296 bp, 18 predicted proteins | sample 1538991 | NCBI WGS metagenome assembly OCTA01 (sample SAMEA3539302, study PRJEB22396) | soil metagenome | biome: tundra; feature: field; material: soil | place: USA | collected 2010-05 | depth 0.15 m
TTCTTCGTAGGCCAGGCGACCGGGCGCGGTCGATCGGGAAGTTTCGCAGGTTTTCAGAAATTTTTAACTTGCGTCTTTTCAATAGTTTGGATTTGGGCTATTATTGGGTTAGTTCATGGGACTCCGCGGACCAGCGCCGACGCCGACAGCGATTCGAAGGGTTAATGGGAACCCGTCGAGGCGGCCGTTTCCGGCAAACGAGCCAAATTACGGATCCGGAATCGTTGTGGCGCCCTACGCATTGAGTCCCGCGGCGAAGAAGCACTGGAACTTCCTCGCCGAAAAAATGAGCCAAGCCGGCGTTTTGAAAAGCGTCGACTCCTATGGCTTAGCGACGTTGTGTGAGGACCTGGCGCTAGCGGAAACTCTGCGCAGCGACTTCCGGGCAATGATCACCGCGGCCGAGCGGCAGGCCAAAGACAGGGGGCTGTCGATCAAGGGCCGGGCGACTGGCTTGGTGGCGCAGAGTGTGAATGGACGCCGGCTACTCAGCACGCTGAACGAAATCGAAAGCCGCAATCTGCTAAAGCTTCGCGAATACGGAATGACGCCGGCATCACGGAGCCGAGTGGAAGCGAGTGGCGCCGGCGGCAGCGGAATGATCGATCCGCTCGAAGCGGCGATTGCTGGATAGCGGAACGATTGCAACGATATCCTCAGCGACGTCGCCGGTGTCCCGAATAAACTGAATCAACTGTGTATGTCCAGTTGACTGTGACCACCTTGTATCGTTCGGCGTTGAACGTTTGGAGGAGATCGCGCGCCTCGGTTACTGGAAAGTGCCGATAGCTTTTCAAGGTTCGTGCCATGGTTGATCCTATGCCAGCGGCTGCCAGACTCTGCACTTCAGGCCCTCGCCCGAAAGTCTCTCCAAGAGCTGAGAACGTTGCACTTCGTCTGCGCACGTGACAAGGACGGAGAAACGGTCGGGCGCCGCGCCGTTTTTTCCGGCCTTCGATTTTCGGCGCTTCCCGCCCAGCAGCCCGGCGAGTTCCTTCGCCAGCGGATCGTCCAGGATCTTGTCAAGCTCGTCATCGTCGAAACCGGTCAAAGCGTTGAGATCGAGATTCAGCGCGTCGAGTTCGCCCAGTTCGTCGATCAGCGAATCGCGACTCCAGTCAGTTTCTTCATGCGTGCGATTGTCCGCCAAGCGCAATGCTTTGACCCTGTCCGGAGGAAGATCAGCAACGTGCACAGGCACTGTCTTGTAGTGGTTCTTTAGCGCAGCAAGACGCCGGACATGCCCGATAATTATCACAAAATCCCGGTCGACGACTATCGGCGATTGCCAGCCGAACTGTTTTATTGAAGCCGCGACCTTGGAGATCGCCGCTCGAGTGATCACACGTGCATTGTTTGGATACGGCCGGATTCGTCCGATTTCCAACCATTCTATTTTGAGATCGCCGGCACCGGGTGCGGCTGGCGTTAGCTTTGGTTTGGGCATGTGTTCCTCACTATACACCCGGCACCTCGCCTTTCTCAATAGCTTGGTGACAGGGGTCGCAGACGGAAAGCAGATTTTCAAAGACCAGCCGCAGGTGCGGAAACTGCGCGATCGGTTTTTTGTGGTGAACTTCCGTTGCGACCATCCCATGGCACTTGATCATGGCTTGACACGCTGGGTGGGTTGCAAGCTTAAAAATGCGTAGACGCTTCCAGTCCGAATCGTAGCCGCGTTCGTCCGTCGTCTTCGGCTTGAACACTCGAGCCTGTTTGGGGATGTCTGGCATTAGGCGATCGCCGCCAACTGCGAAGCCCAGTGCGCCGCGCAGATGAACCGTCCTTCGGCGAGCTCGCGGATGTGACGCCAACAAGCCGGGTCGCCGCATGGGACCCGCGTCAGCCGGCGAATGATCGCGTTCCCGCCCAAACGGTAGTCGTCCGGAAATCGTATTGCTTTGACCAGCGCGCCGCCGGGCTCCTTCTTGAGGCGCTCCAGTCGAACATCGAACAAGGCTCCCCATGACATGCTCTGAATAGGAGTTTCAGCGATCGCTACGACGCGGCCGATCCGATGACCGTTAGTGCAGATGTCCCCACGCTGGAGGGTGTGGACCGGGGTGCCGAGAAATATTTCTGCTGGCCAAGAGCAGCGTCCCTCGACTTCTTTAGAGCCGCACGTCGCGCATATCGTGTCACATAGGCAATCACCGAAGTCGGACTCAATACGATTCTGGTGACGCCCTCGGCGTAATTGGTTCGGACTGCAACACGCACGGATGGAGTTCTGGAGGTCCGGGCAGCGGTGACAGAAGTTAGGGCAGATGTGGGTCTGCTTCAAACCGTCTCCATCGCGAAGGCATTGCGAAACTGTACGGGCGCCGCGGTGTAGGCCTCCCTTACCGGATGCGCCGGGTAATTCAGGTTGGTGTGCCGGATGCAGAACAGATCATAGTCTCGGAGCAGGAGCATCACGCGAAAGTCACGCGCAAGCCAGCCTCCCTCATTGCCCCAGGCACATACTATTTTCTGCGCATGCTCCGCCTGCGTCAGAATGTGAATGTCGTTGTCCGGGCCGGATGCGAGTTGAGGCGAGAGCTTGCGGAGGTCGCCGGGGATAGTCGCCCGGTAGGACCAGAGATTCGTCACTACCAGGCCGGCGAATCCCCAGCGCTTCGAAAAGCCGATGCACTTCCTGATCGTCGGATCGTCGAACACGTCATCAGCAGTGCTCGGGTTTAACATGATCCAATTCACAATGCCGCCGGTCCCGATCCAGTCGCGGCGAAGCACGTAGCGGTGGTTGTCAGGCATTAGGTTTGAATAGCCCTTCCTGCCCGAGTCGTTCGAGTCCGCGATGCGTTATATTCTCCATGCGCAACCATTCGGACAGCGGCCGGACGCCAATTCTGATTTGAGCGCGCCGGAGCATCGAACAGAGAAACTGAATTTCAGCATGGTGGTTGCGATCGGCGAAGAAATCTGACTTGCGGGCAATCACCGCCGTTGGGTATCTCTTGTCTGGAAGCGCATGCAGCAGACCCCAGCCGGTCGGCAGCTCGTCGGGCTTGACCATTCCTTCCGGACAAAGATAGTAACGCTCGGCGCCCATCCCGATTTCCGGAACTCGTCTCACCGGTTTGTGGCGATCGCGGAGGAAATCGGCGCGCGATATTTTGCACTCGATCAGGATTGAGCGGCCAGATCGCCATCCGATAACGTCCGGATTCTCTCCGGCCCGGGACTGGAATTCATAGAAGACGATCCCGCCGCATTTGCGGTAGAGATATCGGACTCCGAGTGCAACAAGTTCTTTGTGGGTGTAGTTGTGCTTCCGGTCGGCGGCCATTTCTCTGGTCAAGTCTACCATGGTAGAAGTTCGGTTTCTGCCATGGCAGAAACATCGTAAAACGTGCTCACCGCGTAATGTTCTGATAGGCTTGGGCTGAGTGGCAGTAATTTATGAACCGCAGACCTGCGACCATTGCGGGTCGATTACGTGGTGCGAACGGCGCGGCCCGAGCGTCCGGACCAGGCGATTCCCCAAGGGCTCGTGGCAATGCCGCGGTTGCAAAATCGTTGAGTTCTTCACCTTCCTCTTTCAGCCATTGGGCTATATCCTACTTCCCTGGCAGGCAAGGGTACTGCGAGAACTTTACGGGACCGTCACGCCTGAAGACGGCCGGCGCCAGTATCGGTCAGCGTACATAAGTGTGGCAAAAAAACAAGGTAAAGCCTTGTGCCTTAGAACGCCGATTCCTACGCCAACTGGCTGGACAACCATGGCTGATATTGCTGTCGGTGACCGCGTATTTGACGATGCGGGAACGGAGTGCAATGTCGTCGCCGTGTCGCCCGTTTACCTGGATCACGATTGCTGCGAAGTGACTTTCAGCAACGGCGAAACTATCGTGGCTGATGGCGGCCACCAGTGGACGACGTGGGATCGACGGATGCGAAAAGCTTACGACTTCCATCGTGGCGACGGCGCACCATTCCCGGAGGACTGGCCCAATTGGTCATCGGCTAACGCATCGCGGAGGAAGTACGATGACGGCGCCCGAGAGACTATGCGCAAGATGCGAGCAGCAGGAATGTCGTCGGGCGAGATCGGACTATTGCTTAAACGGACGGCCGACGCGGTCCAGCAGCAATGGAACAAAACCGATTCAAAAAACGCGATTAGAGCTACGACGAGAAGCACTGAAGACTTGGAAAACTCCGTCTTTGTTAAAACAGAGCATAATCACTGCATCCCGGCAGCTAAACCATTGCAATGCGCTAACATCGAGTTGCCTATTGACCCGTATGTGCTGGGCTATCTGTTGGGCGATGGCGATACGCGGGGAGGCCGCGTAGCGTGTGATCCGCCGGACAGAGCCTGGATCATGAACGAATTTAGATCGGCAGGTCTGGAGGTTGGGGAGCATTCGGATGTCGGCCACTTCGGGGTCCATGGAATACTTTCTCAATGGAGGGCGCTGGGCCTCGATAAAGGAAAGCACATCCCGCCGATTTATCTCCGTGCTTCTGTGTCGCAGCGACTTGCTTGCGTACAAGGCTTGATTGATTCGGATGGCAGTGTGGACTCGCATGGATCCTTTCGTTTCACTAACACAAATCCACTCTTAATAGCCGGATTCCAGGAACTGATAGCTTCGTTGGGATGTATTGCTCACTGCTATGAAAGAAATGAAAGAGTACGGGCGGGCGAAGTAAACGCGGACTCTGGCGAGATAGCAGTCTCGGCATCACTAATGCTATCGAGGCTGCCACGCAAGGCTGCGCGCGCGCGTACGAAGTGGGGTCGCGAACAGGCGGCACACTACGTTGTGTCGGTAAAGAAGATCAGCCCGGTTCCCGTTAAATGTATACAAGTAGACTCTCCCAACAATCTGTACCTAATCGGCCGTACGATGCTGCCGACGCACAATAGTTTTTTGGTCGGCGGCCTACCTGTCTATCACTTACTTCTTGAAGGCGAGCCGCGGCCGGAGGCCTACGGCGCCGCGAGCGCCCGCGAACAAGCGGGGCTGGTTTTCAAGAGCGCATCCCAACTGGTGAATGCGAATCCGCTTCTCCTCTCGAAGTTGAAAGTCCTGCCGTCCACGAAGCGTATTATCTCGCGAGATGGGTCTGGTTTCTATGCAGTTCTGTCGGCCGACGGCAACGTTCAAGACGGAATCGAGCCGAGCCTCGCGATACGCGACGAGTTGCACAGATGGACGTCAGCTCGAGCCGAAGTCCTCCGCGACGTCATGCGCAAAGGGCAAATAAGCCGTGATCAGCCGCTGGATATCGTGATCACAACCGCTGGTGCCGAGTTTGAAAGTAAACTTTGGTGGGGGGAATATGAGTACGCAAAAAACGTGTTGTCCGGTGCCATCAAAGATCCAACCCACTACGTGGCAATCTACGAGGCTGATCAGAAGCGCGTTTACACTGATCCGGACTACTGGAAATCGCGCGAGGCCCGCGTAGCGGCGAACCCGAGTCACGAAGACCTGGGCGGCTTTTTGAGGGACGCAGCAATCGTGGGTGAAATGAATAAAGCTCTCGCCGATTCAGCCGAGCGGCCGAAATATCTGCGATACCATCTCAACGTCCCACTAACGACGCTCGAGGAACCGGTGATTGATATTCCGAAGTGGATTGAGTCCGGCGATCCGCTGGCCACGGAGGGGAACGCCGTCGACCTCCGCGAGTGGCCGGAGTATGATTTCGAGCTTCTAATCAAAAAATGGGGTTTGGAACAGCGCCGATGCTGGGCCGGAGTCGATGCGAGCTGGACGACCGATTTAACGGCCGTAGTTTTCATCTTTGACCCCGTTGACGAGAAGGAAGAACTCTGGACGCTTCTACCGTTTTTCTTTTTGCCGCGCGGGCAACTAGATAAGATCGAGCGTATGTGCCGCGGCGCGAAGATTCGGGACTGGGTCGACAAGGGATTTATCACCGCAACGCCCGGGAGCGGTATCGACATGAGCCAGGTTCAGGAACGGATCCGGTGGGGCACGAAGCAATTCAATCTCGAGATGGTTCCCTATGATCGGCTGAACTTTCGCACCGAGGCCATGCGTCTTTCGGAAGAAGGAATCCGCTGCGAAGAAGTGCAGCAGTCCTTTCTCAATCTGAGTTACTCCACCAAGTTCCTACTATCGGCGTACGGCGACAAAAAGTTCCGGCATGGGAATAACCCGGTGATGAATTGGATGGCATCCTGTCTTCAGTTGGCGTATGACAAGAAGGACAATTGCCAACCGAACAAGCCGGAGCGGATGAAGAGCTCGAAGCGAATTGACGGGATCCAGGCGACGGTGACCGGGTTGAGCCAGGCGCTGATTGCGCCGCGGGTCTACGGAGGCTCGATCGAAGCATGGTAGAAAGTATCCTAGGATGATTTGGTTAATTGTAAGAAGCAGTTCGGATCGCTGGAAGTACGTACCCGCTGAAGCACCATGTTGGAAAGGCGAGATAAACATGTCCTTCCTTTGGTTCTCAATGACGGTGGGATGGCAGCGAAAGCACCAAGGCGTGGTAGAGTTTCCCTAAGGAGATCGGTGAAACGAGAGCAACGCAATACCATGGCCTTCAGTGTGTCCGGCTTCAGGATCAGGCCTTTGACTGAAGATCCATTGCGCGGAGCTTATGGACTCGCGTGGTACGAACGCAAGCCGCGCTCTCTCAGTCCTGACGAGTGGAAGAACCTGGATGCTGCAGTGCGGAGCGGAATCGTCTCGTCCTTCGAATATTTCGACTGGAAGGAAAACGTGCGCTGACTCTGATATGAAAGCGGAAGAGACGAGGCGCGGCGGTCGGTACCGAGCGCGGGAGCGCGGTGCCAACGATGTCCAGGAACCGGTTCCGTTCGAATTGCCTGAGCCAGGCGCTCATTGCACCGCGGGTCTACGGAGGCAGCATCGAGGCGTGGTGATACCCTTGGTAGTGTCTGAAATGTGCGTTGAAGCGAACTTTCGTTTTACGGCTCACGATCTCTCAACCGAAGATAGAGCCAAGGATCGCCCCGCCAGACACAGCAGGCCGGTAGTTCTTGTTCAGAAGGTCTTAATTCGTTCTTCGAGTTCTTTCAGTTCTTGCGCCTTCGTAAAGATATCCTCTGCCAGCGTGGCAGCATTGCCGAGCAAATTCTGATGTTCAAAACGCAGATCGTGCACCAGAACTGTTGCGGCTGGGACGCCAGGCTCTTTGTAGTGTAAGTGAGTAGGATCTTTAAGCACGCTCTCGATGCGGCCTCCCAATTCCGTGAGCAGCTTACGTTTTTGTTCAAGTTCGACACTGGCCGTCGCGATGTCGGACCTTAACGCTTTCGCCCTTGCGTGCGCTCGTCCCTGCACAGCAAACTTCTCATCGTCGCTCATAGTTCCCGAAACAATAATAACACGCCATGTTTTGGCGTTTTCATGCTCGGTTAGGTGTCCTTAAAGTGCGTGACGGTCTGGCTCAGTCACGTTCGCCCCATCCATAGCGGCAGAAATGCTTCGTCGGATGTTGCTTAATATTCTTTCCAGCCTGCCGTCGCTCCTTGTGACGCACGAATCCCCGGTTCTTGAGATCCTCCGTGGTCGGCGATCCGCACGCTGGACACCGATCCCCATTCGCTGACGCTTTGCTCGTTTTCATACTTCTATCGTATCGCTAGCGTGTGGGTCTCAGGCCAACAGTTCTGCGAGTTCCCAAACGTGATCGGTGAGATTCGACTCCATCGCGGGCGTAACGCGAATACTGGAATGAATCCGGCAGAAATTATAGTAGGCGAAGTGAAGGCAGTACGCGGCCCACAGGTTCTCCCACTTTTTTGAAAAGCCATTCGTCAACCTTGTCAATCGGCGCATCTGCATTCTGATCGTGAGATTCTGACGCTCAACGATGCTGGTGCAGATACGTGCGGGATCAGGATTACCGAGAACTGGGACCACCTCCACGGAAGCGACCTCAGCGGGGCTGTAGCGGCCTTCGCCTTCGGTGGACGAACGGTATACCTTGATGAGTTGTGCGAAGTCTACACGGTCTGCCAGCGTGTCGGAGATGGCCTTCACGTAGGGCGCGAAACCGTCCGTCGTGATTTGAAAATTCTGCGATGAGGTTGCGTGGCGAAGGCCCTCGATAAAAACATCCGTGGTTGCTTTGCTTCTGCGACCAAGGGCGAAGTTCAGGACCAACTTCGTATTGCGCTCGACTGCGGTAAAGCAATACGCGTCTCCGACACTTTCATCGTGCGCTTCCTCCGGCCCCTTATGCCCTTCCTTTTTTTGAACGAATCCCCAAATCTCGTCGCACTCAACATCCCGTACCGGGACATTGACGATCAAGCGGCCCATCAGCGCTTCGCATTTTTCACCGGCCAAGGTGAGCAACCGCATGATGGTATTTCGATCCAAATTCGTGATGCGTTCCGTGGAGCGAATCGAGTTGCCTTCGATCAGGAGGCGAAGAACGAGCACTACTTTCTCCTGGGGAATATAGCTGCCTTCGAGCGCCGGTTTGTGGGCTTCGGTGTATGTCGTTTTGCAGGCCGGGCAACGAAATCTCTGAAGGCCATTGCGGTGTTTGCCGAAGCGTTGACATGAAACCTGGCAAGCCTCGCAAGTCATTGTCTCTACGGTTTTTGTTGCGCTCTTCATACTTCAATAATACAGCTATCGTTAGTTGTTTGTCAACGCAAAACAGCATTCGATTGCAGACTGTATTTCCTTTACTTTTAATGGTTTGAGAGGGTAGAATTAGCTTGGTGGCTGGGTACTCCCCGTAGGCCACCAAGCCATTGTGTCAGGGCCTTACGGCCCCGACGATGGAAACTCAACGGTTAGGGCCAGCTTCCAGATTCGCAGCCGGTAGCTGGTCCGTCCCCGCCGTCGTTTGATTGTGAGTCTCACGAGCACCTCCTTTCGAGTGCAATTATACTCAAGTGACAGAAACTAAAAGTCTTACTGTGTCTATGTATGTCTCTGTTCGTGTCTCACTCTGTCTCGTTTTGTCTCAGTTGTCGCGAATTCTTTGAGTTGATGAGCTTGGCGATGTCCTTAGATCTGAACAGTCTACGGCCTGGGCCGCCTATAGGAGTGAGGTCTCCAGCCTCGGCCCAGCGGTCAATCGTTCGAGTCGATACACCCAGAGCGATGGCCGCCTTTTGTTTACCAACGAATTCGAGATTGGAGAGCACTTCTGGTCTTGGCTCTAGCAATCGCCGAGACTTCTTCTCGGCAGGCAGTAGGGTTTCAGAGGGTCCCGGTTTGGTCGTGCCTGAAGGCGACTGCTCTCCTGCTATGGGATAGTTCCAGTCTCGCGATATGACGCTGAGTTGTCGGCGCTCCGGATCGTTGGCTTGTCTGGCGGCAACCTGCTCAAGTTCGTCCTGATACTTTCTCCAGGTTTCGGATGCTCTGAAGCCGTCCCATATTTCCGGGAGCACTTTGCCGTTCAACCGCGAAATTACGTTCGGAAATGTAAACGTAGGCGATGTGTACTCCATAAGCGTATCGGACAAGAATGTCTCGACAAACGCCGTTACTTCCTTGTCGATGCGTTCCACGGACCATGATGTCTGACACGCTTCATGTGTGAACTGGGACAACACATGCAGAAAGAACGAGCGGACCAATGCGTCGATGGCCTCCTGTCGGCCTCCGATGCCGATTGTGTCCGGGAGCAGTTCCTTTTTCCCTTTTTCAAGCTCCCTACCGGCCTCAATCTTTGACTTGTAGATTCGCGCTTTTGCCTGTTGAGGTAGATCGTCAGGAAGCCTCATTGTTCCCCTTGCGCCGACGCGACGAAGGGCTTACCATGAGGGGTGTTCAGGTCCTCGCGGAAGCCCCGGCGTTTTGCGCCGGGCTTTCGTTTTTTGTATGGACCATTCTATCCGGTTTCTAACCTGGGGCTGAGAAGGGAGACGGCAATGAGGACTGTATTCCGTCTATGGACTTCACTAATAGTTCTCGGGATTGCACTCCTGGGTCAGGCCCCGCCGAAGGATGTTAACGGCTGGGGCAAAATCAAATGGGGCATGACGGTCGCCCAAATAAAGGCGCTATATGGTGCTCAGGTACAAGACTCGGACGGCAGCGGCGGGAACAGCGCGGACTACATAGAAAAACTGGTCATCAAGGGCTTTGCTATCGGCGACGACAACATGGACGTCTCTGTCAACATCGATCCAAAATCTAAGCTGATCAAAGAGGTGTCCTTTTCTCTAGCAGCATCATCGATGCCGATTAAGGAGACCGGAGATAATCTGCTTCGACAGGCGCATGTTCAAAAACTCGCCAGAAGCGTAACCTATGCTCACCTGAAAGACTCGCTTACGCAAAAGTACGGGCGGCCAACCAGCGAGGAAAAAGAGTCTAATGGAAGCGGAGACACCTTTGCTACCTGGATGTTTCCCTCAACCGTTATTCGACTCTATCTGGCAGAGGCGACGAACATCGAGTTTGGCATTCTTCGCTTGAGATACACCGCGACCGACAAGAAGGCGCTGGACAAGCTCTGAGACGCTAAGACCACACTACCTCCAGGTCGGCATCCGGCTTCGCGAGAAGATCAATGTCAAATATTCAAACTGATTCAAACTGAGACACTACCAACTATTCGGCTTGCTTGCGCGGTCTTCCGCCGCCGCGCGTCTTGCGTGCGGCGGCCATGCGCCGGTAATGTTCCGCCCCAAGCCTCTTGGCCGTCGTGCTCCCGCCTTTGTGACCCAGGACAGCAGCGGCAGTCATCCGTTGTTGCTTGATGAGATCGTCGGCTAGGGCGAGCGCCGCGCGAAGATTCTCCCGGCAGTGCGCGGTCCGGTTCTGTGGAAGGTCGGGAATGGTTTCCAGAGTGAGATCGGTATCGGCGATTAGGTCCCGAAGTGCCACCAGTGAAGCGCGGTCAGATGCCATACTTCAACGGTACGGCGGGATCGTCGGGAATGCAATCGTTTGCTGTTTTTCGATCAACGCACATTTCAGACAGTACCATACCCTTGCGACGGTCCGCGAATTCGGGCATACTTAGCCCATGAAGCTTTTGACTTTGGCATTGTTATTCCTGGCTCTCTCCGTTACCCCGGCTTTGGCTCAACACTCTGCGACCTTGAACTGGTCTTGGTCCCAGGGAACCGGCGATGCAGCCACAGGCTTTCACATCTGGCGAAGTACGGGGACGACGTGCACAACCGGTCAGACCACACCGTACGCCACTGTCTCTTCATCCACGATCCTGACCTATGTCGACTTGGTGGTGCTGGGCGGGACAAGTTACTGCTACACAGTTTCGTCTTTCAACTCGGCCGGCGACAGCGCGATGAGCAATAGCTATACTGCGGTAATCCCGATAGCCGTTCCAGCGGCGCCCACAGGCCTGACCGGCAGCGCGAAATGATTTTAGAAAATTACGGTAAAGGAGAAATGTAATGTCATTCATTTTAATCGCGACCAGCACAGGCGATGAGCTGATCCCTGCAAAAGATACGGTCGTTGCCGCTTCGAACCTCCGTGAGCCACTTGAAGACATGCGCATTGACCGGGCTAAGGAACGCGCTGAATGGCTCGCCAGGAATCCGTTACCGTGGTGGGCACAAGAATGCGTCATCCACAGCGAGCGGATTGAGGAGGTTCCGGTCGTATGAAAAATGAGGGAATTACCAACTTGACTCCCTCGATAGATCGGTGTTGACATCGCGATAGCGCGGTGCTAGAATGTCGGTATGGCAAAAGCGAAGCCACCTGAAGAAAAGATGATTTTGGTGTCTGTCAGGATGACGCGAGCGCAGTACCGCAAGATTGTGCGTGCCGCCAAGAACGGCAAGGAATCCTTTAGCGCCTACGTGCGGCGTGTGTGCGGGGTTAATCCGTAGTGTTGAGAACGTTCCAGTTTTGCCTTCAACCCAACGCCACGCAAGAGGCGTTGTTGACTCGCACGCTGGCCGACAATTGCGAGACTTTCAATGCTTGCCTCCAAGAGCGGCGTGAGGCGTGGAAGCTTCAACGGAAATCGATCACGTATCGCGATCAACAGGCCGAACTGACCGAGTTACGCAAAGACCCGACCTTCCAATGGATGGCCTGTGACGTTCAACGCGATCCACTGCGGCGCGTGGACCGAGCGATGAAAGCGTTCTTTCGCCGGTGCAGAGCCGGTCAGAAGCCTGGCTTCCCGCGTTGGCGGTCTCGCCATCGCTACGATTCGTTCGCCTTCAGCTTGCCGGTGTGTCGGGAGCGGTCGGTCAAAATCCCCAACGTGGGCGACATCCGAGCGCGAGGTGGCAGACTGGGCCGGTGGCGGACCCGAAGCTGATGCTGCTCATCGACCGCCGGCCGGTCGACCTGTCCTTTCCGGAGCTGCGGCAATTGATC
>OCTA010004442.1_pt1 | contig 12295 bp, 14 predicted proteins | sample 1538991 | NCBI WGS metagenome assembly OCTA01 (sample SAMEA3539302, study PRJEB22396) | soil metagenome | biome: tundra; feature: field; material: soil | place: USA | collected 2010-05 | depth 0.15 m
TTTTCCCAGCCCACAGGACCATCACCGCGGATCAAGATCACGTAAGTTCAGTCTAGATGACGTGCAGACGATGGGTACGGGACTGCGGCCTTGGCCGCAGGAACCACAGCCGGTAGTAACGGCAAGGGACCTCCGGCCAGAACAGCCAGCCTGCGTCAGTCAGCACCGGCACCGCAGCTTGCGCGTCCGCTAGCGACCGGACCTGGGCGAGCATGTCGATGACCGGTTTGGCGCGCAGCCCGGGAACCGAGGTCGAGCCAATGTGCTCGACCGGGCCGGCCTGCCACTGCCGCAGTACCTCTTCCGTCTGAGCCCGCTGCTCGGCAAGCCGGTCAGGCCAGACTTCAGGTCGCCCACCGCTCGCTGAGTTCCTGCCAGGTCGGCGGGGACCCGGCAAGCGGCTGGCGCTCGCGGGCCCGAAGTCCGTCGAGGATTACCGCGAGATACCGCTGCCGCAGCTGCTGCGTGCGCTCGGGACTGGAGCCTTTGACGGCAGCGACCATCTCGAAGACGACCGAGATGTCATGGACGTCGACGTCCGGTCGCAGCACGCTGCTGACGCGGTCAAACAGCACCTGCAGCAGCTGGTTCGCGCGATCGGCCAGGGCGAACATGTCCTTGGTGGGCGCGAACGTGCCGGCCAGTGCCAGCGTCATCGAGCTGGTGTCGGCATCGACGAGGCGGCGCATGAAGTCGGCGAAGACGGTCCACGTGTCGCGCTCGTCGGCGAGCGCAGCCCGCGTCTCGTCGACGAATCGCGCCAGGCCGTCGGTGCACAGCTTGCGCAGCAGCTGCTCCTTGCTGCCGTAGCGGGAGTAGAGCGCGCTGATCCCGACGCCCGCGTGCTTCGCGACTGCCGTGATCGGGGCAGTGTGGTCGGCGAGAAAGACCGCTCGGGCCGACCCAAGTATGCGCTCGTCATTGCGTGCTGCCTCGGCCCGCCGGCCGCTCAGCGGCACCCGCGCCGTCTGGCTCACCGCGTCCGTCTGGCTCACCGCGTCCGTCTGGCTCACCGCGTCCGTCTGGCTCACGGCGCCAGTTTCGCTCACGGCGCCAGTTTGGCTCGTGCCTTCGGTGCTGCTGATGGCGGCCAGTTTACTGGAACAAAGAATTCCGTTCTGCTGTTCTCGGAACGGAACAGTTTGTTCCGGTCAACTGGATGTCCCGTGCTCCCAATCGCTACCCCCGTAAACCGATGGCGCTGGCCGGCGTTCGCAGGTGCTCAGGCGCGGCCTCGCGAGCTGACAGGCTGGTGACGCCGGGCACCGCCACTGCCGTCTTGACCTGAACGGTCTTGTACTTGCGGCTGTTCTTCTTGCGCCTGCGGACCTTGCGGGTGACATAGCGCTCGATCAGGAACACCTGCGCGGCGTGCGGGAAGATCGCCGGATGTGACCGGGAGCATCCATCACCTGGATAGTGCGTTTCTCCTCGTGCCCATGCCCGGTCCCGGTGACCTGGTGGCTGATCGGGACGCTGGCCCAGTCGAGGCTGTCGATGGCATCGAAGAGTCAGGCCCCAGCCTGATCACCAACTACGACGCCGGCACGCCCACCGGGTACGGCGCGGGATACCGGGCGCACCTGCGCTCGCTGAAGCCTGGCGCGGTCATCTTCCGCGCATGTTCGGGCCCGAGCGCGCTGCTGCCGATGCCACCTGCCGGAGCTGCGACTGACAGATTCCTGCTCGCTATCCCCGCCAGCTACCCTGCCCGGTGCCTCCCGTAGTGTCGAAGATGCCGGACTGGCCTGCCAATCGGCCTGGGGACCGCAGGCCGCCGCGACGCTCGGGGTTTGAAACGAGGTGATCGGCGCGGAGCAGCGCGGCCTGCCTGGCCGGATTCAGCCGATGCTGGCCACCGCCGGCGAGCTGCCGGTCGATGACGGCAGCTGGGCCTACGAGATGAAGTGGGATGGCGTGCGGGCCATCGCCTACCTCGACGGCGGCCGGGTCCGCCTGCAGTCCCGCAGCGGCCGCGACATTACCCGGACCTACCCTGAACTAGGCGGCCTTGCCGCAGCATGGTCAGGGAACGGAGCCGTGCTCGACGGGGAAATCGTGGTCCTCGGCAGCGGCACGTCGCCGAGCTTCGGGGCCCTGCAGCAGCGGATGCACCTGACCGCCGCGGCGGAGGTGCGGCGCCTGGCGACAGCGGTGCCCGTCACGTACCTGGCGTTCGACCTGCTGTATGCGGACGGACGGCTGCTCCTCGATGCACCTTACCGGGAGCGGCGCGCGCTGCTGGACGCCCTGGCTCTGGATGGACCGCGCTGCCAGAGTCCGCCGTCGTTTGCCGGCGAGTCCGGCGCCGACATGCTGCGGGTCTCGGTGTTGCAGGGCCTGGAGGGCGTGATAGCCAAGCGGCTGCATTCCCGTTACGTGCAGGGCCGGTCTGGCAGCTGGCGCAAGATCAAGAACATCCGGCGGCAGGAAGCCGTCGTGGGCGGCTGGAAGCCCGGCGAGGGCGGCCGCGCCGGGCGGATCGGATCTCTGCTGATCGGCGTGCACGGGCTGGAGGGCCTGAGCTACGCCGGTCACGTGGGAACCGGGTTCAGCCAGCCGACGCTGGCGCTGCTCGCCCGGCGGCTTGCCCCGCTGCGCCGCGGCACCTCGCCATTCGCGGGGGTAGTACCGGCCGGGCACGCGCGCGGTGCAGTCTGGACCGAGCCTCTGCTGGTGGTGGAGGTGGCCTTCGCCGAGTGGACGAGCGCGGGACGGATGCGCCACCCGTCCTACAAGGGCCTGCGCGACGACAAGGACCCGGCCGAGGTGATCCGCGAGCCGTGACGCCGACAGGCCTCTGTCCAGCTCGCAGGGCGTACGGCTATCTCGCCGCGTTCGGCGGCTGCTCAGCCAGGCCGTTGTCCTGGATGACCTGCCGGTACCAGTGCGCGCTGTCCTTGAGCGTCCGTTCCTGGGTCGTGTAGTCCACGTGCACGAGGCCGAATCGCCGTTCGAGGCCGAGGGCCCATTCGAAGTTGTCCAGCAGCGACCACACGAAGTACCCGCGCAGGTCCACCCCGTCGCTGATCGCGCGGTGCGCGGCCCGCAGATGCGCGTCGAGGAAGTCGATGCGCTCTTTGTCGGGCACGGTGCCGCCCGGGCCCGGACGGTCGTCGGATGCCATGCCGTTCTCGGTGATGTAGAGCGGCGGGACCCGGTATTCGCGGGCCACCCAGGTGAGCAGTTCGTGCAGCCCGTCCGGGTCGATCTCCCAGCCCATCTGGGTCTGGGGTCGGCCGCGGTCGACCATCTCGGCTTCCGGGCAGGCCACCCAGGGCGAGGGCCGGCCGTCGGCGTCGGCGATCTCCGCCGCCGTCCGCGCCCGGGAGTAAAAGCGGCGGTAGTAATTGACGCCGAGGAAGTCGATGGGTGCGGCGATGTGCGCCAGATCGCCGTCCTGGATGTGGTCGGCAAGCCCGAGGTCGGCGACCTCGCTGAGCAGCCGCGCCGGGTAACCGTCGGCGAACAGCGGATCCAGGAAGAAGCCGTTCTTGCGTGCGTCCAGTTTCGCTGCGGTCTCACGATCGGCGCTGGCGTCGCTGGCCGGCAGCATGGGGGAGATGTTGAGTGTGATGCCGAGCCGGCTATCAGGCCGCGCGGCACGCATCCGCTCGACCGCGAGGCCGTGGCCCAGCAGCAGATGGTGGCCCGCCGCCAGGGCAGCGGCGGGCTCGGTGCGACCGGGCGCATGCACTCCCTGGGCATATCCGTAGAACGCCGAGCAGAACGGCTCGTTCAGGGTGGTCCACCAGTCGACGCGATCGCCGAACTCCTCGTGCACCAGCGCCGCGAAGTCGGCGAAGCGCAGCGCGGTGTCGCGCGCTGGCCAGCCGCCCGCGTCCTCTAGCACCTGCGGCAGGTCCCAGTGGTAGATGGTCACCCAGGGCCGGACGCTGGCCTTGTCGAGCTCGTCAAGCAGCCGGTGATAAAAACCGGCACCCGGCTTGTGCAGCGGTCCGCGCCCGGTGGGCTGGAGCCGGGGCCAGGCCATCGAGAACCGGTAGTACTGGGCACCGAGCTGGCCCAAGATCGCCGCGTCGCGCGCATAACGATGGTAGTGATCGCAGGCCTGGTCGCCGGTATCGCCGTGCAGGATTTTGCCGGGCTGGTGGCTGAACCTGTCCCAGATTGACGGCTGCCGGCCGTCCGCATCGACGGCACCCTCGATCTGGTAGGACGCCGTTGCGGTCCCCCAGCCGAATCCGTCGGGAAAGTTGATCACAGCCACTCCGATCCGTATTGGCATCTGGCCGACCGGCTGAATACCCGGTCCAGTCGATGAAGTCGCCCGGTTTATGGCATTGTGCAACGGTCGGCCAGCCTGTCTTAGTCAGGCCGGCAGTCCGCCGCGCGCGATGAGCTGCCGGGCGATCACGCCGCGCTGGATCTCGTTGGTGCCCTCACCGACGATCATCAGGGGGGCGTCCCTGAAGTAGCGCTCGACGTCGAACTCCGTCGAGTAGCCGTAGCCGCCGTGGATCCGCACCGCGTCCAGGGCGATCTGCATGGCGACCTCGGAGGCGAAGAGCTTGGCCATCCCGGCCTCCATGTCCGCACGCTGCCCGCCGTCCAGCCGGCGGGCGGCGTGCAGGACCAGCTGCCGGGCAGCGGTGAGCTTGGTCGCCATGTCCGCGAGGTAGTTGCCGATCGACTGGTGCTGCCAGATAGGCCGGCCAAAGGCCTCCCGTTCCTGCGCGTAGCGGAGGGAGTCCTCGAAGGCGGCCCTGGCGACGCCCAGCGCCCGGGCGGCGACCTGAATGCGGCCGGTCTCCAGCCCGGTCATCATCTGCGCGAATCCGCGGCCCTCGGTGCCGCCGAGCAGCGAACTGGCCGGGGCGCGGTAGCCGTCGAGGCTGATCTCGCACGACTCCACGCCCTTGTAGCCGAGCTTGGGCAAGTCGCGGGACACCGTCAGGCCCGGCCCGTGCTCGGCCAGCAGCAGGCTGATGCCGCGGTGCGCAGGCTCGGCGGCGGGATCGGTCTTGCACAGCAGCGCGATCAGCTGCGCCCGGCGCGCATTGGAGATCCAGGTCTTGGTGCCGTCGACGAGGTAGTCGGCGCCGTCGCGCCGGGCTGTGGTGCGAATCGCCTGCAGGTCCGAGCCGCCGCCTGGCTCGGTCAGCGCCATCGCGGCGCGGATCTCGCCGGTGGCCATCCGGGGCAGGTAGCGCTGCTTCTGCTCGTCAGTGCCGAAGGTCGCGATGAGCTTGGCCACCACTGTGTGACCGCCCATGGCCCCGGCCAGGCTCATCCAGCCGCGCGCGAGCTCCTCGGTCACGTGCACGTAGCACGCGGTGGAGACCTGCACCTCCCCGTAGGGCTCGGGAATGGCGAGGCCGAATATGCCCAGCTGCTTCATCTGCTCGATCAGCTCGCCGGGATAGGCGTTGGCATGCTCGAGCTCGCGTGCCACCGGCCGCACCTCGCGGTCCACGAAATCACGGACCGTCTCCACGATGGCGCGCTCTTGGTCGTTCAGTTGATCCACCAGTGACTCCAGTCAGGACACGTTGCATGTTGCGGAAAAACTCGTTCACGGCACCGGGAGCACCCTCGTGCAGTGTGCCAGCGCAATGCCGACGTGTGACCGCCGGGACCAGCCGCTGCGCCATGACCGGCCGAGTCGTGAAGCAGTACGAGCAGGGAGTGCTGTTCCGGCTGGGCCGGGTGCTGGGCCCTCGGTTGCCGGGCTGCGGATGATCGTCCCGTTCGTCGATGTGCTGCACCGGGTGTCGCTGCGGATCGTGACGATGCCGATCCAGTCGCAGGGGACCGACTTCACCGCATCGACCACCCGGAAATACGCCACCGCCGACACGTCCACACTCACGTTGTCCTGCGTGATGATGGTGGCGATCGAGAACGTCTACTCCGCGATCGACCAGATTGCCCAGACGACGCTGCGGAAGGTCGTGGGGCAGCACAGCCTGGACCACACCCTGTCGGAGACCGACAAGATCAACCTGGATATCTGCAAGATCCTCGACGTCAGCACGGTCGAGTGGGGCGTCGAGGTGACGCTGGTGGAGCTGAAGGACATCCAGCTTCCCGCCAGGATGAAGCGGGCGATGGCCCGGCAGGCCGAGGCGGAGCGGGAGAGCCAGGTCGAGATCGGCGCGGACAAGAACACCACCGTCGTGTTCCCCGCGCCGCTGATGACCACCATCGCCGAGCTCGGCACCTTCCTGGCCCGCGAGACTGCCGCAGCAGGGCCGCTCGCCATTTCCGCTGCCATCGGCCCGCCGGTCCGCGGTCGCCTCCGCCAACGGGGGCGCCGCCGCCGATAGCAGCGGGCCAGCGGCCGACTAATACCCGCGGAACCCCGTCCCGGCCCGCCCCTGGGCGGCCGATCCGCCCAGAACTGGGATCGGCGGCGGCAAGACCTACGCCCAGCTCAGCGCCGAAGCCATCGCCAAACCTGGTGACACCGCGGTCGCAGCAACCGTCAACACCGTCTTCAAGGGCGAGACCCTTCGCGTCCGGTGGAAACCTTGATACCAGGAGCAGCGGGCCGACTGCTTGGAGCACTGGCCAGAGTTGACGCGGAGCTGCCGGTGACCACGCTCGCGGCAGTTGCCGGAGTGGGGGCGTACCCGGGCGTCGGCCGCCCTGAGCGTGCTGGCGGACCTGGGGGTGGTCCACTGTAGGCAGGTCGGGCCGACTGCGCTGGTCAGCCTGGAGCGGGGGAATGCGGCCGGGCAGCTGGTGGCTAGCCTCGCCGACCTCCGGGGTGAGGTGATCGAGCAGATGCGCGACCTCGCGCGTGACCTCGATCCGCCGCCCCTCAGTATGGTCCTTTTCGGATCGCTCGCTCGCGGTGACCCTGACGCCGCGACCGACATTGACATTCTCGCTGTCGGCCCGGCAGACGACTGGCGGGGAGCGCTGGCCGGCGAGTCTGAGCGAATTTTCCGTCCGAGTACGGGTGCTTACCGGCAATCGTATTCAGATACTCGATTACGAGCTCTCCGACCTTCGGCGCCGTTATGCCGCGCGGGACGACGATGCGGGCGCTCAGTTCTGGCGATCCGTCAGCGAGGATGCGCCTAATCTGGCGGGATCCGATCTCACGGAACTCCCGGGAGCGGCAACTGCCGCGCGGTAGCACCCGGCACCCGGTCAGCAGGGCTGACGCGGCTGCTTACCTGGCGAAGTCGCGCAACTGGCTCGAGGCGTCGCGGGAGAGCCTTGCCGTGAAGCGATGGGATGTAGCCACGGGCAGTGCGGTAACCGCGGCGCCGATGTCGTCGGCCGATGCTCCGAAGGCTGTCGAACTTGCGGGCCGCCTAACGGAGCGGGCCGCTGCCATCCTCGGCCGCACTTCACGCTGAAGGCCGCAATAGCACCAATCGGCCCTGGCCTGGTCGGCACACTCGCCGGATTCTAGACAGGAGTACGGCGGTCGGCTAGCGGGGCGGCGGAAGGATCTGGCCGGTTTCCAGTACCGGGGCGAATAGGTCGCCTCGCTCAGCGACGCGGTCTGGCATGGTGCGAATGGTGAAGGTGTCGGACCGCAGCGAAGGGTCGTCAAGCTCGTTCCACTCGATCGGCGCTGACACCGGCGCGCCTGCGGCGGGGCGCGGGCTGTAGGGCGCGACGAGGGTCTTGTTGATGACGTTCTGGGTGTAGTCGAGCCGGGCCAGGCCGCCCCGCTCGCGGACATCCCACTTCCAGCTCACTAGGTCGGGGACCACCGCGCCGACGGCCCTGGAGATCTGCTCAACCCAGGCGCGGGTTTCGTCGAAGCTGGGTCCCGGCGCCACCGGGACCCAGATCTGGATACCTCGCTGCCCTGTGAGCTTGGGCTGGGCCGCCGCGCCCAGGTGCTCCAGTGCGGTGCGGTGCAGCCGGGCAAGCACCACGAGATCCTGCCACGACGTGGACGAGCCGGGATCGAGGTCGATCAGGGCGTAAGTCGGGAGATGCGGCTCGTCGGTGCGGGACGTCCAGGCGTGCCATTCCAGGGCGCCGAAGTTGGCCGCCCACACGAGCGCAGCCGGCTCGTCCACCACCAGGTAGGTCGTGGTCTCGTCGCGGTCGGCCTCGGGGTTCTGCCAGCGCGGGATCCAGGCCGGTGCGTGCTCGGGCAGCTGCTTGTGCCAGAAGCCCTTCGTGCCGGCGCCGGCTGGGAAGCGGTGCATGTTGAGTGCGCGGCCGGCCAGGTAGGGGAGCACGACGGGGCCTATCTGAGCCGCGTAGCGAATGAACTCGCGCTTGGTCACCGGCGGCTCGCCGGAGCGGGCCGGGAAGAGGACCTTGTCGAGGTTGGTCAGCCGGAGTTTGCGGCCGAAGACTTCCCAGCTGCCGCCAGACCCGAGAGCGCCGAGAGCGCCGAGCTCCTCAGCGCTGGGACCAGCGGCTGCGGCGGGCGCTGCCGCGGCGGACCTGTGCCCCGTTGCGGCGGGGCGGGGAACGGCGACCGAGGCCTCGGAAGCAGGCAGGTCCGAGCGCCAGATCCGGTCCGGATCGGCCTGCACCTCGTCGTTGGTTCGGCCGCTGAGCACTGACCTCGGGTGATCCTCGGGGTTCCAGTCTTCGGCGGCGAACTCGTCATTCTTATGCAGGAGCAGCCATTGCTCCTGGTCCGACCGGTCATGCCCGCGTCGCACCAGCACCAGGCGACCGCGCAGCTTATGGCCGTGCACGTCGGCGTGCAGATCGCCCGCGGCCACGGCTGCGGCCGGGTCATCGGTGCCATGCGGTTCCCACGTTCCGGTATCCCACACGATGACGTCACCGCCGCCGTACTCGCCGGCCGGAATTACGCCCTCAAAATCGAGGTACTCGATCGGATGGTCCTCGACGTGCACGGCGATGCGCCGCACGCTCGGATCGAGGGTCGGGCCCCTCGGCACGGCCCAGCTCACCAGCACGCCATCGATCTCGAACCGGAGGTCGTAGTGCAGTCGCCGGGCCCGGTGCCGCTGAACGACGAACCGGCGGGCTCCTGTGGCGGGGGCACTGGGCGGAGCGCCGTCCGGCTCGGGCGTGCGCCCGAAGTCCCGCTTCTTCTGGTAGCGCGTGAGCTGCTCGGGAATATGCCACCTCCGGTGATACTTCCAGCCAGTTCCCGGGACGGGAGCCGTTCACACACCGCGGCCCGCATAGGGTGGCAGCATTCCGGCGCCCGCGATGTGGAAGGGAAGCGTCCGGCGGCACCGGGCCGCATCGGGACCATCCTTGCCGACCTAGGCCACTGGCCGAGGCCACCATGACCGACGAGGGGAACAGATGGACGAGGATCAGGCACGACCGCGGCTGCTTGCTGAGCGCGAAGAGGTGCAGAGCCTCCTCAAGGACACCCGCGCGGCAGAGCAGCAAGACCGGGACGCGGAAGCAGAGACCGGAGACACTGGCGATGCTGCCCAGCCGCTGACCGCCGAGGGAATGGACGACGCCATCGCCGAGAGCCTGAGCGACCGGCTGGGCGCTCTCGACCGCGCTTTGCAGCGACTGGACGACGGTACCTACGGGCGCTCTGTCCGCAGCGGGCTGCCAATCCCGGACGAGCGCCTGGACGCCGACCCAGCAGCCGAGCTCACTGTCGAGGAGGCGCGGGAGCTGTCCTGACCTGCCTGTTCCCACCGGCCGCCGATCCCGGCCGGCGCGGTGGGTCAGGGCGGAGCTGCCCAGGAGCCTGCACATGCCGTTCTACCCTGCCGTGCTGCCGTATGTCACCCCAGATGCCGGGCACGATGGCGCCTTCGGGCTGCTGGGCCGGGCGGGCGTGGTCGCGGTCCGGGTGGCGCGCACGTCGGCGCTGGTTTACGTCCGCGACGGCAGGGACTATCTGCTGGTCGCCTCCAACGGGGGCTCGGACCGGCCGCCGGGCTGGCTGTTCAACATCGAGGCTAATTCGAGCGTGGCGATCCAGGTCGGCCGGATGAAGACGGCAGCCACCGCGCGGGTCGTCCAGCCGATGATCCCGGCTATCCACGGCTGTGGCAGGCGGTCAACGACAACAACCACGGCCGGTATCGCCAGGACCAGGCCAAGACCAGCCGGAAGATACCGGTCGTGGTCGTCACGCCAATTACCGCGCGGGAGTGATCCCCGCTACCGCACTAGCTCGAGGATCACGACCGGAATAGTGCGCGTGGTCTTCGTTTCGTAGTCGGCAAAGCCGGTGTAATCGCGCTTCTGCGCGTCCCAGATCTCTGCCCGCTCTTCGTCGGGGGCCACCCTCGCGGTGAGGTCGACGGTCTCGGTGCCTATCTCAGCCCGAACCTGCGGGTTGGCGACCAGGTTGTGGTACCAGTCAGGGTTCGTCGGAGCGCCAGCCTTGGAGGCGAAGACCGCGTACGCGTCGCCGACCGTCCGGTACATCATCGGGTTCACCCGCTCCTGGCCGCTCTTGGCTCCCACGGTGTGCAGCAGCAGGAGCGGCGCGCCCTCGAACTGGCCGCCCACCTTCCCGCCGTTGGCGCGGAACTCCTCGATGATCTTACTGTTCCAGTCGTTGGCTTCAGTCACTCTGGCTCCCATTGGCTTATCGGTGCGGCCACTGCGGCGGACCGTGATAGCAGTGTGCCCTGCGCAGCCCAGCCGGACCGCACCAGGCTGTCCTGCAGGCCGCGTAACGTGGTCGATTCTGGCCGGCGGCACGGCATGGCGGCCCGCATTGGTCCCTCGACGTGATCCATCGGCATTGACGATGAATATGCCAGCCGGAACGCTGGTCGCGTGACTGGAGCACGGGCGCAGGCTGAGCGATTTGCTGAGTCTCCGCGCCGTGGACCTGACTTTTGCGGCAGGACCTGCTCGAGCGGGAGGGCGACCCTGCCGATCAGCGCAGATCGGCGCAGCGCACGAATACATCGTGCGCGTCTACGGGCTTACCCCAGGCGTGCTCGAACGCGACGGTGTCGGACGGGTCATCCACGGCGAGGTCCGGGCCGGTGACCGGGCGATATGGCTGCATCCCGCGTCGCAGGACTTCCAGTCTCCCCGGTCACTTGGGGCAGTCACGGGCATGACCGTCATCACCATCGAGGACGCTGACGGCCACTATGCCCGCAGCGTGCAGGCCGGGGCTGTGATCGTCGAGGAACCTGTCGATCAGCCTCGCCTGGAACTCCTATAACTACGGCCAGGGGCAAAGTAGGCGATAAACCTTAGGGTCTACCTGGAGCTTCCCAGCTCGGCGCGTGATTCGGGGACGTTGAGGGCGGGGCGACCGCCGATCTTGAGCTCGGGGATGTACTTGTAGATCGTTGAGCGGCTGACGCCCAGGAGCCGTGCGATGGAGGCGATGGTCGCGTCGGGTTGGGTGTGCGTAGCCTGCCTTTGGCCGCACCTACCTGACCGGTTTACTCCGCCGCGGTGAGGTCCAGACGGGTAGTCATGTCGAGGCGGAACCGCCCGTAGGGGTTGACGTGCGCCCAGAACAGCGGCGACAGCGCCCGCCGGTCCTCCTCCGTGAGCCTGTTCGCCCACTTGGGGTCCCGCAGGACGGCCCGCAGAAGTTGGGTGTTGATGAACACCAGCGAGGACTGCAGCAGGTGCAGGGCGAGCATGGACACCTCGGCATGCTCACGGTCGGCGCCACCGGAAGCCCGCTGCACGATCACCGAGGTCCCATCAGAGGATTCCGGATCTGCTGCGTGGCCCCACGGCCCGTCCGGGCTGGCGGTGATCCCGAGGATATGGACGTGGCGGCTGCCGACCTCCATGACGAAGAAGCAGTACAGACGCCGGGGAGTCACCGCGCAGTCCAGGTGGAAGAAGGCCGGCGGGCCAGCATCGTCGTGGCCTGCGAGTGCAGGAGCTGACGCCAGGTCGTATCTGTATTCCGCGCCGGCGTCGGGGGGATCTTGAGGGCCTTGAGCACACGCCGGATCGTGGACGCGCCGACCCGGTGACCGAGCTTGAGCAGCTCACCCTGGATCCTCTTGTACCCCCGGCCGTGATTCTCGGTGGCCAGCCGCTCGATCAGCGCGGTGATCTCGGCGCTGACTGGCGGCCGGCCCTCCGCTGCGGATAGGTCCGCTTCCGGCTCACCAGGGGGCGGTGCCAGCGAAGAACGGTGCCAGGCGTGATGAGCCGGTGCGCCCGCAGCCATCTGGGCAGGACCCGGATCAGTCCGGCGAGGATCGCGCGGTAGGCCCAGTCCAGCCGGGGACGCGGATTGGTGCGGCGCAGCACGGCGATCTCATGCCGCAGCATCAGCAGTTCCGCGTTCTTGGAGCCCGTCGAGCGGCCGGGCAGGGCAAGCCAGCTACACAGCCGAGGCCGGCAGGAGGGGTCAGCGCTTCATGATGACGGTCGTGACCGGGAGCTTGAACCTCCGCTC
>OCTA010004443.1_pt1 | contig 12293 bp, 15 predicted proteins | sample 1538991 | NCBI WGS metagenome assembly OCTA01 (sample SAMEA3539302, study PRJEB22396) | soil metagenome | biome: tundra; feature: field; material: soil | place: USA | collected 2010-05 | depth 0.15 m
CTCAGTCACGCGGTGCCGCATCCCGGTTAGCTGCTGGCCCGTGGGCAGCAGCGCGGCTACGATCGGACTGTCCGCGATCGCGCCGACCTCTTGCGAGCCGAGGACCGCCCGAACCTCGATTCGATGTGCGTCGCCGTTCGCAAAAAGAGTGACCGCCTGGCTTGCCTGTGCGCCAGTCTTCTCGGCGACGCTGGTGGGAAGACCTATGCCTCCAGCGAGCAGCAATGCGCCCGAGCCGAGGTTTTGGGTCGCCGCTCCCTTGAGAAACACCTGGCTGGGCGTGACACCGATGAGCTGGATCGCCTCGCGTCCCTTTGGGCCTACGATCACAGCGTTCTTACGGACGAGCGGAGCGGCGACCTTAACGCCTGGCAGCGCGCCCACCTTCTCGGCAAGGCTTTCGTCGAATCCATCGGGGGAGCGAGCCACGAGCTGAAGTTGCGCGCGTCCCGTGACCGCGTGTACGAGCTGGCTCGCGGATCCAATCAGACTGGAGTTCGCGACCAGCACTCCGAAGAACAAGGCAACGCCGATCGCAATCCCAGTGCCGGCTAGCAGCTCCTGAGCCTTGTGGCTGGATAGACGCCACCGGTAGAGCTCCACAAGCGCGACGGGGCGTAGCCCGAGTAGCGTGGGCTTCCGCACGAGACGGCTCATGGCGTGCCGTATTCCGCGAGCTCCGCGTCCAGGCCCACACTGAGGAGGCCGTCTTTGAGTGTGTAGACGCTCGCCGCGAAGGCGGCTGCTTGCGGATCGTGCGTTGCGATCAGCGCCGGGATTTCATGTTCCTCGGATATGTCTCGCAGTAGTTCGAGGATTTCGCGGCTGCGCTTCGAGTCGAGGCTCCCCGTTGGCTCGTCGGTGAGAAGGAGTCGCGGTTCGTTGACGAGGGCGCGTGCGATCGCGACACGCTGACGCTCCCCCATCGAGAGGCGTGCTGGCGTGTGCTCGGCGCGTGCTCCCAGACCGACGCGCTGGAGCCACGGATGCGCCAGCCTTCTGGCCTCCCGCAGACTCATGCCGTCCGCGAGGAGCTTCACGGCGGCGTTGTCGAGAGCTGAGGCGCCTTGGATCAGATGAAAGGCCTGAAAGACGAGACCGACGTCCCGTAGCCGATACGCCGCGCTCTGCTTGGCGGAAAGTCTGGAGACGTCTTGTCCGTCGAAGATGACGGTGCCACGGTCAGGGGGCAGCAGCCCGGCGGCGATTTCGAGCAGTGTCGTCTTGCCTGACCCGCTAGGCCCGTACAGGGCTACGAGCTCGCCGGCCGACACCGTGAGTGAGACGCCGTCGACAGCGCGTATGGTCTCGGCTCCGCTGGGATAGTGCTTGACCACCCCGCACAGCTGCAGGGCGCTCACGGCTGGGAGTGCTGTCTTCTCGCAAGACGTTCGGGGAACGGCACGAGGATCCCCCTCTCATCCATCGCGCGCAGCTTGCCGCGGTCTATCGACATGATGCGCGGCGCCTTACGCAGCGGCGCGATCTCCTCCGATGCGATCACCATGGCCGTCCCGTCGTCCCGGGCGATCGAGCGAAGAAGCTCGTACAGCTCAACGCCCTCGCTCGGCTTCAGCAGAACCGCTGGATCGTCCACAAGCAGAACGCGCGGCTCGTGAACCAGCAGCTGTGCCAGTGCGATCCGGATGCGCTCGCCCTGCGAGAGCCGCTCCGCTGGGAGATGCCCACAGTCAGCGACGCCGGTCCGCTCCAGAGCACGCCATGCGGGTCCGCGAGCTTCCCGCATGCTCATACCATCGCTCAACAGCGCCAATGCGACGTGCTCGATCGCCGGCTTGTTGCGTCCCGGGCGCCAATCGGACTCCAGCAATCCGATCCCACCGCGGCGCTGAAGGCGGGCGCGGCGATCCTGGGAGGCGCTGCTGATCTCGATCCCGCCAAACCGGACACACCCGCTATCCGGGAGCTCCGCCCCAGCCGCGATCCTGAGTAGCGTCGTCTTGCCAGAGCGACGCATGCCCCAGATGCCGACGACCTCGCCCGCAGCCACGTCGAGGGAAACGTCGTCAAGCACCACGAGCTGCCCTCTGCCATCCGGAAAGCGCTTGCGCACACACTGAAGCGAGAGGAGGCTCAATCGGCTGGCCGCGCTCTCGATTCGGCCACGAAGTCCTCGATCCATCTGCGCGCCATGGTTATCCACCGCAGCTCCGCTTGAAGCCCCTCATCCACGGCGATGCGCGTGAGGTTCATAGTCAGACCCCTCCATGACCCGAGAGGCACCTCCGCTTCGCTCGTCTTGCGCAGCATCGCGAAGCACTCTCGCTCGTAGACGTCCAGAGCAATGAGCAGCTGCGATGCGTGCTCCGGGCCCGACATCGCGATCCTGGCCTGCAGCTCGATCCGGACAGGCTCCTTGTCAATCGGTCCCGCGATCCATGCTTCAACTGCCGACTCCGCGGCGTCAGTCGCTGCGTAGACCTTCCGTCCGGCGCTTGGGCCACCGAGCCCGGGCTGCAGCGTCGCTGACACGAGCCCATCATCCTCGAGTCGTTCCAGCGTCCCGTAGACGCTCTGTCGAGTCACGCGCCACGCCGGACCTAGCCGCCGCTCAACGAGCGTCGTGAGCCTGTAGCCACTCAATGGCTGCTCTCGCTCGCTGACGAGGACAGCCAACAACGCTCCGCGGAGCGGACCGCTCGGTTGCCTCTTCTCGGATGTCACTGGCTGCATGTGCCTCGTCTCCCGGAATCGAACCATCAGAACCATACGGAAAAGCACCGGGGCGTGTTGGGCGGGACAGGCATTCCGATAGCGCGGCACGCCCTACTCAGTCGATCATGCGCGGCGAGACGCTACATTCGCGGCTCGAGCCGGTGACGCGCGCACCCAATCAAGCGTGTTTCCCACAAGACAACCCGTCATGTGTGACCTATGCGCTGCCGTGGCTAGAGGCCATGATCGCTCTGCTGTGAGAAAGGACGCCAAGAGCCTCGCCCAACGTGGCACGCCCCCGCGCTCTTGTCTCGGCGCGCAGGGCGATGAGCTCGCCCCGGCGCCTGCTGGTGGCTCTGCGGTGTCGATCGAGCTCTCAACGACGCAAGTCGATCAGGTAATTCGAAGCGCTTCCGGTGGGAGTCGCTTCTCGGCGATGCTTTCGGGGTTGCTGGACGCGCGGGAGGCGTTGCGGGCTTCGCTTGAAGACTTGGACGACCGGCGGTTGTCGCGGTCGCTGCTGTCCGGCCTGTTCATGTTCGCTTCGTTTCCGCGAGACGGGAGCTATCTCGGCAATTCCGAGATCGCGCGTCGACTCGGCATGAACTCGAGTACCGCACACCGCTATCTCGCGACGCTGGTGGAGGTCGGGTTGGTAGAGCGCGACCCGCGCACGCGACGCTATCGGCTCGCCCGATGAGCGCGCCCTCGGGTGTGGCTGTGGACGAGCGTGCTCCGCAGGCGAGCGAGGCCACGATGCAGGCGGTGGGGGAGGTCACAGTCACACTGACGGCGGCGCAAGTCGGCGCCGTGGTGCGGAGCGCTATGGCTCCCGCGGGTCTCCTGGACGCGTTCTCCGCCGCGCTGGGCGAGCCGCAGGCGCTCGTCCCCGTCTTGATGGGGCTGCTCGAGGATCGCGCCTACTCGCGGTCGGTGTTGCGCGCCGTGATCGTGCTCGCCGCGTTTCCCTCAGACGGCAGCGAACGTGAGCTGACGGCGGTGGCCGAGGACGTGGGGCTCTCGCCGAGCACCACACATCGCTACCTGCGCACCTGGACGGCCGCGGGGCTGCTCGAGCGCGACCCCGACTCGCGCAGCTACCGACGCGCCCGCATCAGCGCTGCCTTCGGAACCACGGGCTGACGGGCGGGTTTGCGATGGAGGCTGACATCGGACAGGCGCCCGCCGGCGCGCGAACACGTCACGGCCCCTGGACCGCGACCAGGGCTGTGATCCCGGGCGCACAGGAGCTGATCGTCGTGCGCACCAAACCGGCGGCGCGCAGCCTCGAGGCATTTCTCGTCGGAGAGCGGGACAGGCCGGTGGTCGTTCTCAGCCAGTCCCCGGAGACCCTGCGGCCGGCGCTGGACCCAGCGGCGGTTCGCCAGGTCATTGGCTCGGGCTGTCGCATCTACTACATCCCCGGGGAGTTCCTTCTGCGCCGCCTGCAGGGCACGCTCGGCAGATCCCTCGCCGTTCCCCGCAGCGGCGCGCGGATCTTCTGGCCGGGACTCTCAAGCCGCAGCAAGCCCGAGGACCATCCCCTCGTGATGGTCCTTCAGGACGAGAGCGAGACCGACGCGCGGCGCGAGTTCGCCCGGCAGTTCGACCTCAGCCGACCCAACGTGCGCCGCGAGATCGCCGTGATCGAAGACGCCAGGGCTCTGCTGCAACACCAGCTCGAGCTCGCGCTCGAGGACAACCGCCAGATCGCCCAGCAGCTGCGCGACACCAAGATCGAGCGCCACGACGCGCTCACGCGCGCAACTGCAGCCGAAGAGCGCCTCGCCGGCCCCGACGGCGCCCTGCACGCCCTGAGCTGCGAGGAGCAGCTTCACACCCTGATCGTCAGAGAATGGATCAGCGCGCTGACACCAGCGGACCGGCGTGCCCAACCACTTGCTCCCTACGTCCTCGCCCCCGGCTTCGTCGAGATGATCGAACGCCAGCCGGAGATCCCGATCGAGCGCCTCGCATGGGTCTGCGCGATGGTCGCGTGCGGTTATGCGCCCGCCCTCACCGGGCTCGCGCCGCATCCCCTGCTCGCGGCACCCGGCGGGCCCCAGCTCGAGCGCGCCGAGATCGGCAAGGGCTGGCGCTGCAACCTCAAGCGCAACGCGCCAAGCGGACCCCGCCTGCACTACTGAATTCGAGACGACGGCCGAATCGAGTTCGCCAAGGTCGGCAAGCACGACAGCCTCAGCGCGTAGCAGGCAACGCAGCCCGATCAATGTTTGCCGAGGATCGACTGCGCGCAGCAACCGAACGGATGGAGCTCACGCGTGCATTCGGAGAAAGAGTGCGGGACCTCCGGCGCGCCGCGGGCCTGTCAGCGACGCAGCTCGCAGATAACTGTCGCCTCTCGCCCTCCACCATCAGCAAGGTCGAGCTCGCCCGCGGCGAGCCCAGACTCTCCCTGATACTCACCCTCTGCCAGGGGCTCGGCCTCTCGCCCAACTCGCTGCTCTCCGGGCTGCCGGTGCCCCAAGCCCGCCGCCGCTAGCCGGGACCTGACCAGCCCGCACATGTCCAAATACGCGAGCCCTTGGAGGTGCGTGTTCGCCGACAGGCGCTCCTCGTCGACGCCCGCTGGGTGGCGAAAGAGGCTCGCGCGTCCCTCCAGACGCCGATCAGGGTAGGCCTTGAAGGAACTGCCGCGGTGTGAGGACCGGTGGGCTGACGTCCCCGAGCTGGGTGAGGTGTGCATCGCCCGAGATGATGCATTGCGCGTCGGCCTTCTTTGCGAGCGCCACGAGGTACTCATCGCCTGGGTCGGTGGTCAGACCGGGCTGCGGTGGCGGATCGTCGACCAGCACGGCGTCCTCGATCAGGCCCGTCAGGAGCGCATCGGTATGGACGCTGTCGATCGAGGCGTGGAATCTGGGTCGACTCAGCACGTTCTCCAGCTCCGCCAGCAGCAAAGGGCTGACAACCAGATCGAAGTCTTCGTCGGCCCACTGGTCGAGGATCTGCGCCGAGGCGCCGTAGGGCGAGAGCAGCGCCGAGACGAATACGTTGCAGTCCAGAACGACGCGTGGCACTCAGCGACGGGAGGCGTGCTGCTCTTGGACTGCCACTCGCATCGCCTCTTCCTCGCTCATGCCAGGCCCTGACGCGCGGCGGTCGGCCAGGATCGCCTTGACGCGCTCGCGGCCGCTCAGCGTCGTCAGATAGCGCTCGCATGAGAGGACGACGGCCTCGGGGCGGCGATGCGCGCCGATGCGCTGACCGGTCGTGCGGGGTGGGAAGCGTTGTTCCTGCTTCTGAGTCTTGGTCGTGTTCGGGGTACTGAGGGGCGGCACTGAGGACCTGGAGGGAGAGGCCCTCAGGGCTTCGTCTGCTCCGTTCGCGTCGTCGTGGCCCGCCGCAATTGCTCAGCAGGCGATGCGCGGGGGGAGATCCGAGGGTACGTCCGTGAGGTCGGTGAACTCGGCAGCGAAGTCCATGAAGCGCTGCACGTCGGCGAAGTTGGAGGCGAGCCCGAGCGATCCGCGGACGGCGCCGCCGGAGGGCAGGCCGATCGCGCGGACGTAGTCGTCGAGAGCCATGCCGTCGCCGAACTCCCCGCCCACAAGCGTCTCCCGTGAGATCGTGAACGCGAGCTCGCCCGCGCCCGGGTTGCAGAAGCACCCTGTGCGTAGTGAGACGTTGTGCCGGCTGGCGACGCGGTCGACGTAGCGCTCATCGACGATGCGCCCGTCCGGATGCAGGAAGTTGAACGCCATCGTCGCTCCCCGGCGCACCCAGGATCGCGGTCCGTAGACGGTGGCCGCTGGCGCTCCGTCGGAGTGCTTCAGATCGCCCAGGGCGTCCAGCAGCCAGGTCCCGAGCGTGGTCACTCGTGCGTGGATCGTCTCGAGACGTAAGCGGTCGAGGAGATCCAGGCCGATCTCGACGGCGGGCAGGTTGAGGTAGTTGACGGTGCCGTCCTCGAACTGTGGGGCACCCGGGGCAGACCGGTAGTACTGACGCTGGACGAAAGCCGCCACGATCGTGCCGCCGGAGAACCACGGACGCTCGAGCTTGGCGAGCGCATCACGGCTGGCGAGCAGACAGCCCACGCCGGTCGGCCATCCGAACATCTTGTAGAACGAGAGCGCCACGAAGTCTGGATGCCAACGGCTGAGGTCGAGCCGGTTGGTAGGCACATATGCCGCGGCGTCCAGCAGCACGTCCCAGCCGTGCGCATGGGCCTGCTCGATCCACTCCAGCGGGTGATGCACGCCGGAGAAGTTGGATTGTGCGGGGTAGGCGAACAGGTTGTGGTGATCGCCGGGGGTGTCTGTCAGGTAGCGCGGCAGCAGGCTCTCGTCCACGCGCAGATCGGGCGCGACGCTCGGGACATACGTCGTCTCAGCTCCCCTGGCGCGCGCAAACTCGCGGATGCCGTTGACCGAGTTGTGGTTGTCGAACGTGAGCAGGAAGCGATCCCCCTCCCGGAAGGGGTAGGCCTCGCCGACAAGCCGCAGCGCGCCGGTGGCGTTGGGCGTGAAGATCGCCTCGTACTCGTCATGGGAGGCATTGAAGAACTTCAGCACTCGAGCCCTGGCACGCTCGAGCAGCTCGGTGCTCGCCGCCGAGGTCGGGTTGACAGAGTGCGGGTTGCCGAACACGTTCTCGCGCAGCATTCGCATGTGCTCGACCAGCTGCGAGTCCGCGTAGAGCCCGCCACCGGTGTAATCGAGGTACACGTGACGGCCGCGGTCCAGGCGCGCGAAGTCGGTGCGGCGAAGCTCGTCGAGTGCGGCTGTCTCGCTGTAGCGCGGATGTTGGCGCCGAAATGCTGCCTCGGCCTCCACGTGCGACTCCGGCTCAGCGGGAACGACGCTCATGGCGTTGGCCGGCTCGACGTCGACCTCGATGCCCTTCGGCACGCTCTGGGGCGGCCCGCTCGTCTGCTGCCTGGCGTGGCGGTCACGTGGCAGCACCGAGAGCCTACCGGTGCGCCGATCTGCGCCGTGCGGTGCCGAGCACGAACGGCAGGCCGAGCGGCCCCGGTCCTGAGGTGAACCGGCGAACCTGCTCAACCGTGAACCCCGCGGCCGCGATCATGCCGACAGTGTCGCGAGCCAGATGGCATCCGGCACCTAGATGTGGCCAGATGCCAGAGCCGTCAAGGCTTGCCTGAACGGACCTGCCAAGGCTTCGTTCGGCGATGACATGCTCGTAGAAGCGGAGCTCTCCGCCGGGCATCAGTACTCGATGCAGCTCGGCGAGCGCGATCTCCTGGTCGACCACCGAGCACAGGACCAGCGAGCTGACGATGGAATCGAAGACGCCATCCTCGTGGGGCAGCAGCTCGGCGGTGGCGTCGACCACCGTGACCGGTACGGGCGCTGCGCGCGCGGCACCCGAGGCGAGGCGCCGGAGATACGGCTCGGGCTCGACGGCGAGAACCTCAGACACCTCGGGCGGGTAGTGGACGAAGTTTCGGCCATCGCCCGCACCCACCTCCAGAACGCGCCCGCGCAGACCGGCGAGCAGCTCCGAGCGCTGCTTGTCAGATCCCACCTTCCCCGAAATGTGCGACCACACGCGCGCGAACACGGGATGCTGAGCTGCCCCTGTCCCTGAGGAGCGTGTGCGCGCGGCCAGCGTGTTCAGGGAGAGGTTGGCCAGAGCCGTCGCTCGCGCGACGGCTTCGATCTCCTTGAGCTCGCGGACGCTCAAATGCTCGCGGGCAGAGCTCTCGATCCCCGCGGACGCTGATCCTGCGAAGCGACGCTGGGCACGAGCGACGGCGTAGGAGACGGCTGCGCGGCTGCGCGGATCGAGATGCTCGAGATCCCCGGTTTGGAGTGCCTCCAGCTCCGTGGACGACACGCCGGCACGCAGCGCCCAACGCTCATGCACACGGGTGCAGCCAGCACACGCGTTGACCTGGCTGACGGCCACCATGACTCTCTCCCGAAGCTGGCAATCGAGCCCTCCCGCGTAGGCACGAGCCAGGAGCGGGCCACGGAGCAGAACGCTCGCGGCGTCGCGTGCAGCTTCCTCGGCCGAGGCGAACCGACGCGGTACGCAGGCACCAACCGCGACCGTGCTCTGACCGGGCTCGGAGGAGCTGGCCGCGTCGCTTGTCGTACTGCGCTGTCCTGCGTCCGTCTCCGAGTGGATGCCATTGCTGCTGGTCACGATCTGACTGTAGCCTGGGTGAACGCGGGAGGGCCTTCGGTGGCATGAATGGAACGAATGACATGGCTCCAACCTCCGACCGGTAGCGATGCTGTGGGCGTGGAAACCCTCGAATCGGGCCGTAGTTATCCCGCATGGCGCTGTGATCCTCCCGGCTTAGCGTTATGCGCACCATGCGTATCCCGATCGGCTCAGAACGAGATGCTTGCCGGATGATCATCGCCGCGGTCGCCGCGGTCGTCGCGGTCGGCATGACGGGGTGGGTGCGGCAATGAGCCGGGTCGTCGTGCTCGGCGCGGGCATCGCGGGACACACCGCCGCCGCCTTCGCGCGAAGCTGGCTCGGACGCGGCGACACCGTGACGGTGGTCTCTCCCAGGCCCGACTACAACTGGGTGCCGTCCAACATCTGGGTCGGTGTCGGGCTGATGAAGCCCGCGCAGGTCACGTTCCCGCTGGCACCGGTCTACGAACGGGCTGGGATCGAGTTCGTGCAGGCAGCAGCGAAGGAGATCCACCCGGAGGGCGACCGCGAACACCCGACCCCCTACGTCACAGCCGAGTCCGCAGACGGCGAGACGAGGAAGGTGCCATACGACTTCCTGATCAACGCAACCGGTCCGGCACTGCGCTTCGACAAGACCGAGGGGCTCGGCCCGGAGGGCGGCAACAGCCTGTCAGTCTGCCTCCCCGCGCATGCAGCGCAGGCCGCGGCTGCCCTCGCCGAGGAGGTCGAGCGGATGCGCAAAGGCGAGCGGCGGCGCTTCCTGGTCGGCGTCGGCCACGGCACGTGCACCTGCGAGGGGGCCGCGTTCGAGTACATCGTCAATCTCGAGTTCGAGCTGCGCAACCGCGGCGTGCGCGACCGCGCCGAGATCACATGGGTCACGAACGAGTACGAGCTTGGTGACTTCGGCATGGGCGGCATGCACCTCAAGCGGGGCGGCTATGTCACCCCGAGCAGCATCTTCAACGCCTCCCTGTTCGCCGAGCGCGGGATCGACTGGATCACCCGCGCACACGTCCAGAAAGTCGAGCCCGACCGCGTCCTGTACGAGACGGTCGACGGCAAAGAGGGCGAGAAGGAGTTCGACTTCGCGATGCTGCTGCCGCCCTTCTCCGGTGTCGGCCTGACGGCATTCGACAGCGAGGGCGCGGAGATCACCGAGCGCCTGTTCCTCCCCAACGAATTCATGCGCGTCGACGCCGACTACACGCCCAAGCCCCATGAGGACTGGAGGGCGTCGGACTGGCCGCGCACTTACCAGTCGCCTGACTACGAGAACATCTTCGCGGCCGGGATCGCCTTCGCGCCGCCGCACGCGATCTCCGTCCCGCACAAGAGCCCGAACGGCACGGTGATCGCGCCGGCGCCGCCGCGTACCGGGATGCCATCGGCGATGATCGGCAAGGCGGTCGCCAGCAGCATCGTCGACATGATCGGCGGCGCGAAGGCGCCGACGCATACCGCCTCGATGGCCGAGATGGGCGCGGCCTGTGTAGCGTCCGCGGGCGCCAACCCCTTCACCGGAACCGCCGCCTCGATGACCGTGTACCCGATCGTGCCCGACTTCGAGCGCTACCCCGACTATGGCCGCGACCAGGACCGCACCTTCGGTGAGATCGGACTCGCCGGTCACTGGATCAAGATCCTGCTCCACCACCTCTTCCTCTACAAGGCGCGCCTGCGACCGGGCTGGCGCCGGATCCCCGAGTAGGCAGATGGACGACGAGAAGATCCAATACGTCACGAAGCCCACGAGGTTCACCGTGTTCCTTCGCACCTTCCTGCCCTGGCAGGCTTGGCGCTTCGCCGCGATCAATCTGAAAATGGTCGGGATCATCCGGCGCAGCCACCAGGGAGACAGCCCGAAATAGCCGCTTCGGGGGCGAGGTTGGCGCGCTCCTCCGCCGGGACGCGGTGCGCCGGGACGCGGTGCGCCGCGAGCCGTCAGGATTGCCGAGTGCGCGAGCTGCGGCTGGTCATCTTCGACTGCGACGGCGTGCTGGTGGACAGCGAGGTGATCTCCAACCGGGTGCTCGCCCGCGCGCTGAGCGCGGAGGGCCTGCCGACCACGCTCCGGGAGGCTCGCCGCGACTACCAGGGTCTGCTGCTTGACGACATCCTCGTTGATGCCGAGGCCAAGCTCGCTCGCGCGCTGCCCGAGGATTGGCTGGCCGGCTATGAGCGTGACCGCGCGGAGGCGTTCCGGCGGGAATTGCAGCCGGTCCCCGGCGCAGGCGAGGTGGTCGAACGGCTCATCGCCGCTGGGGTCAAGGTATGCGTCGCCTCGCAGGGAAAGCTGGAGAAGACCCGCCTGTCGTTGGAGCTCACCGGCCTGCTGCATCTGTTCCCCGCCGGCGGGCTGTTCTCCGCCGAGATGGTCGAGCGCGGCAAGCCCCATCCAGATCTCTTCCTGCACGCCGCCGCTGCCATGCGCGCGAGCCCATCTGGGTGCGTGGTCGTGGAGGACACGCCCTCAGGTGTGACCGCCGCCGTGTCAGCGGGCATGCGCGCGCTCGGCTACGCCGCCGACAGCGACCCGGAGGCTCTGCTCCGCGCAGGCGCAGAGATCGCATGGTCGTTGGTCGAGCTGCCCCGGCTGCTTGGACTCGACTGAGCGCGCGATTCTCCGACGCAGCCTAGAGGCCGATCGCTCGATCGCGATCATGCTGCGAAACGGCGTGTCGGTGGAGGTCATCAGGGCCGTCGATCGTGCGCTGCCCGAGGGCGTCCAGCCGGACATGACCGACTACAGGTCAGTGCCCTCAGCGCTGCAGCAGCTGGATCGACTGCCCGCAGGCGGTTTCGGGCATCGTCCACAGGTGCCTGACCCCGCCCAGATCCACGGGCTCGTGCATTTCGCTGCGCAGATCCGGACCCGCGAAGCGAACTCCCGCGCGGCGCATCGCCGCGGCCGTCGCGTCGATGTCCTGCACCTCGTAGGCCACGTGGTCGAGCAGCACGCGCGCGCCGCCCAGCCGCCGCGAGAGGAGCTCCTCATCGGCGAACGTGAACAGCTCCACGTTGCCGTTGCCGGGACCCAGATAGGCGCCGATGACCGCGAACTCGGGACGCTCGAAGCGGCTGGCGACGGGCAGGCGGAACAGCGCCACGAACTCATCGACCGATGCGTCGAGATCCGCTGTCAGATATCCAACGTGGTCGAGCGTGCCGAGCATTGGGACATCGTATTGCGCGCGCCCGGAGCGGATCGGCCGATTGGCGCCTCGGCCGGTGCCCTACTCCAGCGGCGTGGTGTAGGCGCCGCTGAGGCCGCCGTCGATCAGGAAGGTCGAGGCCGTGACGTAGCTGGAGTCGTCGCTGGCCAGGAACAGGGCGCCCTGCGCGATCTCCTCGGCGCGGGCGAAGCGGCCCATCGGGACGTGGACGAGCCTGCGCGCGGCCTTCTCGGGGTCCTTGGCGAAGAGCTCGCGCAGCAGCGGCGTGTCGACCGGGCCGGGGCACAGCGCGTTGACGCG
>OCTA010004444.1_pt1 | contig 12292 bp, 12 predicted proteins | sample 1538991 | NCBI WGS metagenome assembly OCTA01 (sample SAMEA3539302, study PRJEB22396) | soil metagenome | biome: tundra; feature: field; material: soil | place: USA | collected 2010-05 | depth 0.15 m
ACCGAGATCTACACTCTTTCCCTACACGACGCTCTTCCGATCTGGCAGCGCCCGCGCAGCGCCAGCCAGCTCAACAGCGGCACATTCTCCCACCACGCCAGTGTCCGCGCGCAGGTGCGGCAATGTGAGCGCGGCTTGACCACGCTCTCGCCTTCGGGCCAGCGGCTCAGGCACACGTTCAGAAAGCTGCCAAAGGCCAGCCCCAAGAGCGCCGCAAACACCGTCCCCAGAACACGAATCATGCGAGAAATCGAGTATACGTTCTGGAGACGCGGCGGCCGCAGACGAGCCGTCAGCTTTTAGCTAGAAGCTAGAAGCTTGCGCCTCACGGGTTTAAACTAAAGCAAATGGACGTTGCCCGAACCGCAGACAGTCCAGAACCCACCCCAACCGCCCCCGGTAGCGCGGTCGAAACCGACCCGGCGCAGGCGGCGACCCTTTTTGAGCAGTCTGTCGCCATCATGGCCCGGCTTCGCGCTCCGGATGGCTGTCCCTGGGACCGCGAACAATCCTTCGACACCATCCGCAAATACACTCTCGAAGAGGCCTATGAAGTCTTTGACGCCATCGAGCGCCGCGATTTCCCCCATCTGGCCGAGGAACTCGGCGACCTGATGCTCCAGGTGCTGTTCTACGCCGAGATGGCGGCCAACGAAGGCCATTTCACTATCGCCGACGTGCTCGACCACCTCAACCGCAAGCTCGTCCGCCGCCACCCCCACGTCTTCGGAGAAGAGGCTTCCCGCGCCGCCGGCAACCAGGCTAACGTGGACGCCGCAGTCGAGGGCTCCTCCGCCGCCGTGCTGCGCAACTGGGACGACATCAAAGCCGCCGAGAAGGGGCAGCAGCAAGCCTCCGCTGAGAAGGCCTCGCGGCTCGACGCCGTACAGCGCGCCATGCCAGCCCTGGCCGAGGCCGCCAAGCTGGGCTCCAAGGCCGCCAAGTCCGGCTTCGACTGGACCCACTGGCGCGATCTGCTCCCCAAGCTCGTCGAAGAGACCGCGGAACTGGAAGCGGAAGCCGCCTCTACCGACCCCGCTCGCAAGCCGGCCATTGAGGCCGAACTGGGCGACCTGCTCTTCACCGTCGTTAACCTCGGGCGCCACCTGGGCGTGGACGCCGAAATGGCCCTCCGCGGCTGCAATCTTCGCTTCCGGCAGCGCTTCCGCGAGATGGAGCTGGCCTCTACCCGCCCGCTCGAAGAGCTCTCCGCCCCGGAACTGGAAGACCTGTGGGCTGCGGCCAAGCGCAAGTTGGCCGCACCGACCACCCCGTCGCCGCCGCCGCAGTCCGAGGCCCAGCCATGATCGTCATCCGCAGTTGCGAGGGACACGATGAGCTCGAAACCTGCGTGCAACTCCAGGTGGAAACCTGGGGCTACGACCAGACCGACGTGATCCCGCGCAAAGCCTTTCTCGTCATGCAGAAGGTGGGCGGACAGGTGCTCGCCGCCTTTGACACGGACATCCCCGGCTCCCCGCCCAACGGTAGCCCGGAATCGATGGTTGCATTCGCCATGTCTTTGCCGGGAGTGAAACCCCCATCAAAAGACACCAATGGCGAAGCGCGCCCTTACCTCCACTCCCACATGCTGGCGGTGCGCGAGCGCTACCGCAACCGCGGCATTGGCGCGCAACTCAAGCTGGCTCAACGCAATGACGCGCTCGCTCGCGGCATTCGCCTGATGGAGTGGACCTTTGACCCGCTTGAAATCAAGAACGCATTTCTGAATATCCACAAGCTGGGCGCCATCGTTTATCACTATCGCGAGAATTTCTATGGTGTATCCTCATCTCGACTGCAGGGTGGACTGCCAACCGACCGGTTGTTGGCCGAGTGGCGCCTCGATTCACCGCGGGTGAACCACATCCTTGAGGGCCGTCCCGCAGCCGCGCAGGTCATCGAGAAACGCATTCAGGTCCCGGCTTCCATTTACCGGTGGAAGGCTTCTGAAGGGGACCGCGAGCGTGCCCTCGCCGTTCAGTTGGAGAACCGCCACAAGTTTCAACAGGCATTTTCATTAGGGTTAGCCGTACTTGGCTTTTCCCGGGATGCGGAAGGAAATGGAACCTTCGAACTGGGGCCACTCACCCAGCTTGAATCAGGCATCTAAATTCCAAGGAACGCCAGAAAAAACTTATGAGAATTGACAGCATCGTCCTCCGCGAACTGCACATGCCACTGGTGCGCCCATTTGAGACAAGCTTTGGCGTCACCCGCGACCGCCGCATTTTGCTGGCTGAAATCCGGTCCGAAGGCTTGACCGGCTGGGGTGAATGTACGGCTGGCGAGCGCCCGTTCTTCTCCGGCGAATCGACCGATACGGCCTGGCAGGTGATCGTCAACGAACTCGGCCCCATGCTGGCATCCTCTGAACAGGTGGAGCATGGAGGCTCGTGCCCCCGCATCTTCAAGCAGGTGCGCGGCAACCGGATGGCCAAGGCCACGCTTGAAAACGCGATCTGGGATCTGGAAGCGCAGCGCGAAGCCGTCTCCCTTTCGCGCCTGCTGGGCGGAGTGCGCGACTCCATCGCATGCGGCGTTTCGCTCGGAATCCAGTCTTCGATTCCCGAGCTGCTCGGGATTATCGAGAAGGAGCTTGCCGCGGGTTATCAGCGCATCAAGCTGAAGTGCAAGCCGGGCTGGGACGTCGAGGTCTTCGAGCGTGTGCGCAATCGCTGGCCGGGCATCATGCTCAGTTGCGACGCCAACTCGGCCTACCGCCTGCGCGATGCCGACCACCTGGTCACCTTCGACGCGTTCGATCTGCTCATGATCGAGCAGCCCCTTTGGCACGATGACTTCTACTACCATTCCATGTTGCAGAAGCGGCTGAACACGCCCATCTGCCTCGACGAATCCATCCACAACCGCCGCGACGCCCTGGCCTCCATCGAGATGGAGTCGTGCAAGATCATCAACATCAAGCTCGGCCGCGTGGGCGGCTTCTCTGAGGCCATCGCAGTCCACAACGCCGCGCAGGAACGCGGCATCCCCGTCTGGTGCGGCGGCATGTTGGAGTCGGGCGTCGGCCGTTCGCACAACATCGCCCTGTCGTCGCTTGAAAACTTCACGCTGCCCGGCGATGTCTCCGCCTCCGCGCGCTATTGGGTTGACGACATCATCGAGCCCGATGTCACCGTCAACTCGCAGGGCGAAATTGAGATTCCCGACATTCCCGGCCGAGGCTACGAAGTGCGCATGGACATGGTAGAACGCCTCACCGTTCGCAAGGAGACCATCCGCTCCTTCGCGATGGTCGTGTAGTCGGCTCGATGTTTTGAAAAAGCACGGCTTCATATGCTGCGGAAAAGCTCTTTGGTTTTGAAAGGGCACGGCTTTAGCCGTGCCGCGAAGGTTGAAAAAACAGCGTGGGCTTCAGCCCCTGAGGGAATGTTGGATCGCAAAAGGGACTTGTTCAGAGGTTCCCTAAACAATTACCCCGCAAGCGCCTGCAGGCAGCACTTGCGAGTTAATCCGGACAGTGGTGAAGTACCAAGTAAAGCTTTGACCTTGAAGTAAGTGCGCTGAATAGATAAAGCTGTCGAACTGACGTAAGTACGTTTAGAGAAGCTCCAAAACAGATATACCCATGGATCGCTCGGCCATGGGTATATCTGTTCAAGAATAATCAAGTCTTCCGCGTTCCGATCCGTGAATACTTATCCTGGAACTGCTATGTTATTCGGGCTTTTTAACTTTATTCATCTGCAATGTAACTGCTGTCTGCGAGAGTAATCTTCCGTTGATGGATGCGCCAGTCTGCATGGCGATCAATGTCTTGGACAAGACGGTACCCTCAAAGTGGGAAGTCGTTCCGAGGGTCACCAGGCCGGCGACCTGCCAGAATATGTTCTTGGCCTGTGCCCCGCCGATCAGGTGAACGGCGACACCGTTGCTCGCGATGAGATTGCCCGATATCTGGAAGATCCAAACATCGTTTGGGCCACCGGAGAGCGTAACATCCGTTGGTATTTCTACACTGGTTCCCCATTTGTAGAGGCCAGGGGAAAGTATCATCCCGCCAATATCTCCCCTGCGCAGTTCGGTGACATCGGGGTTTGGTCGTCCCGCGGCATCCGTGTAGGCCGTTTCCATGTCGCGCACAGCCGTGGTCAACGTGGAGGGATTCTTAACACTGCATGGCTCGGGACCAGCCGCTGTGACTGAGTAGACGATTCCAGTCACTTCTCTACACGTCAAGAGGTCAGCGGCGCCGGTGATTGGGCTTGTGCCCACATCTCCAGTAATGGCTGAAGCTGGAACATCTGTAATTCCTGCCTTGGTCAGAACTGCAAAGTCACTGGCGGTTCTGAGGACTACCGGTGCTGGACCGGGTCCTGCTGCATATCCGCTTACCGCCAGCGCGAAGAGTGCGATTCCTACTATCGTCCGTTGCATTGACAATGTATTGATCCTTTCAATGATCACGTGTGGCATGGCCCGTTCGGCATATCTGGGTTAGACAACCAATACTTGTCTCCTTAGCATGTAAGTGGCCAAATGTCCAATGTCTCCATCTGGCTTTAATGAATACTCTTAACTAATCCATGCCGGAATGCATGCGACGGGGAATTGAGGTATTTGTTACATGATCGAGGCAATGCTTACCGACCTGCCCTTACTTTTAGTTATCCTCATCATGAGAGAGGGCGTACTCAGACGCTTGAGTGGTTCCAGGTCGACTTAGGCGGGTGGCTCACCCTTAAAGCGTTGGCTTCGTTTCCCAATCTCAAAACTGAGGGTGGGCTTCACAACGGTCCCCTGACCGGCAGCGGCAGTCTTCGATCACAACTGAACGTGAGACGGCGGAATGCGCCGGATTTCTGATAGCGAACAAGCCCTTTCGGCATCGCAGAAGGAGCTTATACCGAATGGGACGCTCATCGGCTCAGGCTCGTGCCCAGACAGGAAAGGCGAGCGGAGGTTTGTGGACTCCCACCCTTCGCTGGAAAAAGGCGAAGGATGGGGTATCTAGCTCTGTGGCCAGGTCAAGGGTGGGCCACGCCTCGGAAATCCCGGCCATCTACTGCTCGATATTTCCTTTTCATCGTCTCCGGTTCCGTTGAACCCGGCGGGCCTGGAATCGGCCAACTTCCCGCGCTCCCCAGCCCCTGAATTGTGCTTTTCAGACCGCGATCTTGAGGTAGTGGCGGACACATTCCGGCGCATTCCTCCCGGTGTTATACTCGCAAGGTCAGGCGCGTGCATGCGCCCATATTTCAGATCCACCTTTGAGGTTCACATGTCCGGCCATTCGAAATGGGCCACAATCAAGCACAAAAAGGGCGCGCTGGATGCCAAGCGCGGCAAGATATTCACTCGTTTACTCAAGGAAATCGCTGTCGCTGCAAAAGGCGGCGGTAACCCTGACACCAACGCCCGGCTGCGTACGGCTGTCGCCGCAGCCAAAGCGGAAAACATGCCGCAGGACAACATCAAGCGCGCCATCCAGCGCGGCATGGGCGAGCTCGAAGGCGTCAACTACGAGGAGATCACCTTCGAGGGCTACGGCCCCGGTGGGGTGGCTGTCATCGTGGAGACCCTCACCGACAACCGCAATCGTACCGTCAGCGAAATCCGCCACAGCTTTTCGAAGAACGGTGGCAACCTCGGCGAATCCGGCTCGGTCCGCTTCATGTTCTCGAAAAAGGGCATCATTGCCGTGGAGAAGAGCGCGGCCACTGAAGAACAACTGATGGACATCGTGCTGGAGCATGGCGGCGAAGACCTGAACGACGAAGGCGACACCTGGGAGATCATTACCGATCCCGCTTCCTACGAGGGCGTATTGAACGCGGTGAAGGCAGCCAAGATTCCCACGGTGATGAGCGAAGTGACGATGATCGCTTCTACCTACACCAAGCTCGAAGGAACGGCGGTCAACCAGATGGTCAGGCTGCTTGAAGCGCTTGAGGACTTCGACGACACGCAGAACGTGTATTCGAACTTCGACATGGACGCTGAGCAGATGGCACAAATGGCCGACTGATCCCTTGCGGCTCGATCTGGATGTTTGGAATGTTATTCGAAAGGCCGCCCAGACGTGGCGGCCTTTCTTGTGAGATGTTACGAATACTTGATTCGGAGAAGAAAACACCGTTGACCCGAACTTTGAAGATTTTGCTTTTTGCTCTTTTGGCAGCATCTGGATTTGCCACCGCCCAAACGCCGGGCGGCGGCCCTGCCGTATCTGCCAGGCAGGCCGAAGTGGCCGAAAGCCCGGTTGCCGAAGTCCGCAACGCTCGCCTGCTGGGGGTTGGCCCTTTCGCCTACTGGGGCACGGGCGTTGGCGATCGATCCAGCTTCCAGTTCCTCTCGGCCGGCGTCCAGGCTGGCAAGCCGATTACCCCCGTGCTTCATGCGGGCATCTTGAGCGGGCAGTTTGAACTTGGGGCCAACATCATGCCCCTCTGGCAGGCCTACACGCCCGCGCCACACCAAGGGACCTACGCCTGTATCGATCCGGTGACCGGCAAGCCGTACACCTGCCAGTTGCCGGTAGGCGGCGGCACCTATCGCGGCGTTAGCCTGACCCCGGTCATCTTCCGCTGGAACTTCCTTACCCATTCGCGCCGCATTCAGCCCTGGTTCCAGGGCGCCGGCGGGCTCATCTACACCACCCACAAGTTTCCGCCCAACATCCTCAGCTCTCCCGGTATCAACGGTGGCACCAGCGTGTGGAACTTCTCCCCGCAGGGAGGCGCCGGTCTCCACTACTTCACCCGGCCCCGGCGGTCCATCGATCTGGGAGTGAATGCCGTACATATCTCCTCTGCCTCGCTCGGGGACCGCAACCCCGGCGTCAATGCCAGCATCCAGATACAGGTCGGCTACACGGTTTGGAAGTGAGTATGAGCGGCCCGATCGTTGAATGCGTCCCCAATTTTTCTGAAGGCACGGATTCGCGACGGGTCGAGGCGATTGTGGCGGCAATGCGTGTCGAGGGCGTTCACCTGCTCGACTGGTCAATGGATGCCGACCACAACCGGTCCATTGTGACCATTGCCGGCGAGCCCGCCGCGGTGCTTGAGTCGGCCGTGCGCGGAGTCGGCAAGGCAGCCGAACTGATCGATCTCACCAGCCAGCAAGGCGTGCACCCGCGCATCGGCGCAGCCGACGTCGTTCCATTTGTGCCCATCTCCGGCATCAAGCTGGAGCAATGCGCGCTTCTTGCCCGGCAGGCGGGGCTCGAAATCTGGCGGCGCTACGGCGTGCCGGTTTATTTCTACGAGGCGGCAGCCGCCCGGCCCGATCGCGCCAATCTTGAAGAGGTGCGCCAGGGCCAGTTTGAAGGCTTGCAGGACGCCACTCGCAAGGACGCCTCTCGCCGGCCGGACGTGGGCGGCCCCAACCTTCATCCCACCGCCGGAGCCTGCGCCGTGGGCGCCCGCAAGTTCCTTGTTACCTACAACATCTGCTTCGACTCCACTGACGTGGCCATGGTTCGCGCCATCGCCAAGGAGATTCGCGCTGCATCCGGCGGACTCAAAGGCGTCAAAGCCATGGGCATGCTGGCGCACGGCCGCGCGCAGCTTTCCATGAACATTACCGACTTTGAAGTGACGCCGATCTCCGATGTGTTCCGCGCCGTCTCAAAGCTCGCCTTGCGCCACAAGACGGCTCCGGTGGAAGGCGAAGTGATCGGCCTGCTTCCTGAAGCTGCCTGTGAGCGCGATAGCGAGTGGATGCGTCAATTGATTGAGTTCGATCCCGTGGCCAAGATTCTGGAGCGCCGTCTGGCGACTCCTTTAGCGTGGCCGGGGAAGGCGTGACGGGCGAGTTTACCTGCCTGATTCGTCGAAAAGTACCATGCATTTAGAATGATTAGGGAGAAGGAGCGCGCTTTTTCGGGCGCCGGGAAGGCAAGCGAGAGCACGACAGAGCTCTCCCCTGACCGGTTCGAAAAAGGGTCCGCAATCCTGGAGGAAGAACTTGTTTAGAAATCTTTTGAAATTCTCGATCCCGGTGTTGGTGATGGCCGCGGCTGGTTCCATGCACGCCGCGCAGTTGTCTACCGATGCCCGCACGGCAATCCCGCGGGAAATACAGCAGTTGGTTGTCATCGATTACCGGGCCATGCAGAATTCAAGCACGGCAATGGAGCTTCGCGACCGGGTGATGCCGCCCGACTTGAAGCAGTTTGACGATGCGTTGCGCAAGTCAGGACTGAACGAGAATCACGACGTCGATGAGCTGGCCTTCGCTCTTTTCAGGCCCAAAGAGTCGGTCGATGAGGTGGCAACCCTCGGCATCGCGCAAGGCCAATTCCCGGTGCAGGACATCCTCGCCAACTTCCGCAAGAACAAGGTGAAGGCCACGCTGGTTCGCACCAACCGCATCTACCCCATGGGTAGAACGGGAATGATGCTTTGCTTCGTCGATCAGTCCACGATGATCTTTGGCAGCTTGGATGCCGTGAAAGCGGCGCTCGATTCGCGCGACGGAAACACTCCCAGCCTGCTGAACAATAACGCCATCATGGACGCGATGCGCTCCATCGATTCCGCATCGCTGTGGAGCGTACTCGACCAGAAGGGCACCCAGACCATGATGAAGCAGGTGCTGGGCGAGGCTGGCTCGGTTGCCGACTATGACTCGGTGCGCAAGCGCCTCCTGGTCTCCTGGTACGGCATGGACTTTCAGCACGGGGTCAAGTTCGACCTCACTATCGTCACCGGCGACAACTTCGCCGCGGCCACCGTGTCGTCGCTGCTCAACGCCGGAGTGCTCTACCGCAAGATGAGCGGGTCCGATTCCGAAAAAGCGGCTCTGTCCGGCATCGACGTCAGCTCCAACTCCGGCAAACTCGCCATCCATTTCGCCGCTTCCGACTCACAGTTCGGCGACCTTCTAAAGTCGCAGCTGTTCCAGAGCATGGTGAAGCAGTAGTTTCATATCATCGAGTGAACGGGCGGCATCGCATCGCGATGCCGCCCGTTTTCGTTTGATGACAGGTTGCCGTTTTGAAAGGGAGAGGCTTTAACCACACCGCCAACTCGCGCAGGGTCGATGCTTTGAGGGCGCCGCTTTCGCCACACCAATCTGCCGGGTGGGAGCCCACAAACCTGGCTCGTCTATGTTTTGAAACGGCGCGGCTTCAGCCGTGCCGCAAACTCCCCAAAGTTATCGCGGCCTTTAGCCCCCGAGGGAGTGCTCCCAGATCAAGTCCGCGCAACTTGTGCAGTGCGTCCCAGCGCCAGCAGGGCGCCGGTGACGCGTCCGGCAGCGTGGCGAACCACGCTCTCCTCGCTGGCAAAATCACCTGCGATGCAGCGCACACCCATGGCCTCAATGCGCTCGATATCCGCCTCGATGGGCGAGGCTTTTTCCGCCGCGTAGCGGGCCAGCGTCTCCGCCGAAAACGGCGAGGTATTCACAAGCGCGTAGTCGAAGATGGGCGCACGGGTGTGCTCGTAGATGCGCTCGATGTGTTCTGACGCGCTCAATCCCAGACTCTCATTCGCCTGCGTCATCAGGTTGGAGACATACACGCGGACGCCATGCGCCTCCGCCAGTGCCGCGGGGATTCCCTGCACCAGCAGATTAGTAATCAGCGAGGTGTAAAGCGAGCCCGGCCCCACCGTGATCAGATCGGCACGCTTGATCGCGTCCAGTGTTTCCGGAAGCGGCGCGGCATCGGGCGGCTCGATCATCAACTCCGCAATGCGCAATTTGCTGGCAGTGATGTCGGTCTCGCCGCGTACCAGCGACCCGTCGTCCATGCGCGCAACCAGAGTGGCGTTGGCCGTGGTGACGGGATAGATATGGCCGCGGGTCCTCAGGATCTTCGACGTAAGCTGGACGGCGTGCCCAAAGTCGCCCGTGATCTCAGTGAGTGCCGCTAGAAAGAGGTTGCCAAAATTATGCCCTTCCAACCCGTCACCGGCCCTGAAGCGGTGGGCGAAGAGCTTTGCCAGCAGGTCGCCTTCCTCGCTGAGCGCGACCATGCAGTTGCGCAGGTCGCCCGGGGGCAGCATGTTGAAGTCTTTTCGCAGCCGGCCTGAGGAACCGCCATCGTCCGTCACCGTAACCACGGCAGCCAGGTCGGCAATCTCTCCAGGACCAGCGGTATTCTCGCCCGGTGGGTTCACGTGCCGGCACAAACCGCGCAGGATAGTCGAAAGGCCTGTGCCCCCGCCGATTGCTACAACGCGCAGTCCTCGCGTCGAGTCGGCGGCTTCAATTCTTGGAGTCAATAACAACGACGAATCCTTATCGAATCACCGCTATCCGAAAGCCTGGCGCTCGCTCGATTGCGAAGTTCGTTCGCCAGGGCGCTTACGGAATCTCAGGATACAGCAACTCGGTAAACCGGGGATCGTCCACCATGCTCTGGAAATCGTTATCCGAACGGGCCTGCAGGCGGTTCCGGGGATTCAGCCGAATGGCCGTCGCCAGGTTGTTCAGGCAGTCCTGCGGCCGCCCGGTGATGCTGTCGAGCACCGCCAGCCCGTAGTAGGCGTAATCGGCCTTCGGGTCGTCCGTCACCACGCCATTGAACTGCTCTCGCGCCTCGTCATAGAAACCGGTGTTCAACTGCGAGACGGCATAATCGTAGCGCTCCTCCGGCGTGTTGAATGCCAGGTTGTGCTGCTCCAACTGCCGCTGGCATGTACTGATGTACATCTTGCAGCGCTCCAGAATCTCGGGCGGAGCTGCGGAAACCAGCTTCTCGAACGCAGCCAAAGCCTTGTCGTACTTGGCGTGCTGCACCAGTTGCACGGCAGACTGGTACTGCTGGAATGCCGGTCCCGTGGTGGAATGACCGGCTGACTTCATGGCCGGTGCGGGAATTTTCTTGCGGCTTGGCGCCGCGGGTCTCGCCTCTTGCGTCATCGATTTACCGGGAGCGAGCGTCTCAAAGCGCACTGTCCGTCCTCTGTGTTTTCCGGCGGGCAGCCTGCGTTCGAGATTCCCTCCGCTCAGGCCCTCTTTATACGCAGAACCCCTCCATCCGTCAATGGGGCACGCCCCGCAATGCGCAGCAGCCACCGGTGTCACTTCGCCGGTTTGCCGTAGATGGCGGGGTTGAGCGTGGGATCGTTGTACATCTTCAACTGGCGATAGATCTTGAATCGCCGCGTGCCTGCAAGGGTTTCGCGCCACAGGGCATCGAGGCATCCGGCCAGGTCTGTACGCTGCTCATCGAGAATCGCGAGCCGGCTCCGATTGCGCTCCGCGTGGCCCGGAGGTGCGTCCCGTCGATCTGCCTCTTCGCGCGTGTGGTAGATCTTCAGCGCCAGAATCGAGAGCCGGTCGATGATCAGGCCGGGAGACTCCGAGTGCAACGGTGCGCTGGGTTCTGGCAGCCCCCTGGCGGCAAGATGGTCAAGCAGCACGCGATCCAGTTCCTCGGCCAGATCGTTGCGCTGCTGGTTGGTGCGGTCGATGCGGCGCTTCACGTCGGCAAGGCCGGCATCGGTTGCGCCGGGGGTGCGCGCTTCATCCTCGATGTGCCACAGGTCAAAGTTGGCCCGATGCTGGCGCAGGACTCGCGCGAGCCAATCCGTGTCCGCCCCGGCGCTGGTTTGGTCTCCAGAATCTTCCGGCGCCTGGTGCCACGCGCGGGTCCAATGGTCCTGCAGATTGACGATCGCTACTGCCGAAAGCATTCTTGAGAGTCCTTGCCAGTGCTCTGATTCCGAAGCAGGTTCCAAAAAACGGAGTTGTCATCCTGAGCGAGTGCAGCGATCGAAGGATCCGCGTTTTCAGGATGTACGCACACGTAAAACTCACTTTCAATTCTGAAGCGAACTTCAGACTCACCGCACGAGGGCCTGTTCAAACCATTGGGGCGCCACCACCTCAATAGAGTCAGCAGGCCATCGTGAAAAGAGCCGGTTCGACAGCAGCGTCTATGGTAAAACTATCCTCATCGGAGGTCCACGTCCGCCGTGAAGCAGAAGTAACGAACCTCACGCAAGAGCCTGAAATCGTAACGTGGCCCGAGACGCATTACGTCTTTGTCGAGAAGATCGGACCCTTCTTGAACACCGCGCTGCCTCCCCCCTCCTCCCGTAAAATGTCAGTTTGGGAGCAAGCATGGAAAAGAAATGGCAGTATCCGCACCGGCGCTGGAATCCGTTGCGGCAGGCGTGGGTGTTGGTGTCTCCGCATCGGACGCAGCGGCCCTGGCAGGGCGAAGTGGGGCAGAAGTCGGTGCCCTCGTCGGTCTCCCACGATCCGCAGTGCTACCTGTGCCCCGGAAATACGCGGGCAGGCGGTGCGGTGAATCCGGCGTATGGAAGCGTCTTTGATTTTGTAAACGATTACGCGGCGCTGCTGCCCG
>OCTA010004447.1_pt1 | contig 12283 bp, 7 predicted proteins | sample 1538991 | NCBI WGS metagenome assembly OCTA01 (sample SAMEA3539302, study PRJEB22396) | soil metagenome | biome: tundra; feature: field; material: soil | place: USA | collected 2010-05 | depth 0.15 m
CGGTTCTATCGAAAGGACCGCTCCCTATGGTCGCGGCTCCGTTCGGAGGCGCGATAATCAGGAGGTTGTGCTCCAGTATAGAGCACTTAATCACACGGTCGAAGACCTAGCGGCCGGCATTTGGCAGGTCGGGGACCTGCCCCACCCGGGCTTGCCCCACTCAGAGATTCATTCTGTTTTTGATGCCGGTCTTTTTCAGCTCCGTCTCAAACATCGCACTGACCGCCGGATCTTCGTCTTCGTACTCGATCAGGTTTCCACCCTTCCGGGTGCTCGTCTTGCCCAGCCGATGGGTGCGCCCGCCGCCTCCCAAGGCCCGCATGTACCATCTGCCATCGCCGCCCCAATTCGCGGCCAGGTAGCGGGCCGGATCGCCGCTGGTGTTGAAGTGCTGATGGAACCAGCCGTCGGGCGGAACAAAGATGGTGCCTTCCGCAAATTCGATGCGGACGTGCTCAGTCGAGTCGGAGTACTTGATGGCTCCTTTCCAGAGCAGTGTGTAGCCACGCCCGTTCAACATCACCACGTGCGATCCGGGACCATGCCGATGGGCCTTCTTGTAGGTGCCCACCTCGAACTCGGAGATATGAGCCTGCATGGTGTTGTCGGCCAGTTGGAGTTCGATCCGCGAATTCGCCTTGCCGCGCTCCGCGCTCTTGAACAGGCCGAGCGACCGCGCATCCGGGATGTAGGCGCTTTCCCAAGTATCGACCCCACCCTTCTGTTCACTCTCGGCGGGATTGGTGTCTTTGTGGTGGATGTGTTCGGGACCGGCCCCGAAGGCGTCAGGATCGCCGTTATAGCGATCGCGGAACACATAGTCGTTGTTGAAGACGAAGTCGACGTTGTGGAAGAGATCGATCACTACCGGAGCGTTGCTGATGGCCAGCAGCCGGGCAGGAGCGGTGCCGCGGTTCCGGTGCTGGCGCCATGTGTTGAGCGGCGGCCCGATCACCGCGCCCGCTTTCCACTTCACGGTCTGCCTGGCGCCGCCCGGCGCCCAAATGTCAGTTTCGCCCTCGCCACTGACGACGTAGACGACCTCCTCGAACAGGTAGCGCTGCGGATTGGTCTGGCCGCCCGGTGGAATCTCACAGAGATAGCCATCGTTGACGCCCTCGCCGCCAATCAGATCGATGTAAGCGCCGCTCACGCCCATGCGTTTCCAGGGCTGGACCGGCGCGTTCCGAATGTCCGGAAGGCTATAGCCCGAATAGACCTGGATGCCTTCGTTCTTGCGCCATTCCTCGTATGGATTGAGGTTGGTCTGATTGTAGTCGCGGGATTTCGGCGTAGCGTTGGCTTGCTGTATCCGTTCTGCGCGCAGAACCCGGCCGGTGGCCGCGACACTCACGCCGGCCACGGCGGCATAATCGACAAAATCCCTACGCGAGATCCTCCCCGCCAAAAAATCTTGAGCCCAGTTCTTTTTCATTCGAGCCACCCGCCTCCTATGTCGATTGCTTCAACAACAGAGCGCCCGCCGTTCCGGCGCGGCCGCCAACCAAGTGGGGATTCTTGGCGGCGTCCGTGACGGGACGGCAGGCGCATACGCATCCACCCATCTGTTCGGACGACGCTACCAGCCGAGTTTCAGCGCGAACTGCAATTGCCGGGAAGTGGTCAAGGTGGAAGTAATGACCCCGGCGCTGGACGAATAGGCTCCCGATGAAGTGAAGGTGGTAATCACCGGCCATCCGAAATTCGTGTGATTCATCGAATTGAACACTTCGGCCCGGAATTGAAGCGTAACGCGTTCACGGAAACGGAAGCTCTTGAACATGGAACCATCGATGTTCACCAGGCCCGGAGCCACGAGAATGTCTCTGCCGGCATTGCCGAACGTGCCGGCCGCCGGGAGCAGGAAGGCCGCTGGGTTGTACCACTGGTTCGGGTTGCCCTCAACGATGGGGCCGGTGAAATTCGGGTTCAGGGAGACGCGGTCCGGGTTTCGCGTGTCGCCGTCGGCGGACTGATTGAATCCGACCAGCGGCGTGAACGGGAAACCGGTCTGAGCGGTGATGATGGCGTTGACTTGCCACCCGCCCAGAATCGCATTGGCGAAACCTTTGGCGCCGCCGAGAAGAGCCTTACCGTTCCCAACCGGCAGCGCATAGCCGAAGTTACCGGAGACGCGACTGGTGATGTTGAAGTTCGACGGCCCCCAATCCATGTGCGGATCGAAGGGATCCAGGTAAGTGGTTGTTCCACCCATGCCGTTATTGGAGAGGAAGGAAGAAGAGTGGTTATCGAGGCTCTTGGAAAATGTGTAATTGGCCCGAAACTGGATGCTATGGCTGAAGCGGTGCGTCAGGTCGGTTTGCAAGGCATTGTAGTTGCTGGCGCCGTTCGAAACCGTGTAGCGGGCATTCGAGAGGTTGGGGTTCATCCTGGGCGACTTTGGCGCAAAGTAGTCCGCGCCATTGACAATGGTGGGATACGCTGTGTTTGCATCGGAGGTGGCCAGCAGGTGGTAGCCACGCTCTCCCACGTAACCGACCGAGAGGAGGGTGTTGGCGGACAGGGCCTGGTCGATTCGCAAGTTGTACTGGAAAACGGCCGGCATTTTTAAGTAGGGCTCGACGCCGGTCGGCCCGATCTTGGACCCCGCCAGCTTCTGCGTCGGCGAAATCAGCAGCGGAAAAGTCGCCGGTGTCACGGTCACACGCGAGTCGTAGATGCCGATGGGAATCGAATCGCAGCAGTTGCCCATGTAATCCAACTGCTCATAGTACAAGCCATATCCGGCATGGATTGCGGTGCGCTGATTGCCGAATGGCGCCCATGCGAGACCGGCACGCGGTCCGATCATGAACTTAGCGTTGTTTTCGGAGTAGACGGATTTTCCCACTACTGGTTGGGTCTGCAATACGTAATTGGAGTTAGGAACGAAATTCGCCGCCAGGCCCTGCGGAGAGTTCCAGCCGTTGTTGAACTCGTGCCGTATGCCCAGTGTGAGTGTAAGGTTGGGGCGAATCTGGATGGAGTCCTCGGCGAACCAAGCTCCGGCCGTCTGACGCCAGCCGATTTCGATGGGGTTGAGGGTGGCGACCACCTGGGTCGCTTCTCCCAGCATGAAGTGCTGGAGATCGGTAAAGCTGGCAACACCGTTTCTCTGATCGGCGGCGTTGTCGTTGGACTCGACCTTCTGAAACCATCCGCCCACCTCGATCTTATGAATGCCCTTGACGAACGAAACGGAGTCGGTGACGGTGAACAGGTTGCGTGCGATGTCGTCAAACTGCTGCGACCCGTTGGAGCCCGCTCCCGCGATGGCGCCGAGCTGGCCGTTGCCTACCGACCCGATGTTGATATTGCCGATCGGCTGGCTTTGGACGAACGACAGGCTGGAATCGTCGGTGGGCGGAGCCCCCGTCATCATCCACTTTGCCCGGGTAAACCCTCCGCGGAGTGTGTTGATCACCGAGGAATTGAACGTGTGCGTCTCCTGCACGCTGGCAATCTGTGAACGCATGTTGCTCACGGTGAGCTGCAGGTCGGTGGATCCCGGATTGTGATTAAAGCCGTCGTCGACGGTGTAGACCCCGGATAACAAATCGTTGGCGGAGAAGTTGTGATCCACCCGCAAGTTTCCGAAGTCCTCGCGGATCATCTGTTCCGGGTTGGCATAGTAGTACGCGGCGCCGCCACCCAATTCCGGCCCGTTGGCAACTGGCCAGAGAGCGAAGTAGGGCGCGATGCCGGCGGCCAAACCCACCTTGGTGAGGGTACCATTGGCTGCGGGCAAATATCCATTCCGCGCATTATTGTCGGGAACGATGGCGACCTCGCTGACCGCGAGACGCTGCCGGAATGCTTCATAGCTGCCGAAGATGAACGTCTTATCCTTCCTGATCGGTCCTCCCGCGGAGCCGCCGAACTGGTTGCGCCGGAAGGGAGGCACGGTGGAAACCTGGTCGAAGAAATTGCGCGCGTCGAAGGCGCTGTTCCTGACAAATTCGAACAGCGAGCCGTGAAACTGGTTGCCGCCGGACATAGTCACCAGACTGACCTGCGCACCCGGCCGTTTACCATACTCGGCACCATAAGTGTTCTCCTGGACGTTGAATTCGCGCACCGCGTCCACACCGAGTAACTGGCCGCTCAACCCGCCAGGGATCACATCGGCAGTGGATACGCCACTGTATTCGATGCCATTGAGGAGAAACAGATTATAGTCTTCACGGTTGCCGGAAACCGAGAAGTTATTGCCTTGCCCCGCCCCGGTATTGGTGGAGGAACGGTTCACCGTGGTGTTGGCCGTTCCCGGATTGAGCGTGATCAGGTTGTCGAAACTCCTGCCGTTCAGCGGGAGATCCTTGACTTCACTCTCGTTCACCAATCCGGAGATGGAGGTGGTTGCCACATTCACCAGGGCCGCATCGGCGGTTATCTGGACCTCCTCCTTGAGAAGGCCAACTTGCATGTCGATGTCGACAACGGCATCCTGAGCTACCGCGAGATCGATCCCGAAGCGGACCAGGTTACGGAACCCGGGTTTCTGAACCTTGACATCGTAACGGCCGACGGGAAGCGAGAGCGCCTCGTAGTAGCCGCGCTCATCGGTGACCAAAGTGCGCGTGAGACCGGTTTCCGAGTTCGTCACGGTGACACCGGCGCCGGGAATGGTGGCGCTGGTGGGATCGTGAACGAAGCCCGAAATCGATCCTAACACCTGACCGAAAACGGTTGACGAAAAGAGAACGAGCGAGACCAGCAAGATGCCGATCCGGCTCCTGGGCACCCGCGCGGTATTGAAAGCAACTCGATAGCTATCCATGTTTGTATCCTCTATTACGGAACCATATCCTTCCGAGATGCCTGGCGCGACCGGCGGAGAGAACGGCTGATCCAACGGCCCTTCTCTCCCGTGCTTTGCCAATCGCCCTGATGCCTTGCCCGCACTGGGAACGAACCCTTTGACCTCGGGAAACCATTTAACAGTTCATGCGACGGATGAAATCACAATATTGCGAAACCGCACAACATAGTCCTGTGACGCTGTGCCAGGAACGGCAAAACCAATGACGCCCGGCTGTACTCGCAACTGATTGAAACGATTCACGTTCTGACCCGCGATGGAGATGCGGATTTCGCTGCCCTTACAAATGATTTCCATCTCGTTCCACTTCTCTTCAGCACCAACCACCTTCTTCGATTTCTGTATGTTGTTGATCGTCCCAGTGGGATTGTCGCGATCCTGATAGTCGATGAGCACTTCGTAGCCACCACTGGGACCGGAGCCTGGACGGTTCTCGCCGTCGAGGCCCCACTTTCGGCGCGGTTCACGAACATAGATACAACTCCTGCCGCCGCTTGAAATATTAAATAGCAGGGCCATCCTAAAGTCCGTAAATACTTCACGCGTAAATATATAACCGGGACCGGGCTTGTTCTTATCGAAGCGCCCGACGAGCTCACCGCCCTCCGCGGTCCACGCTCCGACCCCGAAGCTCTGCCATCCGGAGAAATCCGCGTCGTCGAACAGCGCTTTTTGGGCCCTTGCGACAAGAGATAACCCTGCAAGAATGAAGCACTTTCTGGTTATGACCGCCCTCCTTCATTACGCTGCCAATCGTGGAACGGTTAGCCTCGTTCCCAGGTGCTTCCTACTGAATCGACCCATTCAGTTAGGTTCTATAAGTAATGATGGTACTGATTGAAGTATTAGTATTTACCGAAAGAAAGTGTGATGTCAAGCACAAAAGTGGATCATTAGAAAAGATAAGGCAGAGATTAGACGGCTGTGATCTTTATGTAATTATCTCGTTTGTTGTTAGTCATTTAACGGATTTGTAATTCATCGTTATAGGACTTCGCATTGGCCTCACAAACGCATGCCAACATGTTAATTCAGGCAGACAATTATATTAGGTAACTGCCTAGAACCATCGCCATTTCCTGTACCCGTTTGGCAAGTTTCCGGCAGAACTCGCGGATGCGACATTGGGGCAGCGCTGCTCCACCCAGGAGGAGCGAAGGCACTCATCGATATCAACTTCGTTGCCGTGGCTGGACATAACGCCACTCTGTCGGGAGATGCCCTGAGGGTCGTACTACCAGGCCTTCTAGTAAGCTCCGTTCGCTTAGAACGGGACCAGTACAATCATACGTTTCCAGCCAAGAATTGGCACGTTATACTCGCGTCATCAGTGGACCAACGGGTTCAACAAACTGTATACAAGGATTGCCCATGACTAAGCGGAATGCGATACGGACAGTGCTATTCCTTCTAACTATTGCGGCCCTGGCGGGATCGGCGGCAGTGAGCCACGCGCAACCTCTTGCGCCGGTGGATTCGACGGGGCAGACGCCCGATCAGCCTGCTGTCCGGCAACAGACAATGTTCCCGGCGATGGGTAATTCACCAATAGTGCGGATGTCGTCCAGGCAGACCAGTGCAACCGCGGAAGGCATCGTTCAGAACGGCAGGCTGGTCCGCATGATGACGCCTCTCTATCCGCCGGCTGCGGTCGAAGCCCATATATCCGGCGTGGTCACCATCGAGGCACGGATCGGCAAGGACGGCCGCATTGTCGAGAGCAACGTCGTCAGCGGTCCCTTGGCGCTGCGGCGAGTTGCCCAGTACGCCGTCAAACGGTGGCGGTATGAACCGTCCCTTCTCAATGGAACGCCCATAGAGAGAGTTGCCCAAGTCGATTTGAGCTTTGTCCTCGGTCGCTATTGAAGTTTGCCGAATCGGCCTTCGAGCCTTGAGGCACGCGTATGTTCTTCAGGGGCTACAGCTCGACAGCGATCACTTCGTGATCCAGGATGGATGGGACCGTCAAGGTCACCTCGCCGGCCGCCTCCCGCACGGCCGGCTGATGCGCACTCACCAGCAGGCGCACCCGCTTAGGCTTGGCTGGAACGCGAATCGTCACTTCTTGTGGCGGCGAGGGGATAAACTCGCGGATGGGGCCTTTCATCATCATCGGGTTGGTCAGATTCACCAGGTGAACGGTCAGGGAATCTTTCTGGCGCCAGATGGTGACGTCCAGAACTCCGGGGCCCGTCACGGTTACGGGACGCGGTTCGTTGGTGGCCCAGTCTACGGCGTTGCGCAACAGCGTCCCGTGATCCGCGGCGAGGATTTCCCAGAAAGTGCGATCGATGTCCCAGGGGAAGTAGACGACGCGCGATTTGCCGAGTTCCCGCACGAAAACTTCCGGGATACCGGACCTGGTAACGCGCGGGAATACTTCCTCCATAGGCAGGTCGGGATAAGACGGAATCAGCGTCAGCGGTGGGTTGGGGTAGCTGCCGATCGTTCGCGTGTGGACGCGCGACACTCCATTAATGATGCGGCCTGCGTTATCCAGGCCGTGGAGGATGGGATGGCGCTCGCCGAGTTGCAGGTAAGAATTCTGCATGCGGGCATCGACGGCACCGTCATAGGACGCGCCGAACAGATCGGCGAGACCGAAATCGGCGCGGCGGTTTCCCCACTCGTCGTAGAGCGAAGTTTCGTGCGTGGCGACGATGCTGCCGCCGCGCTTGACGAATTCGCGAATCTCGTCGCACTGGCGCGCGGAGAGAGCGGCGACATTCGGGAAGATCAGAACCTTGAATGGATCGACGTGTGCCGCATCGAGCAATCGATCGTGCACCATCTCGAATGGGATGCGCGCTTCGATGAGGGCTTGATAGTAGCCGAGAGTGTGATCTTCCACCTTTCGGCCGTAGAATTGGGCGGTCTGCTGCGAGTAGACGATGGCGACGCGCGCCAGGGGCTGCTGGTTGCGCAGGTAGCGCTCATTACGGTAGAGCCAGCCGTAGAGGTCTTCGACTACGGGAAGCCAGCGGCGGTCGTACAGCGTGGCGGAGAATTTGGTGAACCAGGGCCGCAGACCGTTGGCGATACCGTCGAGGGCCCAGAGACGGACTTCGGCGCCGCTTTGCACGGAGTCTTTCCAACGATAGGGCTCTTCGAACCCGACACTGAATATGCCACCGATCGGCTTGCGGCCCATTGTGGAACGGAACTCCTTGCCGCTTTTGCCGCTGGCCCAAGGCGCGGCGACGCCGCTGCGCCCCTGGCGATCGGCGAACAGGATCGGTGCGCGTTCACCGATGGTCTTCATGTCGAGATCGGCCAGAGCGCCGCCGCCGGAGTTGGGGATGTAACAAGCGGCGGGATTTATCGCGCGGATTTCAGAGTCCCACAGGTGCCAGAGGTCGAAGAGGCGCTGCTGGCGCCAGGCGATGTATGCGCGGCGGCTGGGTTCCCGCGGGTTGGTCGTGCGTGGGAGATCCATGCCGGCGGCGGCGTGGAAGTTCTGGCGGCAGTGCTCGCAGTAGCACATACCGGATCCGGTCCAGCGATTGCTGAAGACGCCGTCCACTTGATAGGACGAGACGATCTCCTTGGTCACTTCCGTCATGAACTCGAAATTGTAGGGGCCTAACGCGCAAGTGACCCACAGCTCCGGCATCACCGGGTGGCGGCGCATTTTGCCTTCGGCGTCGACGGCAATCCAATCGGGGTGTGCGTCGGCGACGTCGTTGTGCGCGGCGTGAGGATCGGTTCGTGCGATCACCACCATGCGCAGCTTGCGGCAACCGGCGACGAGATCGCCGAACGGATCTGTATTGGCGAGCCACTGGCTGCGGTAATGGAGCGGAACCTTGGTGGGATAGTAGGCCACGCAGCCGCCCGCGCTAAGACAAACAGCGTCTGAGTGCGTGCGGCGGAAGTAGTCCAGCCAGAAGTTGAGGTCGTACGTGCCTGGGTCGTTCTCCACCAGGGTGAGTTGCGCCCAGCGCATGGGGCGGTCGAACCAGCCAGCGGTGTCGGTTGGGTGCGCGGCTACCGCGAACATGGACGCAGCGAAAGCGGTTGTGCGCAGGAAATCGCGACGGTTGGGGTCCTGGTCGTTGGAAGGCATAAAGTTACTCCCAAGATTAACGTAAGTGGTGGAATCGATCCGGTTCTTGGCGCGCCCCGGTCTTGCCCGATTTCTCCGCCACCCGAGGTAAGGTCTTCATGGCTACCGATAACGCCCCAGGATGCGCGCGCCCGGCGCTTGGCCGCCGACACGTTGAATCCGGTAATTGACGCGCTGCGGCGCAACGGGTCCCGTTCGGCGTCGATTTCAAGAACCCGAATTTCGCCAAAGTCGCCGAGGCGATGGGTGCGAAGGGCATCCGCATCGAAGAACCAGGCGACTTGAGAGAAGGGCTCGCGGCGGCACTTGCGCGCCAGGGCGGTCCAGTCGTGGTGGATGCGGTGGTCGATTCCTACGCACTGTCGTTGCCATCGCATATCCCCTTCCGTGGGCCGAAGGTTTCACCCTCAGCCTCGCCAAACAAGTATTGACAGGGAAGATGGACTCGGCGATCGAGACGATCGAACGCAACGTCCGGTTGGTCTGATCCACCGAACGTCTACCCACTCACTGCTTATGTTGGGGATCGAACTCCTGACGGAGAATCAAGATCACATCGTCCGGATCGGCGCTCGAATCATTGAGTAGTTCTTCAAGCCGAGAGTCGAGCGCGGCGTGCTCCAATAGCGGAATTGTGGACTTCAGTTTCGCCACGGCTGCGTCAATCCGCGAACGAGCGTCCGAGCGTTCTTCCGCCATGACTTAAGCGTAGCATCGAAGCCATATGCGCCGTCAGGTTGGCCGGATAGTAGCCGCTAATGAATCATATCGCTCGCGCGGAACGGACGCCGCTCACGGCTGGGGGAGGCCCATTCTTTGAAAGCTCACTTGAGGTAGTCTCATCTCTCCCGCCGCGTGGTAGGGCTGGCTGGCCCGGTATCCCGAGCCTTTGGTCATCTCGATCCGCCGCCGCAAGGTCGCCTATTGGAACGTGACGTTTACGGTTGGCACCGTTAGTGGAGTGGTAGCCCACCGTTCCGACGTCCAGCCCGGAAGCGGAGAAGAACTGAGGGTTCGGAGAGAATCCCACATTTACCAGCCCCGCTGCGGCCGGCAATCGCCAGGCCGGAACCGGATCCGGACATGGTGGCGAGTCCTAATGTGGCCGGCACCACTTGAATCGGCGCCACGGTCGTTTGCCCACTGTAAGTCACCGCGATCATCCCGGTTCGTTACGCCGGTTACGCCGACTTGGACACCATCGGCGGGCAACTCGGCTCGGGTGTGCGACACGGAAGTGGAAACTCGGCGGCTGGCTTCGTATCAGGGCACGGCTTCAGTCGTGCCGCAGCACATCGGGTAGCCAAAGGCTTTAGCCGCTGAGGCTTTCCTGCGTCATCAGGGGCTGAAGCCCAAACCTTTCTCCCGATCCTTTGGCACGGCTGAAGCCGTGCCCTGATACAGAGGCTCCTGAAAGTGAGAAGCCGTGAGTACCCTACGTTCGGATTCGTGCGAATTCACCAGGAATGGAGAGTTTAACGATTACTGTGTCGCGCACCCTTGCTGCTCGCTTCCTCTGGCTGCTGGCTTCCTCTCCCTCGCTGCCATTCATTTGATAAGCTTGGGATATTCGCACCCAAAACCCAGCCCGCTTGCCGTTTCCGGTCGCGCCAGGCTTATTCACAAGGAAGCTCGGATCATGAAGAACCACCTCACAGGACTGCTCTGTCTTTTCGTTCTTGTACTCACTGCCGCCGTTGCGCAACAACCTCGGTATCCCTTTTATGATCCGAACCTCCCGGCGGAGGCGCGCATCGACAATCTTCTCTCGCTGATGACCATGGACGAGAAGATCAACTGCCTGGGCACGCGCACCGGTGTTCCCCGGCTCGGTGTTCCCAATATCGGCAGCTCCGAGGGCATTCACGGCCTGGTGCAGCGCGAAGCACGCGGTCCGCTACAGCCCATCACCACCACGCAGTTCCCGCAACCTCCCGGGATGGGCGAGACGTGGGACCCCGATCTGGTGCGCCAGGCCGCCGCCGTCCAGGGCTACGAAGCCCGTTTCATCACGCAAACTCCGAAGTACAACCGCCAGGTCCTGATGGTCTGGGGACCACAGTCCGATCTGGCGCGCGACCCGCGTTGGGGCCGCAGCGAAGAAGTGTACGGCGAGGACGCGTTCTTCAATGGGACGATGGCGGTTGCTTACATTAAAGGCCTCCAGGGCGACGACCCGAAATACTGGCAGGCCGCGGCGCTCCTCAAGCACTTCCTCGCCAACAGCAATGAAGACCACCGCAACAGCTCGTCTTCCGATTTCGATGAGCGCCTGTTCTGGGAGTATTACTCCGTTCCTTTCCGTATGGGCTTTCTCGAGGGCGGCGCTAAAGCGGTCATGGCCTCGTACAACGCATGGAACAACACACCCATGGCCGTCAATCCCATCCTTCGCAGCATCGTTCGCGACAAATGGGGTGTCGACGTCATCTCCAGCGATGGCGGAGCCGTTAAGCTCCTCGTCGATCCGCGCCATCTCTTCCCCAACCAGGAGGCCGCCGTGGTCGCATGCCTGAAAGCCGGCATCAATCAGTTCCTCGACAGGTATGCCGACGAAACCAAAGCCGCTCTCAAAGACGGCTCCCTCACGGTGGCCGATATAGACGCAGCGCTCCGCCTGAAGTTCCGAATCGCCATCAAGCTTGGACTGCTGGATCCGCCGGACATGGTCCCGTACTCCAAGATCAAGGACTCGCCCGAGCCCTGGAACACCGATAAAGATCGCGCCGTTTCCCGCCAGATTGCCCTTGAATCCGTCGTCCTTCTCAAGAACGACAAGAACTTTCTCCCGCTCGATAAGAAGTCCCTCAAATCGATTGCCGTGATTGGCCCGCTCGCCGACTCCGTCCACTGGGACTGGTATGGTGGCACGCCTCCTTATGCCGTCACGCCTTTGCAGGGCATCAAGGAGGAGCTTGGCGCCAATGTCACCGTCAACTACGCTGCCGAAGAACTGGGCAACGCCGCGGTTAACGCCGCGCGCCAGTCCGATGTCGCGGTGGTAGTGGTGGGCAACGATCCCACCTGCGGCCCTGACATGCGGCATGACTGGTACAACGCCTACGAGGGCGGGGGAGTCACGTTGCCCTGCACCGTGCCCAGCGACGGCCGCGAAGGCCGTGACCGCGAAACTATCGACCTGTATCAGGAACAGCTCATCAAGCAGGTCTACAACGCGAATCCGAAGACGGTCGTCATCCTGGTTTCCAGCTTCCCGTTCGCCATCAACTGGACCCAGGCCAATATTCCCGCCATCCTTCACGTAACTCACGCCTCTCAGGATGAAGGGACTGCGCTGGCGAAGGTTCTCTTCGGCGCCTATACGCCGGGCGGCCATCTGGTCGAAACCTGGCCCAAATCTCTCGATCAGTTGCCGCCTATGATGGACTACAACA
>OCTA010004448.1_pt1 | contig 12281 bp, 8 predicted proteins | sample 1538991 | NCBI WGS metagenome assembly OCTA01 (sample SAMEA3539302, study PRJEB22396) | soil metagenome | biome: tundra; feature: field; material: soil | place: USA | collected 2010-05 | depth 0.15 m
ACATCGCCGAAGCCGTGCCCACGCCCAACGTGCGCGCGTTTCAGACCGGCAAGGAGTACGGCAACAACGGCCAGTGCAACCCGACTTACTTCACCGTGGGCAACCTGGTGCAATATCTGCAAACTCTGGAAGAACAGGGGCTGACCAAGCAGGAAATCATCGACCGCTACGTGTTCTTCACAGCGGGCGCCTGCGGACCGTGCCGTTTCGGCATGTACGAAGCCGAGTATCGCCTGGCCCTGCGCAACGCGGGCTTCGACGGCTTCCGCGTGCTGCTGTTCCAGCAATCCGGCGGCCTGAGCCAGTCCGACGCCGAGGCCGGCCTGGAGATGAACCTGGACTTCTTCCTGGGCATTCTCAACGCGCTGAACTGCGGCGACGTGCTGAACGAAGTCGCATACGCGGTTCGCCCGTACGAGGTCAATGCCGGCGAGACGGACCAGAAACTCGACGACGCGATGGACTACATGCACGAGGTCTTCCGCAAGAAGCAGCCGTGGCAACTGGGCGACAGCTTGACGAAATACCTGGGCGGCTTTAAGGACACCGCGGAGTACATCGGCAAGTTCGTGAACCAATTGAAGGGCGACGAGTACATCCCGGCGCTGCACCGCTGCCGCGACGCGTTCAACGAGATCGAAATCGACCGGCTGCGCGTAAAGCCCATCGTGAAGATCACCGGCGAGTTCTGGGCGCAGACCACCGAAGGCGACGGCAACTTCAACATGTTCAACTTCCTGCAGCGCGAGGGCGCGCAGGTGCTGGTGGAGCCCATCGGCACGTGGATCATGTACATGATTCACCAGGTGGTGCAGAAGTACAAGGACTTCAAGGGACTCGAAGAGGGCGCCGTGCTGCCGCCCCTGTGGCGTCTCGATAAGCGCGTCAAGATCGAGTGGAGTTTCCGCAACAAAGTGGCGAAGTTGAAACTGGCCGAAGCCATATTCAAGAACGAGTACCACAAGATCGTCGGCGCACTCGGCGACATCGCGCATCACCTGACCGACCAGTACGAATTGCAGCGCCTCGGCCATCCGTTCTACAACTCGCGCGCGGGCGGCGGCGAGGGCCATCTGGAAGTCGCCAAGAACATTTATTACTCGAACAAAGGCCTGGCGCACATGGTGCTGTCGGTGAAGCCGTTCGGCTGCATGCCGTCGACGCAATCGGATGGCGCGCAATCGGCGGTCGTGTCGAATTACAAAGACATGATCTACCTGCCGGTCGAGACTTCCGGCGAAGGCGAGATCAACGCCCATTCGCGCGTGCAGATGGCGCTCGGCGAAGCCAAGAACAAGGCCAAGAAGGAGTTCGCCGAGGTTCTGGAGCGCACCGGCTTGACCATGGATCAGTGCCGCGCCTGGGTAAACGCGCACCCCGAGTCCAAGCGGCCGATTTATGCGGTGCCGCACAGCGACGGCGTAGTGGGTATGGCCGCCAATTTCGTGATGCACATCGCGGATCAAATGAAGAAAGAAGGCGTCGCACCGGTTGCGATTGCCGTGGCAGAGCGCGAAGAAGTACTGGCAGTCCAATAGCCGAGGATTCCATGGATAAAAAGTTTTTCATCGGCATGGACGTAGGTTCGACCACCGTCAAGGCGGTGGTCGTCGATCAGGCCAACGACCAGATCCTATGGTCGGACTATCAGCGTCACGACACCAAGCAGCCGGAAAAGGTGCTGGAGTTTCTGAAGCGCTTCGACACTGAGATTGAAGGGTTCAAGGCGGACCAGTCGCGCATTTTCATCACCGGCTCGGGCGGCAATGGCATGTCGAAATACCTGGGCGCGAAGTTCGTCCAGGAAGTGAACGCCGTTTCGCTGGCGGTGGAAAAGCTGTATCCGGAATGCGGTTCGGTGATCGAATTGGGCGGCCAGGACGCCAAGATCATCATCTTCAAGAAAGACCCGGAGACCGGCCGCAAGAAGAAGATGCCTTCCATGAACGACAAGTGCGCGGGCGGCACCGGAGCGGTCATCGATAAGATCAATGCCAAGCTGCGCATCCCCACCGAGCAGCTTTGCGAGATGGGCTACAAAGGGGTGAAACTGCACCCGGTGGCCGGCAAGTGCGGCGTGTTTGCGGAGACCGACATCAACGGCCTGCAGAAGATGGGCGTTCCGCCGGACGAATTGATGGCGTCGCTATTCGAAGCCATCGTGATGCAGAACCTCTCCGTGCTCACCCGCGGCAACACGCTGCTGCCGGTGGTGCTGCTGTTGGGCGGTCCCAATTGCTACATCAAGGGCATGCGCGATTGCTGGAAGCACAACATCCCGAAAATTTGGGAGGAGCGCGGCACCGAACTGCCAGCGGGAGTTCCGCCCGAGGATCTGATCCGCACGCCGGATAATGCCCAGTATTTCGCCGCCATCGGTTCGGTGGAATTCGGCAAGACCGAAGACGCCGAGGTGGGCCGCTACATCGGCTTCGACAAGCTCGAATGGTACGTCAACGTGGGCCGCGAAGAAGAGAAGACCAAACGCGGCGGCACCGGCGGCTTGGCCAAGGACGCCGCCGATCTGGCGCGCTTCAAAGAGAAATATCGCACCAAGAAATTCGTTGGGGCCACCTTCCAGCCGGGTGAAGTGGTGGAAGGCTTCGTCGGCATCGACGGCGGATCTACGTCCACCAAGGCCGTGCTGCTCTCGAAGGATAAAGAGCGCCGCATCCTGGCCAAGACTTACCAGCTTTCGAAGGGCAACCCCATCGAAGACACCATCGAGGTGATGGGCAAGCTGGTGGAGCAGATCTCCGCACAGGGCGCCACGCTCAAGGTGCTCGGCGTGGGCACCACCGGTTACGCGAAGGACATCCTGAAAGATGTGATTGGAGCCGACGCCGCGCTGGTGGAGACCGTGGCGCATACGCAAGCCGGACTGCACTTCTACGACGACGTGGATGTGATCTGCGACGTGGGCGGGCAGGATATCAAGATCATCATCCTGAAAGACGGCCGCGTTAAGGATTTCAAGCTGAACACGCAGTGCTCGGCGGGGAACGGCTACTTCCTGCAATCCACGGCGCAAGGTTTCAACGTGCCCGTGGAGCAGTACGCCGACACGGCCTTCGCCGCTAACGGCTATCCGAGCTTCGGCTATGGCTGCGCCGTGTTCATGCAGTCGGACATCGTGGATTTTCAGCGCCAGGGCTGGAAGCCGGAAGAGATCATGGCCGGGCTGTGCAACGTGCTGCCCAAGAACATCTGGCTGTACGTCTCGCAGATTCCGAACATCTCCGCCATCGGGCGCCGCTTCCTGCTGCAAGGCGGAACGCAGTACAACCTGGCCGCGGTGAAGGCGCAGGTGGATTTCATCGAGTCGCGCTTCAAGGGCAAAGAAGTGAAGGCCGACGTGATCGTACACGAGCATTGCGGCGAAGCCGGGGCCATCGGTTCGGCGCTCGAGGCCGGCCGCCTGTGGGACCACGGCCGCGTGTCCACTTTCATCGGGATGGATGCCATCGCGCAGATCAGTTACAAGACGACGCGCGAGGAAGCTACCCGCTGTTATTTCTGCAAGAATAAGTGCCTGCGCACTTTCATCGACGTGAAGACCACCGTGATGAATGCGGATTACAAGCCTCCGGTGAAGACCAAGGTTCCGCTGGAAGCCGGATCGCAGCGCCTCATCATCGCGACATGCGAGAAGGGCACCGTCGAGAGCGTCGACGATATGCGCCAGATCAAGGGGAGTCTGGACAAGATCAAGAAGGCCAATCCCAACTTTGTCGAGATATCGGCGAAGGCCGTATTCCGGGTGCCGGACGCGCCCCTGGTGGCCGATCCGCTGCCTAAGTTCGTGCTCACATCGTCCGCCAAGAAGCGCGTGGAGTTGATGAAGAAGCGCTCCGAGATCCGTATCGGCATGCCGCGCGTGCTGAATATGTACTCGATGACGCCTGTGTTCACGGGCTACTTCGCGTCGCTGGGCATTAAGGCGGAAAACATCGTCTACTCGGACTACACCAGCGAGCAGCTCTATAAAGAAGGCGCCAAGCGCGGCGCCATCGACCCGTGCTTCCCGTCGAAGCTGGGCATTCCGCACGTGCACAATCTGCTGTTCGTAGTGCATGCCAAGAAGCCGCTGGATATCATCTTCTTCCCGATGATCGACTGCCTTACTACCGATCTGCACGGGGTGCAGGCCAGCCGTTCGTGTCCGACCGTGGCTGCCACCCCCGCGGCGGTGAAGGCTGCCTTCACGAAGGAAGGCGACCTGTTCAAGGAGAAGGGCGTCCTGTTCCTGGATACGTTCGTCAATCTCTCGAAGCCCGATGTGCTGGAGCGCCAGATGTTCGAGCAGTTCAAGGATATTTTCGGACTGTCGGCCGAGGAGAACGCGCGCGCCATCCATGAAGGCTATCGCGCCCTCGATTACTACAACAACGTGACCATCCGCGGCGAGGCGCGCCAAGTGCTGGAGGAACTCGAGCGCGAGGACCGGCTGGGCGTGGTGGTGCTGGGCCGCCCGTATCACAACGATCCGGGTGTCAACCACGAAATCCTGGAAGAGTTCCAGAAGCTCGGTTATCCGGTCTTCACGCAGGATTCGCTGCCCATCGACGAGGACATGGTCTGGCGCCTGTTCGGGCCGGAAGTCGAATCGGGCGAGATCCCGCATCCGATGAACATCGACGACGTGTGGAAGAACTCCTATAGCGAGAACACGTCGCGTAAAGTGTGGGCCGCTAAGTATACCGGGCGGCACCCTAACCTGGTGGCGCTGGAGCTTTCAAGCTTCAAGTGCGGCCACGACGCGCCGATCTACTCGGCGGTGGAAGAGGTGGTGGAGCATTCCGGCACGCCGTATTTCTGCTTCAAGGATATCGACGAGAACAAGCCGACCGGCTCCATCCGGATCCGCGTCGAGACCATCGGCTACTTCCTGAAGCGCTACCGCGAAGACATGGTGGCGAATAAGAATAAGGTGAAGAGCATCGAGGAACAGATGGCCGAATTCGAGGCCCGCCTGCGGCGTCAACTGGCGCGTGAGAAGCAGCACGACCAAGGTAAGGTGCAGGAATCGTTCGACACCGGCGCCATGCCCACCATCCACGTCAGCCTGGGCGCGCTAGCGGCGTCGAAGCCGGCGCCGGTGCGGGAGTACGAGACGGTTTCGGGGGATTGATCAGGAGAGAGGGTCGGCGCTTCAGAGATACTTGCGGGCCAAGTGCCTTTTGTGGTCCTCAGTCTCTGTCGTTTTGAGAGTTCCGCGGACCGAACGGATAACGAAGTTCGAGACGTTCCGGCGATTGAATTACGCGAGGAGAGGCGCGGCGGCCTCGGGCGCCAGCGCCTGGACGGGCGATCCACGAAATCCCCTGGGATCTCGCGTCACGATGAGATCGCATTCTGCCAATTCGGCGGCGGTGACTGAATCTTCGAAGTCGGGCGACTGCATTTCCAGCGCCTTCAGGATGACGCGTTCATCCACCATCGCCACTCCGAAAACTTGCAGGATCGCGGTGAGCGTTTGCCTGGCCTTGGCGGCGCCTGCGTTTTTGCAGACCAGGTAGTGAATAGTTGTAACCGCGTGGGCCGAAAGCAGGCCTTCCACTGCGCCGCTTTCGATGGCGGACCATACCGTGGCGCTCGCCGCGTAATGAGGCTGGCGGTCGAGTAGAACGTCCAGCACGGCGTTCACATCGACGAGGACTTTCATAGGTACTTTTCGGCCAAGTGCTTCTTGTAGTCCTCGGGATCCCCCTCCTTGAGAATTCCGCGGAGCTGGCGGAGAACCGGCGGCATCTTCTTTGCCGATTGGGGTGCCGAGATCGACGCGAGGTAAGCCTCCACCATCTTGGACAATGAGACGCCATTCTGCTTCGCGTAGCGCTTGGCTAGGCTAGGGGTGATCTCGGTTCGCAATTCGCGGACGGTCTACGGCCCAGCCTGATATCATGTGCCGGTCCAACACAGCAGCGGGGAATCCTGGCAAATCGCTTCAGCAGTCCCCTTGGGCTGGATCTCGGAAGTGGGTCGGTTTCCAGCGCGGGAGCACTCCGCGGCACTCAGTGTTTGCTTGGTCAACCCCAAATGTGACGCCACGCTCAGATTGCAAAGCACGCCCGACAGAGCCCTACTCCCGCTCCTCACCGCCCAACCCCACCAACACCTCCGGCCCAATCACCCGCGCCGCCGCCCACCCCACATCCCCAAACCTCCCCGGCGACGCCGTCAGCACAATCGGAAAGCTGGTCTCATCGCCCGCCGCTTCCGGCGGCTTCCCCGCCTTGCTTTCCACCACCGCCAGATACTTCAGAATCGTATAAATGTCCCCTTCCTCCGGCAACCGGAAATCGATATCCTGCGTGCGGAAATGAATCCCCACCGCCTTGCCCGCCAGCCGCCAGGCGAGGAACGCGCAGCAATCCACCGCGTGTTCGAACCATTCTTCGAAACCCTCCGGCGCCTCCAGATCGAGAAACAGCTCGACCGTCTGCTCCTGGTCGCGCGCAAACTCGCGCACCTGCAAGGCGCCGGTGTGCGCCGTGGCTTTCCAGTCGACGTGCCGCGCGCTTTCGAAGGCCTCGTAGGGCCGTATGCGGTAGAAGTCCCGGCCCAGCCCGCGGTAATGCGTTTCGATCTCGCCCGCCAGATCGGCCAGCAGTTCTTCGAATCCGGCCTGCGCGTCGATGCATGGATAAACGACGACTTCGCGGCGCAACACGACGCGCGCGGTCTTTTCCAGGAAACCGAACGGGAACCGCGTATGGAAGGCGAAGTGGTTCTGCCGGTATTCGCCGCGCCGCGCAAACCGGATTTGCACGGTCTCCTCCAGCGTAGCGCCGCCCGGAATGACGGGGAAATACACCGGCGATTGCAGCACCGGCGGCGCATCCTGCTCCACCCCCACCACGTGGATGGAAAACGACGGCATCCAGAATTTCACATTGCGCACGTAGAGCTTCGCCGGAATCGTGCGCCCCGCCGAGACGTGCTCGGGAACCAGGAAATCCAGCTCCAGCCCCGCCAGGCATAGGCGGCTCACCAGCCCCGACACCATCAGCGTGGAAAGCATGGTGGCCAGAATCAGGAACAGCAGATTGTTGGCCGACGCCACCGCCGCGAAGCCCACCAGCACGACGGCAGCCGTAAACAGCACGCCGCCGCGCGTGACTTTGTATCGTACCCGCCGCAGCAGCAAATGCCGTATCCGGAACCAACGCGCGCCCAACGCCACAAGTCTCCCAATGCCTCACCTCTGTTGTGTCACAATCGAACTTCCATGTCGAGTGCCACCAGTTCGGACAGTCCGGATCAAGCCCCGCAATCCGGCCCGCGCCTCAAGCGCGCCCTGGGATTGTGGGACCTCGTCTTCTACGGAATCATCCTCATCCAGCCGACCGCGCCCATGCCGCCGTTCGGCGTCGTCAGTCAGGTGGCGCACGGCCACGTGGTCACCACGGTCCTGATCGCCATGGTCGCCATGCTGTTCACCGCCATCAGCTACGGCCGCATGGCGCGCGCCTATCCCAGCGCCGGCTCGGCCTACACCTACGTGGGCCGCGAGATCCACTCCGGGCTGGGCTTCGTCACCGGATGGAGCCTGGCGATGGATTACATCCTCAATCCCATCATCTGCACCATCTGGTGCAGCAAGGCGGCCCTCAACCTGGTGCCCGAGATCCCTTACGCGGTCTGGGCCGTATTCTTCGCGGTGCTGTTCACGCTCCTGAATCTGCGGGGCATCCGCGCCACCGCGCGCACCAATGAGGTGCTGGTGCTGGCCATGTGCGTGGTCATCGTGTATTTCTTCGTCGCGGCCGTGCGTTACATCATGCACCAGCATGGGGTCTCCTTCACGCAGCCGTTCTACGATCCGAACACCTTCAGCCTGGGCAGAATCTCTACCGGCACTTCCGTCGCGGTGCTCACCTACATTGGGTTCGACGGTATCTCCACGCTCTCCGAAGAAGCTCACAACCCGCGGCGCAACATCATGCTGGCCACCGTGCTCACGTGCGTGATCACCGGCGTGCTGGCGTCGGCGGAAGTCTACGCCGGACAACTGGTGTGGCCCAACTTTCGCTCCTATCCCGACGTGGACACGGCGTTCTCCTACGTAGCCGGTCGCGCCGGTGGACCACTGCTTTTCCACATGGTGAATATGACCCTGCTGGTGGCCACCATCGGCTCCGGCATGGGATCGCAGCTTGGCGCGGCCCGCCTGCTCTTCGGGATGGGGCGCGACAACACCATCCCGCGCCGCTTCTTCGGCGCGATCGAGCCCAAGCACGGCATTCCCCGCAACAACGTGCTGTTCGTGGGCGCGTTGGCGCTGGCCGGCGCGTTCGCCATGACCTATCAGCTCGGCGCGGAACTGCTTAACTTCGGCGCCATCATCGGTTTCATGGGCGTCAACGCGGCGGCTTTTATTCACTACTTCCTGCGCAGCGATCGCAAGAGCCTGGGCGCATTCCTGCCGCCCGTGTTGGGCTTCGTCTTCTGCCTAGCTATCTGGACCAGCCTGCACAAGCCCGCCCTGGTGGCCGGCGGCATCTGGTTGACGGTTGGCATTATTTACGCGGCCATCAAGACCAATGGCTTCCGCCAGGCGATCGTATTCTCCGACCCTCCGCCTGAGTAACTCGCCCGGCGGTCACAAGCCTCGAAAAATACATTCCGTCACCGCATCCCACAGCCACTAAAGTTGATTTCCGACAATTTCCGACAAGCAGCAAAAAGCCAACCGGCAGAATGCCTTGCACTCTACCGGTCCGAAGACCGGCGTACCCTCTGGGTCCGGTAAAGACCGCGTGCGCCTCAACCCCATCACCTACGGCCTGCGTGCCCGTGACGTCATCCTCCCCAGCGAAGACCCGGCGGAATATCGGCAACTCTGGGCCGATCTCGAAGCTGAGTGGCAACCCGAAACCCGGACCGAACGGCTCCATCTGGAACAGATGGCCATCGCCCAATGGTTGCTGGCGCGGCTGGCCAAAGGCGAGAGCCGCATATATGAGGCAGCCTTGCCACTCGAAAAACAGTTGGCCTTGCTGGATCGCGTCTCCACGCAGCGCGTCTGCCTGGAGCATTCCTTCAGGGATGCCATGCGAGAGCTGAAGCAGTTGCAACGGGAACGCAAGGCCCAGCAACAGCGCCAACAGCCAAAGCAAACCGTGCAAGCCGCAAAACCAGACATTCCGATACCCGTTAACAATCCGCCCCCCTTATCTTGGACAGCCGGACCCCCACGGCACAACGGATACGCAACCCCGGCCCCGGTGCGCCAAGCGCGCGGCCCCATCACCCAACACACATCACCCCCCACCCACTTTAGATCCAACCACTTGGGCTTTGATCGTTCAGGTGGGACAGGCCTCCTGGCCTGTCCAGGCGCGCAAAACGCGCCCATGGGGTAGACTCAAACTATGGCTCAGAGCGCTGCAATCGCTTGGGCGGAACGCGCCGCCGAACGCACGGCCTCCGTCCCCTGGTACATCTCGACCTGCGTAATCGCCATCACCTCCGCGTCCATCGGAGGCATCTGGGACATCTCCTGGCACAAGAGCATCGGCCGCGATACCTTCTGGACCGCCCCGCACATGTTGATCTATCTGTGCGGCATCCTGGCCGGAATTTCGTGCGGCTACCTCATCCTGTCCAGCTCGTTCGGCCACTCGGCGGCAGCCCAGGCGGGCTCGGTGCGCATGTGGGGCTTCCGCGGGCCGCTCGGCGCATTCGTCTGCGCCTGGGGCGGCATGGCCATGATTACCTCGGCGCCCTTCGACAACTGGTGGCACGATGCTTACGGCCTGGACGTGAAGGTCCTCAGCCCGCCGCACGTGCTGCTGATTTTCGGCATCCTGGTCATCCGCATCGGAACGCTGCTGCTGATCATGGGCCATCTCAGCCAAGCGCAAGGCACCCTGCGCACCAAGCTGCACGCGCTCATGCTATACACCTACACGTTCCTGCTGGTCACGTCGTTCGGCATCTTTCAGGAATACCTGCTGCGCAATTACATGCATAGCGCGCTGTTCTATCTGCTGATGACGCTGGGATCGTGCTTCTTTCTGTCCGCGCTCTACCGCATGACCGATTACCGCTGGGCGGGCACGGTCGTCGCCGCCATATACACGACACTGAACCTGCTCTATGTATGGATTCTGCCGCTGTTCCCGGCGGAACCCAAGCTGGGTCCCGTCTACCAGCAAGTAACCCATTTCGTGCCGCCCGATTTTCCGATCTTACTCATCGTGCCCGCATTCGTCCTGGATCTGACCCGTCCCTACTGGCAGCGCTGGACCTATTGGGCGCGAGCCGCGGTGATCGCCCCCATTTTCGTGATTGCGCTGGCAGCGGTGCAGTGGCCGTTCGCCGATTTTCTGATGACTCCCGCGGCCCGCAACTGGTTCTTCGGATCGGGATACTTCCCCTTCTTCATTCCCAGCGACACGGACTGGGTGCGCAACGTCTTCACGCAAGTAGAGCCGGGCGCCCGTCAGTTCTGGACCCGCATGGCAATGGCTGTGGCGCTAGGCGCTTTGACGGCCCGCGCGGGCCTGGCGTGGGGCGGCTGGATGCGCAAAGTGCGGCGGTAGCGCCATTCCACGCCGATTTATAATCAAGGTATTGAGAGTCACTCTCCTCGCGGCCGCTTGCCTCGCTACGCGTCTCTATGCCGGAAAAAGTCCGGTCGACGAAGGCTACGACCACTTCTACAACCTGGAATTCGATCAAGCGCTGGGCGATTTCGACCAAGCCATCGCGCACGACCCCAACAACCCGGACCTGCACAACCACGCCGCCGAGACTGTCGTGTTCCGCGAGATGTATCGCAATGGCGCGCTCGAAAGCGAGTTGGTGACGGGCAACAACTCCCTGCTGCGCCGCGCCAAGCTGAATCCATCGCCCCAAACCCAGAAGCGGTTTCTGGACGAGATCCGGAAGGCCTTGGATCTGGCGCAGGCGCGTCTGCGCCGGAATCCCAACGATACCGGCGCGCTCTATGCCATGGGCATCACCTACGGCTTGCGGGCGAACTACTTTTTTTTGGTCCGGAAGGCCTGGGTGGACGCGCTGCACGACTCCACCACCGCGCGCAAACTGCATAACCGGGTGAGCGAGCTGGATCCCTCAAACGTGGATGCGCGCCTGGTGCAGGGCCTGCACGACTACGTGGTCGGCAGCCTGCCGGCTTTCTACAAGATGTTCGGGTTCCTGATCGGTTTCCGCGGAGACAAGGAGCGCGGCATCCGCACAGTGGAGCAGGTGGCGGCGCGCGGTTCGCTGAATCGGATCGAAGCGCAGATCTTTCTGGCCGCGATCTACCGCCGCGAACGCCAGCCCGCCAAGGCCCTGCCGTTGGTGGAGAGCCTGATCGCCCGCTTTCCGCGCAACTACCTGCTGCGTTTCGAACAGGCGGGAATGTACGCGGCGCTGGGCGATGGCGGCAAGGCCATTGCCTACGTCCAACAAGTGGCGCAGTTGAAGACCCAGGGAGCGCCGGGCTATGCGCGCGTGCCCTGGGAGTCGATTTACTACCAGTTGGGGACCATCCAGTTCTGGTACAACGACCTGGACGCCGCGCTGGCCAATATGCAGAAGGTGACCGCGCATGCCGACGAGGTGGACTTGAACACCGGGGTGTTGGCCTGGATGCGTGTGGGCCAGATTTACGATCTCACCGAACGCCACAGCCTGGCCATCGAGGCATATAAGAGGGCTATGGCGTACGCGCCCGAGGCCGAGGCTGCGCGGGAATCGCGCCGCTATATCTCCTCTCCGTATCACCGGGAGCGGAGCTAGCCGCCCCACAATGATGGCTGCCAGCCGCTACTGCTCGACTGTCAGCTTGACGGGCTGCTCGATGAGCTTGGGCTCTTTGCCCGTGGTCAGCAGCATCAGGGCGAAGCGGCCGGCGGTGGCCTTGGCTGGGATTTTGAACTTGATGCTGGTGGGAGTTTGCTCGGTAATCAAGTCCACCAGGACATCGTTCTTCCCATCCGTCAGGTACAGCTTGGCCACCTGCGCCTTTTCCAGATTCTCCCCAGCTACCGTGATCTCATCCCCGGCCTTCCCACTGCCCGGATCGACGGTGTTCATCCGTGGCATCGATTGCTGCGCGAACGCCGCCAGGCTAGCAGCCAGGAAAAGTGGCAGTGCAAAAGACAGTCTCATCTGAAACCTCCGCCTCCAGTCTCAATGTATGCCCATTACAGGCCGAATTCAAGGGGCCTGGTGGGACAGGCTTTAGCCTGTCGTGGGGCCGGCGGTCCCGCCTGCCTGTCAAATCATCTCGTTGAGCAACTCCGGCCGCGGCCGCGGAATCA
>OCTA010004450.1_pt1 | contig 12279 bp, 7 predicted proteins | sample 1538991 | NCBI WGS metagenome assembly OCTA01 (sample SAMEA3539302, study PRJEB22396) | soil metagenome | biome: tundra; feature: field; material: soil | place: USA | collected 2010-05 | depth 0.15 m
TCCTCGCGCGCGTCCCATATAAACCCATTCGTTATGTCGGGACCAGACAGAAACCCCATCACTCTGGGCCAGATCAAATGCAGTCCTGTCCACATATCTGGCCGGCTATCCAGTGCCCGAAGTACGAGGCCCATAACTGATGTTGAACGGTTCGTAATACCAAATGGGAAACCACTTGGGCTGAGTCCCTGATCTACCATAGGGCTCTCCCAGAACCTGTCGGCAAATGCCCGCGCGGCGGTCAAGTAGTCGTCAATCCCGCTGCGATAATACAGGGCGTAGTACGCCGCCACATTGTCATAGTAGTTCGCGGGCGCGCCCATCGATCCCCACTCCCAATTAAGAGCGTATTGCCCAGTCGGGTCCGCCGCATAAGTCAACCGCGATCCCTGCGGCGTGGTTCCGTCGGCATTCCATACATCTCCGTAAATCGTAATGTGGGTGTCATCAGTACAAGAGAGTATTCCCTCCATTCTGCGCCCCGTACCGGCTCCGAGAGTGTGCCATACCGCGATCATGGGATGCCAGCCTGAGTCTTTAGGAACGGTAGGCTGCGACGGTCCCTTGCAGAACGTGGTGGTAAACGTTGTTCCTGAACCAACTATCGTCGCGCTGCCGTTGGTCACCGTAACCGTCCCCGGTCCTGGCGTGTCCCACCATGCTGGGAACATAGTGTCCATCACCGAGATTTGGTAATCCGCCGCGGCTTTATGTCGGTTGTCGTACCATGGCCAAGGATTCGCGCCCCACCGTACCATCGGTCCCAGCAACGTGTCCACGGCGGAATTGTTGGTGATGACGATATCATTGTTGTCGGTTGCTACCGCTCCATCCTTGACGGTGCATACGCTCGACTGATTGCTGCTGTCCGTCACCGTGAGGTGGAGCACGTAGCTTCCGAACACCAATCCGCTGATTTGGGGACGCGCCGTGGCCTGGCTAGACCAATTCAACCCCGACGGTCCCGACGCCAACTGCCACGAGTACGAGAGAAACGTGTTGCCGTTCAGCGGATACGACCCGGAGCCGTCCAACTGTGCCGGGTACCCCGCGCGAAAGCTCTGCTGCGTCCCCGCGTTACATGCGGGTGGAGAGACAGGCGTCGCCGCGTAACTCACCGAGCCTCCGCTGAAATTGAGCCCACGGCCGCTCGAATCCTGTAGATTCCCCTCGAATTCCCAGTCGCCCAGGTCCCCGGCTACCCCGCCGTTGGGAATTGGGGTGCCGACCGGCACCACGCTCGAAAACCATCGAAGGAACCCGATCTTGCCGCCGACAGCCACTCCCAGGCCACTGCCCGCCCACGATATTGCTCCGTAAGCGGTAATTGCCGCGGTTGCCGACTGGCAATTGCCGCCGGTCGTATCGCACACTTCCATGGTGTACCGGGTATTCGCAACATCCCTTTGCACCCGAACCAGTACGTCCTTCCTGCCGGTGCAGCAGTTGCCAATCAGGGGGCCGTTATTAGATATGGAATCAAAGCCGTTAATATACTCTGATCCCGCCTGTACCTGGTTGGATGCTGCTCTTGAAAGACGAACCGGACCAAGAGCAACGAACCACTGAGGATACCCTGGCCAATCCGAACCAAAGTCGTGGACGCGCATTTCCCATCGCATGGGGTTCGTGCGCGCCCCGATAGTAGTCCATGGGGCGGTATTGGGGAGCGCGACCACTGACGCGCCACTCGTCACCTGCACGGACTGCTGCGCTCCGAAAGCAGGGATAACTCCGAGAATCAGCACTAATACAAAGATACGCATAAGCCTCGTTTATTCGCCTTTCATTCTTTGTCTTGACCTCGATCTCCGCGAGGCGGTCAGCATCGGGCGCACGGCGGCGCCGGGGCTTGGGCGACTGGCCACAGCTACCCGGTGGGGAACGTGGTGTCCGCCTAGCGGCCGAACAACTCTCGATGCTGCCCCAGTCGATGGGCGGCATCGCCACGCTGAATTCTCATACTTGTCTGTTCTTATCGGGCCGATTTTCCCGAGATTTCAGAAGTCCGGTCGGGGGGTCTCCATTTGGGGTTCCCTCCAACTGGCCGTACTGGCCATATTGTACTCCATCTCCACGTCAACAACCCACTATCGAACTTTCCGCCGTAAGATGAAGGTATGCGCATCCTTCTGTTCAGCGGCAAGGGAGGCGTCGGAAAAACCAGTCTTGCGGCTGCCACCGGCCTGCAACTGTCCCGTCTCGGCTACCGGACGCTGGTGATGAGCGTGGACCCCGCCCACAGCTTGGCGGATGCCTTCGACCTCGAAACGGACCTGTTTCACGGCAAGACCGGCGACCCCTACCCCATCGACGACCGCCTCGCCATCCACGAAGTGAATATCCAGAAGGAAATCAAGCGGCATTGGCGCGAAATTTCCTCCTACGTGGTGTCGGTGCTGCGCACCACCGGGATCAGCGACGTCGAAGCCGAGGAACTGGCCATCCTGCCGGGCATGGAGGAGCTGAGCGCCATGATGTACGTGAACCAGTTCCGCCGCGAGGAGCGCTACGACGTCATCGTCCTCGATTGCGCCCCCACCGCCGAATCGTTGCGTTTCGTCAGCATGCCGACCACGCTGGAGTGGTACATGAAGCACATCTTCCCGTTCCAGCGCGGGTTCCTCAAGGCCGTGCGTCCGCTGGCCAACCGCGTTTCGCCGGTGGAACTGCCGCCCGACAACTACTTTGCGAACATCCAGGCGCTTTTCGGGAAGCTCGATGGCGTCGGCGAGCTTCTGGAAGACCCGAAAATCACCAGCGTGCGGCTGGTCACCAACCCGGAACGCATGGTGCTGCGGGAGACGCAGCGGGCGTATGTGTACTTCACCCTGCACGGCCTGACCGTGGACGGCATCATCGTCAACCGCGTGCTTCCGCCGGCGGTGAAAGACGCCTGGTTCCAGGAATGGCGCGCGTCGCAGGAACGGATTCTGGAGGAAATCGAGGCGTATTTCGCGCCGGCGCCGGTCAAGCGCGTGCCGCTGTTCACGCATGAAGTGCTGGGCCGCGACCGCCTGGAGGAATTGGCCGGCTCAATGTACGGCGAGAAGGAGGACCCCGCGGCCGTCGGCCGCACGGAGGCGCCATATACATTTTCCAAGCGCGACGGCCGCTACGAAATCCGTCTGCGGCTGCCGTTCGCCGTCAAGGGCGAGGTGGGCCTCTTCAAAAAGGGCGACGAGCTGGTGGTGGAAATCGGAACGCTGCGGCGGCACATCGGCCTGCCGCTTTCGATGGCCGCCCTTTCGCCCAGCCGCGCGACGTTGGAGAATAGAATTCTGACCGTGGAAATGAAGGAGACGTGAATATGGAAGAGGAGAAGACCGCCAACGCAGGGGCGCCGCACCCCGGCTGCTTGTTTTGTACTATCTTGCCGATGATCGAGCAACGTTTGTCGGAGGCCGGCCACGGGCACTTCAAGAACGCGCGCGTGGAGTTTCTGAAAGGCGTGCGAAGCCTCATTGACGACCGCATCGAACACCTCTCGCGCGAAGAGCGCAAAGGCACGCACGTGGTGGTGGAGTAAGGACGTACGCGTCCGCGGATTCGGCGATGTTAGCCAGGAGGAACCGGAAATTCAAAAAGGAATTCACTACCACCGTTTGGAGAGCGATCTCTCACAAGCCAAGACCAAGCAGGTGCTGGCGGTCCTACAGAAGCCCGAAATCCTGGACGCCTTGAAGCGGAGGTCAAGGAGATCATTATCCGTCGTCTTGCGGACAGGACCACTTCGGCTTTCTACGTGTATGAGGATCAATCCATTACGGTTAATTCGGCACGGAAACTTGGCGTCCACTTCGGCGAGGAATTTCGGCCCGGCGTCACCACCAACATGTCTGCGGCTACAACCGATAAGATGGAAAGCACGCGTCGGGCTCTCCTGCAGGAAATCGCTCACCATATGGAGGGTATTGGAGGGGCGGGCGAACTCATGCGGAGTGGGTTTGAGAACCCCAAGAAGCGACCGATCACGCAATATGCCGCGGATGCGGGCTGGAGGGAGTATTTCGCAGAGTCGTTGGTCGCTCATTTTGTAGATCCAGCAGCCTTGCAACGGTACGATCCATCCGGTAGTATGATGGTGAAGGCGGTTCTGTCGGCCGTTCGGAAGTGATGCTATGAAGATGCCCGAGCCCAACATGGATGCAATCCGCGATATCGCAAAGCGGGCCGAGGAAGCGTTCAAATCCGGCAAGATGGACCGTATCGCATGGCGGGCTTTTCTATCGGAGGCGTATACGGCTTCCAATGGCCGGCCGGACCTCACCGCCTTCCTGGCCCCTTATGCAAAATCGGACTGGGTCCGCGAACTTCGCGAAGAGGAAACGACCGACCTTCGTTCCGTCGCCTAATCCCTGTCACCTTCTTGCCGTTTCGGCATCCCGATGAAGCCTCCACGCCTTGCGGGTTGCTAAGATTGGGTGAGGTTCCCATGGACCGTCCGGCCACTGCCAATCCCGTCACCGCGCGGGAGATTATCCTTGAGATCGTGCGGAATATGAAGGAGGGCTTGGAGCCTCTGCATTACTCCACCCTCGCGCCCGCCGTGTATCACGTGTACTTGCATCCAGGCGATATGGAGCGGCTGCGGGGCATCCTGCCGCGCATCGTGGATGAGGCGCGCCGGGCGCTCGACGCCGGGTTGGACTCGCTCAACCGCGCGTCGCTCGCGGAACGCCTGAAACTTTCGCGCCGAGCCGATCCCCTGATCACCCCGCCGGATGGCGGCTGGCAGATTAGCATTCTGGAAAACACCGACGACGACGCCGAACCGGGCGACATCGTCATCTATTCCGAGTTGGCCATGCCCGCCAAGGCCGAGTTCGGCGCCGGGTCCATGACCAAGCGCATCGCCACGCGGCGCATGGGCGGCGCGCAGACCGCCGCTCAGCCGACCTACGAGAAAGCGCCGGCGCCGCCGGAGGGCGCGGGCCAGCCTGCGTGCGCCACCATCGAGTACGAAGACAATGGCGGGCGCAAGACCTACCGCATGACCAAGGATGAAATCGTCGCCGGACGCGGCGGGCGCGACTACTGGACCGATCTCAAGTTCGACACTCTGCCCGACGTTTCGCGCGAGCACTTCCGGCTGCGGCGCGATCCGGCGAGCGGCAAATTCTTCCTCAAGGATCTGAGCCGCCTCGGCACTACCATCAACGGCGAGAAGGCGCCTTCCAGCGTGGAGTTCGTGGACGGCGAGAAGCGCGATCGCAACCTGGAGGCGCCCGTGCCGGAGCAGGCGCGGATCGGCCTGGCGGACGTGCTGTTCCTCGAATTCCGAAGCACATCGAATGGTTAAGACCAATGTGAGGTGCGCGGCGGCGAGCGACCCGGGCTTGGTGCGCCGGAACAACGAAGACGCGTTTTATGTCGACGCCGAACGCGGCATTTTTCTGGTGGTGGACGGCATCGGCGGGCAGGCGGCCGGCGAAAAGGCCGCGGAGATCGCCGTGCAGCGCGTGCGCGCGCGCCTGGAGCGGCAGACGGGCACGGCCGAGCAGCGCATCCGCGAAGCCATCGCCGTGGCCAACAACGAAATCCTGCGCGCGGCGCGTTCCAACCCAGAGTGGGAAGGCATGGCGTGCGTGCTCACGCTGGCCGTGCTGGAAAACGGCTCCGCCGTGGTGGGACACGTGGGCGATTCGCGCCTCTACCAAATCCGCCGCGGCGCCATTCGCAAGATCACCCACGACCATTCGCCCGTCGGCGAGCGTGAAGAGAGCGGCGAGCTGACTGAACTCGAGGCCATGAGCCACCCGCGCCGCAATGAAGTCTTCCGCGACGTCGGCTCGGAGGAGCACGAGCCCGGCGACCCCGATTTCATCGAGATCCTGCGCATTCCCTTCGAGCCCGATAGCGCGCTGGCGCTGTGCAGCGACGGCCTGAGCGACCTTGTCCCTTCGCCCATGATTCGCCGCGCCGTGGAGACCCACGCGGGCTATCCGGATGCGGCCGTCCGCGAGTTGATCGCGGCAGCCAATAGCGCCGGCGGCAAGGACAACGTTACGGTAATCGTGGTCGAAGGCCCTCGGTTCACCGCGCCGGCGCCGGTGGCCGCGTGGGCCGGCTGGAACCTGATCGCCAGCCGCCCCGCGTGGTTTCTCTGCGGATTGCTGGCGGCGGCGGCAGGCATGTGGTTTTCGCGCGGTCTGTGGATTCCGAGACCCCCCGCCGTTCCGCCGCCGCGAGTACTCACGGCCGGTCCTGGCGCGGCATTCTCGAGCATCTCGGATGCGCTGGCGCAAGCCCGCCCGGGCGATACGGTGGAGGCGCTGGCCGGAGAGTACAGCGAGCAGGTACGGCTGAGGAGCGGGGTAAGCTTGCGCACCCGCGACGCCATCCTGCGCGCGGCCCCCATGGGCAATGGCCCCGCCGTGATCGCCGAGAACGTCAGGAGCGCGCGCGTCACCGGCCTGCGCATTGAGGCCGGCGGGCAGGCCCCGCTTTCGGCGGGAATCGTGCTCGCGGATTCGGATGTGGAATTGGAAGATGTAGACGTGGCGGGCGCGGGAGTCGGAATCGAGATTCGCGGCGCCGCCAGTCCCGTGCTGCGCGCCAACTCCGTTCACGATTGCAGCGGCGCCGGCATCCTGATTTCCGGCCCCTCGCAGCCCTGGATCTCGCACAATACGCTGCGCGGCAACAAGACTGGCCTGGCGGCCCACGACGGCGCGCGGCCCGCGCTGGAAGGGAACCTCTTCGATAAGAACTCGACCCAGGTGGAGTTGCCGGCCGAAATGCCGATGAAAGACGTGCGCGCGCACAACACCTTCATCGATGCGAAACCGGCCGGGGGCAGGAAGCCATGATCGCCCCGGCCGGCCGCAAACTCGGCAAATACGAGATCCTCCGGAAACTCGGCCGCGGCGGCATGGCCGATGTGTACCTGGCCCAGGACACCGAAGCGAACGGCGTGGTCGCGCTCAAGCTCATCGAACACAGCGAGGACGCCGATACGCGCGCCTCCATTGAGGCCGAGCGCCGTGGCGCGGGATTGCAGGCGCGCCTCGCGGCCATCGATCCGCGCGTGACGCGCGTCCACGACGCGGGCGATCTCGACGGGTACTTCTTCGTCGCCATGGAATACATCGATGGCCAGGATCTCGCCGAGCTGATGCCGCGCGGGCCGCTGGCCGTGGAGTTTGCCGCCGATGTCGCCATCGCCGTAGCCCAGACGCTGGAGAACGCCCACAATTTGCAGGTGGTGATCGAGGGCAAGGATTTCCAGGGCATCGTGCACGGCGATATCAAGCCGAAGAACATTCGTATCGATTCCCACGGCGAAGTGCGCGTGCTGGATTTCGGCATCGCCAAGGCGCTCTCGCTCTCGCGCCGCCTCACGCGCAACGAATTCGGCAGCGTGCCGTATGCGTCGCCCGAGCGCCTCGATTCCGGCGAAGTGAACGCGCACTCCGACCTCTGGTCGCTGGCCGTGATGTTGTACGAGATGGTCACGGGTCTTCAGCCCTACCACGCCGGCAACACTGAGCAACTGGAGCGCATGATCCGCTCGCGCATCCCGCCGCCGCCGGCTCCGGACCCCTGCCCGGAGCCGCTGCGCCGCATCCTCACCAAGGCCATGGCGCCAGATCCGGAGGTGCGGTATGCCACCGCGCGCGACTTCGCCGCCGACCTGAACGCGTTCCGCCGGGGCGAGCCGGTGCGCGCCGCAACCGAGGACTTGGACGCAACCCGCCGCACCTTCCGGCCCAGGGACGTGGAGGACGCTACCCGCCGCAGCGTTCAGTGGGGCGGGCCTCCCGGCCTGCCTTCGGGTCCGGCAGCCCCGGAGGCCGGCGCCAGTGTGGTGTGGCCCCACGTGGCACGTGCCAGGAAGCCGCCTGCCCCCGTGCTTATCATAATGATGCGCGGGGTCGCGGCGCTGGTTGTGGCGATCGTGGTCTACATCGCGTGGTCGATGATTTCCGGTTACCGGCTTTACGGGCGCGGCCAGGAATTCCAGCGCCAGGTGGAAACCGAGCAGGTCACCGACCTGGGCCAGATCTGGGACAAGTGGACGGAACTTTCCGATGGCCAATCCTCGTCTTGGCTATTACGGGGCCCGCGAAACGTGGTCAAGCAGAAGTTCGCCGAGGCGGCCGGGCGGGTGATCGCCTCCTACCGCAACGATGCGCAACAGTTGTTCGAGGGCGATTGGCGGCGCGCCCGCACTTACTTGTCGCACGCGCTGGCGGCCGATCCCGACGACGCCACGCGCGGCGAGCTGCGTCTGTGCGACGGGCACCTCGCGCGCATCAACGGCACAGCGCATCGCAACGCCGCGGAACTGAACGAAGCCGTCCAGGACTTCAACGAAGCGCAGAGCCTGATGCCCAGGTCGCCCGACCCGGAGTTGGGCCTGGCGCGCGTGTACGTCTACGGCCTCAAGGATATAGACAAGGCTAACGAGGCGCTCAAGCAGGCCGCAAACCGCGGCTACAAACTGGGCAACCGCGACCAGGCGCAGCTTGCCGACGGCTATCGCGACCGGGCCGACCGGCTATGGTGGGATTCGCACAACGTGCGCGGACTGCCGCAGGAGAAGGATCAGATCGCGCGCGCCGCGCAAGACTATCAAACCGCGCTCGGGCTGTACCAGAGCATCGCGCCCTATGCCGGCGCGAACGTCCAGATTGGCCGGGTCCGGAACGACCTGGACAGCGTGAACTTCCGTCTGCGGGAAATCTCTCTGGGCGATCTCGGAGCGCAGTCGCACCAATGAGTAAGATCTGTTTCAATCTCTTATGTGGGGCGGGCCTCCTGGCCTGCCTTCTTCGACGCAATCACCGGAAGGCAGGCGGACCCACAAACGGCGTGGGTACCCCGGCCCGCCCCACTATATGGCCGTAACGCGCAGCCAAACCGCCCAACGCGCCGACGCCCGCCGCTCGCGCGGGAGCCGCTTCGCCTGGCGGCGCGCGGAATTCGTCTGGACCGTGGCCGCCGGCCTGCTTGTCGGCGCCGGCCTGTTCCAGGTTTACAAAGCCAAGTCCCAGCCTTTCGTAGACATCTCCAACGGGCTGGCGGCAAGGCGCCTGCTCGATCTGAACGCCCTCTCCGCGCGGGAGGACCTGCTGTCCTTGCTCGCTCCCATGTTCCCCGATTCCGCCGAGCGCGACCTGACGGCGCGAAAGATCTATTACATCTCCGGCGGGCTCCCGAACGTGGGCGCCATCGCGCGCATCCGCGTCACCGCCGATGAAGTGGGCCGCGGCCGCACGATGAAGAACCTCCGCGACCGGCTTGCGGGGCGCGATTCCATGCCGCTGCTCACCGCCGCGCAGGTCCGGGATCTGAAAACCATGCTCGTGGTCCGCCGACCGGAGCAGTTCCGGCGCGCGTTCTTCCTGTGGGCCGGCGTTTTCTTCGCGGCGTTTCTGCTGGCGCACGCCTGGTGGAGCATCCGCGGATTCCGCGGCGACCAGTTGCTTTTGCCCGCCGTCCTCCTGCTCACGGGCGCCGGGCTGATCCTTATGATCACCTTGCGCGATCCGGTCCGCGACAACCTGCTGTTCGTGGATTTCGCCCAAGGTGTGGCGGGCGGCGCCGCGCTGCTGGTGGTGGCCAGCGCCCTCGATTTCGAACGCCTGTTGGGCAAGCTGAGCTTCGTCCCGCTGCTCGCCAGCTTCGCGCTTTCCGCGCTGCTGATCCTGTTCGGATACGGCCCGGGCACGAGCGACGCCAAGGTCAACCTCCTGGGCTTCCAGCCGGTGGAGCTCATCCGCATCCTGCTGGTGCTCTTTCTGGCGGGCTATTTCGCGAGCCGCTGGGACGTTCTGCGGCACGCCCGCGAGACCCGCGCGTCCGTCTCCGCGCTGACCCGGCGTTTCGATATCCCGCCGCTCGAATACACGGTCCCCGTGCTGGCGTGCGTGGCGCTTTCGGTGATCTTCTTCTTTTTGCAAAAGGATATGGGTCCGGCGCTGGTCTTCGGCTGCCTGTTCCTCACGCTCTACGGCTTGGCGCGGGGCAGCGCGTTCGTGCCGGCCGCCGGCCTGGGGCTGCTGGCCGCGGGCTTCGCCATCGGGTATGTCGTCGGCGTGCCGCACACCGTGGGTGAGCGAGTGGCCATGTGGCTTTCGCCGTGGGACAACCTGGTGCACGGGGGCGATCAACTGGCGCACTCGCTGTGGGCGTTCGCCACGGGCGGCGTCACGGGCACGGGAATCGGGCTGGGCGACCCGCAGGTGGTACCCGCCGCCCACACCGATCTCATCCTCTCCGCGCTGGGAGAGGAGTGCGGTTTCCTGGGCGTGGCCGCGGCGTTTGCGCTTTACGCGTTTATTGTCTACCGCGCGTTTCGTATCGCCCTGCGCGCCCGCACGGATTATGAATTCTTCCTGGCGGCTGGACTGGCGGCGGCCACGGCGTTGCAGGTCTTGGTCATCGCGTGCGGCGCTCTGGGCGTTTTCCCGCTCACCGGCGTGGTGACGCCGTTCCTGAGCTACGGCCGCTCCGCCATGCTGACCAACTTCCTGGTAATCGGGATGCTGCTTTCGATCAGTGGGGCGGGCCGGGGTACCCAACGCTTTTTAGGGTCCGCCGGCCCAGTCAAAAGTCGGGAAGATCGCGCCGCTCCATTCCGCGCCCCCGTCGCCGCCGCCGCCATCGTTTTCGCCGCTTTGGGCGCCATCGCGCTGACCAAAGCCGCTTATGTGCAAGTGGCGCGTAGCGCCCAAGTGATGGGGCAGGGCACGCTGGTGGTGCAGGCCGATGGCGCCAGGCGCTATCAGTACAACCCGCGCTTCCAGTACGTGATGAATTCCATTCCCATGGGGTCCATCTACGACCGCAACGGCCTGCCGCTCGCCACCGGCGACTGGGCCGAGCTCGAAAAGCACCGCGCCGAGTACCGGCAACTGGGCGTCGATATCGACCGCGCTTGCTCGCGCGCGGAGAGCCGCCACTACCCCTTCGGCGGCTTAATGTTCGACCTGCTGGGAGACCTGCGCACGCGCGAGCGCTGGGGCGCGAGCAATACTTCCTTCGTGGAGCGGGATTCCGCGCGCCGCCTGCGCGGCTATGACGACCGGCCCACGTTGGTCGAAGTGAAGAATCCCAAGACCAAGGCCGTGGAGCGCGTCATTCGTTACGACTACCGCGAGCTCGTGCCGCTCCTGCGCCACCGTTACGACCCCGGCAGCCCCGAAGTCCGCCGCGTGCTCGACCGCCCGCGCGACGTCCACATGTCGGTCGATGCGCGTCTCCAGGTCCGCGTCGCTGAGATCCTGACCAAGCAATTGAAGCAAGCCAACCTGGACAAAGGCGCCGCCGTGGTCCTGGACCCGGCCACCGGCGACCTGCTGGCATCGGTCAGCCTCCCGCAACCCGATTTGACCCGCGCTCCGCAACCCGATCCGAGCCGCACCTTTGAACCGAGCCGCGACTCCGATCCGAGCCGCGAACGTCAGAGAGCGGACTCTTCCGACACGAAGCCGAACCCCTATCTCGACCGCGCCCGTTACGGCCTATACCCGCCCGGTTCCACTTTCAAGGTGGTCACCGCCATGGCCGCTTTGCGCAAGGACCCGGCGCTGACGCGTAAGACCTACGAATGCATCCGCCTGCCCGAGGGCCGCGTGGGCGCTTTCATGAAGGGAACGAAGCGCCCCATCCGCGACGACGTCGAGGACAAAAACCCTCACGGAACCGTCGATATGGAGCGCGGCATCGTGGTTTCCTGCAACGCCTACTTCGCGCAGTTGGGCACGTACGACGTGGGCGCGGAAGCGCTGCTCGACGCCGCCAACCTGCTGGGCATCGCGGTCGCCTCGCCCGGCACCGCGGCGCAGTTGCGCAAGTCGCTGCCCCAATCCTCCTATGGCCAGGGGCAGGTAGTGGCTTCGCCGTTCCAACTGGCGCGCGTGGCGGCCACCGTGGCCAACGGCGGGGCCATGCCGCAAGGCCGATGGCTTACCGACGAAAACAACGCCCGCACCTCCGTGCCCCAGTCCGTGTTGGACCCCGCCTCCGCGCAGACCCTGGCGAAGTTCATGCGCGAGGTGGTGACCTCCGGCACCGGCCGCCGCGCCGCCGGGGCGAGCGTGCCCATCGCCGGCAAGACCGGCACGGCCGAGCTTGCGGACGCCCCGTCGCACGCCTGGTTCATCGGCTACGCGCCCTATGGCGCGGCCGCGCGCAAGATCGCCTTTTCCGTATTGGTGGAAAATGGAGTGTACGGCGGAACGGCCGCCGCGCCAGCCGGGGCGGAGATCGTCGACGCCGCGGCCAAACTGGGACTGATTCAGCCATGAGTCTGTTTTCCGAGATCGAGAA
>OCTA010004451.1_pt1 | contig 12279 bp, 5 predicted proteins | sample 1538991 | NCBI WGS metagenome assembly OCTA01 (sample SAMEA3539302, study PRJEB22396) | soil metagenome | biome: tundra; feature: field; material: soil | place: USA | collected 2010-05 | depth 0.15 m
CGCCGAAGACGACGGTTGGTACGCGTGTATTTTCGGGCTCCCATAGGAATCTGACCATGAGGCACGGAGTTGGGTACGGCGTTTTCTCCGGCGCACCATCGCTGTCCAACCCGGCGCCCTTACCGTTCTCAGTCCGATTACGGCTCGACTCGATCGAAATGAGACATGGTTCATCCCTCTCGGTCACACCTCCGCTATCGTTGCATTTCGGTTCCCCGACGCTCCCCATTCGCTTGTCGAGCTTTCAATGTTATCGGATCGGGGGGCTAAGAAAGACTTTCGTATTTCGAATCCTGGGCAACAAATTGTGCTGGAGCTCGAAAGATTGCCGGCGGGACTTTCGGAACTCCGTCTTGCGGTTCCCGAGTCGTTGAAGCTCACATTCGACGTGCGGGAGGATACCTCCGGCGTTCCCCGACCGAAGATTGCAATTGTTTTTGTATCCCGCGACGTTGTGACCGCGTATTCTCTTTGGGATTCTCGCCTGCAGACTCTTTTCGCTCAGGTCAGGGTCGGCGCATTGAAGTTGTATGACGTACGACTACCCGACATCGGCGGGATAACCATTGCCGGCAGCAAAACAGGGACCCAGTTTGAGCATGCTTTCACGTACGGTCCAGGCGAAGCTAGCCCTCTCGCGGTCGGTACTGAAATTACAGCGCTTTTGGAACAATTGCTGACGGATCTGAATACAAGTTTCGAAATCGAGGCTAGTGGATTTGGGCGGATATGTTTTCCCCCACCTTCGATCAAGACCCTGGTCGACTATGCCCCTTTCGCTCCAGTGATTCCGAAAGGGACGAGAGATCGAAATAAATGGCTCAGCCTCGCGTTGGGCGAACGGGCAATTAAGGGTCGCACACCCTTCTTTTCTCAGTACGATCCCCGCTGCCGTTTTAGTGCCCACGCGCGGCAATACTCCCGATGACGAAGGCATCCGCTAAAGTGTCGGAAGGCACCCAGGTCTTCGCCTATTGTGTTTTCGCCGACAATATCAATGAGTACGCCTACTACCGCGTCGCGGCCAAGCGCGGGCCAGAAGGCGGCTTTGCCAAAGTTAACGACGCGACGCGTGAGTTTCCAAATCGTGGCGCAATTCGCGTCTTAAAACGGAATCTGCACCTCGGCAGTTCGAGGAAGGGCAACCACGGGGTCTTCACCCTCGAATACGATCCAAACTTCGATGCGATGGCCAGTAATCCCAACGCGGTAATGTACCGCGCAACGGCGATAGCCGGGTGCGGGATTCAAATCGTTCGGATACCATTTTCGCAGCAGGAGACCGACGAAATCGGGGAACAGTTGAAGTCTGGAGTTCACGTCCTAGGCGAACCCATCGGTAAGACTCATGTGCTTCTTGAACTCAATGACGGAACTATTACGGGACCAATTTTGTTACGGCCGAACGGAGAGTCGGAGATTTATCATGCCGACGAACAATCGCTTTTGACGCTCAAGGGTGCATGGAAGGGGATGAGTTCGTTGCGAGTTTTGCCACTCGAGATTGACCATCATGCGCACAATTTCGTGTTCGGCGAACTGCCGCCATCTGAATTCGCTTTGGACTTGTCTCCGGGCGCCTTCGCGATCAAGCGAGCCCTAGAATTTCTAATCGATCAAAAACTCGCCGATGGCATTCTATCGAAGAACAAGGCTCGCGATTTAGCCCAGATTCTGTCGAAGCAAAAGCCGTCCGACGAATTGAAGGCTCGCTGCCAGAAATTGTTAGTACAACTGGAACGGTATCAATCGGCAAACGAGGAGTGCGCGAAATTCATCGACGAAGTAGTTAAGACCCCGGTCGTGAAGGCGCGACTGGAGCAAGAAGCGTCTGCGGCCGAGGAACGAGTTCGCAGTTCCATGACGCGGGAGATCAGTCAGCTTCGCGAAAAGATCAACGCTGCAAAAGCGAGCCTGACCACAATAGAAGACGAGAAAAAGCAAGCGATTGAAGAACTTCAGTTGGCGGAGCAAAAGATACTAAGCGCGGAGAAGCAATTTGCCCAAGTCGAAATGGAATTGGGGAAAAGATTGAAGGCGCATTTCGAAAAAGCGCAAACAGACACAGCTGAACTCCTTGCGAATGTGGCGATACTTCGGCCCTTCTTTGTGGCAACGGGCGAGGCGCAGAAACCAGTGGTAGCCGTCGACTCACCGGCTTCGGCTTCGAAATCCGCACCCCAAATAAATTGGTGGACGCAGACCCAGCCCAACGCTCTGCAAGAACCGCGAGAGATTTACAGTCATCTACTCAATAATCTTTCGGTGATCGGGATGAAAGAAGCGTCTGCCGGCCGCGTGGCAGCAGCCTGCGCTGCCGCGTTCTCCGCCGGGCAGGCGGTGACTGTGCGAGGGTCAGCGGCGGGCCTTCTCTCGAACGCGTTAGCTGTGTCATATTTTGGAGGCCATTGGCCCGAAATAGCCGTTCCGGTGGGTTATTCGGATTTGTTCGATCTTGGCCGCCTAAAGGCCGAGGCAAAAGAGCTTCCCGCGGGAATCCTTTTCATTGGGGCCAATCGCTCCTGTTTGGACGCATACACAGGCTCGTGGTTGGATCAGTACCGAATGGGAGGAAATGATAACAAGGGGGAAGGTGGCGCGATGTTAATTTTGAGCCTGTGTGAAGGCCCGAGTGCGCTTTCGGTAACATCGCAGCCTGAACTCGGTCCGGTAATTCATACAGACGCGCTCTCTTGGGGTCGGCGCGGATCTGGCACGTTGTCGCCGGGATCGTTTTTGGGTAAGGTGGTCGCCCGCAAAATAGATTGGGATGAAGAAGCGAAGCTGCTGGACGAAGTCTTTGTCGGTTCCCCAAATGCATCTGCACAACTCGCTGCCCGAAGTGCCCTTCCACTGTTGGCGGAACTAGCAGTGATACGCGGCCCGGAAAATCTTGCGGAGGACAAGGCGACGCGTGAAGCGCTTTCTGCTGTGGCTGCTTGGTGGCTCGGGCCGACGCTAGCGAGCATGGGCAAAGGTAGGGATTTGCTGGCGCGCGTGGAAGCTGCCCTGCCCGACGATAAGATCCTAAAAGCGAACCTAGAAATCCTATTTGGTGCCGGAACCGCACAATGATTACGGCTATTTCCTCGGCTGAGTTGTGGTCGCCTCTGCGAATGGGTCTTGCGGTCGTTGATGGGAATAGACCATCGAGTTCGCTGTTGGCTGAATATCTCCGTGCGAGCCTCTGCTCAGCATATGACGGCAATCCGGTGCATATTCACACTATCCTAGGGGTCACAGAGGAGCGGCTTTCCTCGGTATTCTCCTTTCAGTCGTCCCTTCAATCGAAATTGTTCAGAGAGGAAAATGATGACGACAGCTCACGAATTGAACTAAAGGAGGTGCTTGGGTGGTTGGTGGAGATCGGTGACGTAATAAATGTAGGCAACGGGCTCCACTTCCCGGCGCCCACACGCGCGGTGGCGCTCCCAGGAGGCGAGTTCGCAGTGATTTCAGGATCTGCCAGCGACCAACTGGAACGGGATCTGGGCCACGCTGCGATGCGCGGTTCTATGGGCCGGGTTTTAGGAGTAGCTCCGGCTTCGCTCCCGCAGCAGCTATTCGCCGACTGGTTGGCTTTGCCCCCGATGGGCTTATCGGCCTGGACCAAGCACGCACTGGCTATGCCACTTCCTTCCTTGATCACTGATGCGGCAACATGGCAGGTAGCCCATTTTAACGCCGACGGACTCAGATTTGAGGCTCCGATTGACTCGGATTTGGGAACGGTTCCCGTGATAGCACGCGTCAAGAGGGAGCGAATGCGCGGTTACCAGCGGTTTCTGGTCAGACTCCGCCGCGACGGAAAATCTGTCTCGACTATCGCGGCTCGGGAGTTGCACTTCCACGAGTGTAGTCGCTTGCTGAACGGTGTCCGGCTGGACAGGGGCCAGCAATTCGAGGTGCGAGCAACAAGCACAGCGCAGGGGGACATCGCGATCACGACGAATGTCTATCATCTCCCTGAGGTGATTACTCTGCTGACGTTCTTTTCAGCCCATCGAAGTCAGCCAGACGACACAAAGCTGTCGTTCATTATTCCCAGTCAATATAAACGTAGATTAAGTGCCTCCCTTGCAATGTTCGCGGTCAAGTTGAATCAAAGTTAAATGAGCGAAAACTATAGCGTATCGACGGTGGTCAATGGTCTCAAAGGAGCCCTGAGCGACTATTTGCAGGCCCAATACCATATTCGCGATGACGCGTTGGTTGCGGAAAGGCGTAGTCTGTTCGAGGGCATTGGAACGATCGCCCAAGCTCCATATGTGGAAGCAACCCCTTCCTACGCAACCGGCGTGGCAATCGGGAGACTAGAAATACCGCCTGTAGCGCAGCGTTTCCTCGAAAAATGCTCACTACTCGATGTTGGAGTGCCCCCTGCTCCATATGTGCATCAAGGAAAGGCGATCGAAGCATTCCTCGGCGAAGGCAGGGACGTGATCGCTGCGACTGGTACGGGCTCGGGCAAAACTGAAATTTTTCTCTTGAACATCCTCGGCGCCCTTACCGTTGAGGCCGAGCAAAGACGCCAGAGTAAAGGTGTGCCCGGTTGTCGCGCGTTGCTGTTGTATCCCATGAATGCACTGGTCACGGACCAACTCGGCCGTATTCGCCGCCTTTTCGGTCATGACGCCATCGCAGACGATCTGGAAAGTCGCTTCGGTCGCCGAGTTCGTTTTGGGATGTATACGAGTCGAACCCCGTTCGCAGGCGAATTTAGCGCGGACAAGTGCCGATACCAAATCAAGCCTCTTTTCGAAGACTACTATCTGAAATACGATGCGGTTCCAAAAATTAGGGACCAACTCAAAGCCAAAGGACGGTGGCCTTGTAAGGATCTGCACGCTTTTTACAACGCAACCGAGAAGAGATGGGACCGTAGGTTAAAGACCCAGCCGAAAGACACCGAATTATTTACGCGTCATGAAATGCAGCAGCAATGTCCGGATATTCTGATCACGAACTATTCGATGTTGGAGTACATGATGCTTCGACCGATCGAGCGGACATTGTTTCAACAAACGCAGCAGTGGTTGAAATCGCACAAAGAGAACTTTCTTACGTTGGTTTTAGACGAAGCCCACATGTACCGTGGAACTGGCGGAGCGGAAGTCGCGATGCTCATTCGGCGGCTAATGGCCCGGCTCGAAATCCCGCGTGAAAAGCTCCGATGTATCCTCACGAGCGCGAGCATGGGAAAAGGGGAGCAGGCGGAGAAGAAAGCATTGCGCTTCGCAGCTGAATTGACCGGCCTAGGCACAGAGAGCCGAGGATTCGTTTTGGTCTCCGGACAGTTGGAAGATCTGCAAGGCAAAGCGTCCGGAACGGCGGGCCAGGCGAAAGTTCTAGCGGATTTCGACCTTGGAACATTTCAGGCATTCACTTCCGATCCCATAGCGGCATTGGGAGCGGTTAATTATTTGTTGGGGGAACTAAGTTTGGAAAGAGCTCCAACCGATTCGAACCTTCTTTCGGATCATCTCTTTAAGGTCCTTCCAACTCTACCGGTTACAAATCTGCTAATCGCAGAATCAACCGGACAGGCAAAAGAATTCAGTGTACTTTCCCAATGTGTATTCCCCGCAGCAACGAAGGAGATCGCTGAACAGGCGACCGCAGCGCTGCTCAGCTTGGCGAATTTTGCCAAATCGTCGGCGAGGAAAAAAGTTCTCCTGCCGACGCGGCTGCACCTGTTCTTTCGCGGTATTCAGGGATTGTACGCGTGCATCGACCCAAAATGTCCGGAACGAGATGATTCGAGAAGCAAAGCATGCCTGGGACACTTATGGACGGCCCCCCGCCAGTTTTGTAAATGCGGGGCGCGCGTTTACGAACTCCTTACCCACCGTGATTGCGGTACGGAATACCTCCGCGGTTATGTTCAAGCCGATACGTTCGATTTCCTGTTCCACGAGAAAGAGTCGGAGGTGGGAATGGCAGAGACGACGATGCGCCAACGGCTGCGAGAAGTGCATTTCTTAGTTGGCAACAAGCCACATCCGAAAATGGCGAATGAGACGAATCCGATCTGGATCGATAAACGCAGCGGTCAACTGCGTCGGGAAGATCCACATGACCAAGATTTCATTCCCGCGCGTGTGACTAATCAAGCAAGCGCCTTGATGGAAGAGCCCCATTCTTTTCCAAGTTGCCCCGTTTGTCTTCGCGGGTGGGAAGCCGGCCGGAGTAAAATCATGGACCTCAAGACCAAGGGTGAACAGCCGTTCGCAACCCTGGTCAAAGCCCAAACATTTCTCCAACCCCCGACGAAACCGCAAAGCGAAGTGGCGGAATTCCCTAACCTTGGAAGGAAGGTGTTGTTGTTTTCGGATGGCCGGCAGAAAGCTGCTAGGCTGGCGCGTGATATTCCTCGCGAAGTGGAGAATGATTCATTTCGTGAATGTCTCGTACTCGCCGTTAATCGGCTGAACTCCTTGGACAAGCAGCCAACGCTTGCTGACCGCACTCTTTATCTTGCTTTCCTGGATGTGGTCACCACGCACCATCTAGCATTTTTTGACGGTGGCGACCAGCGGCAACTCCTGCGAGATTTGGATTCCTACCATCGCAACTACGGAGCAAATCTCAAAGATGCGCTCGAGGAGTGGGATCAGATCACACCGCCAGAGCGTTTCAAGCAAGCGTTACTGAGGCAGCTATGTAGTCCCTACTATTCCATCCCCTTTGTAACCGCAGGTTGGATCGTACCGAAGAAACGTACGCTTAACTCGTTTATAGCAAAATTGCAGGAAAGTGGTGTCGCGATAGCATCGGACGACGCGCTGGCTCTTAGTTGTGCATGGATTGCAGAACTCGCGCGCGAATTCGCGATGAGCGACTTCCGGGATTCGTCAATCGACAACGCTGCTGGCTACCACAAAGGGGGATGGGGTCACCGCGGGGCAAAACTCTCTGAGGTCTTGAGCGACATTCTTACGGTGCGTGGATTCACGGACAAACAGCGCGACATAATCTTGCATGAATTGCTGACCCATTTTTGTGGGTTGCCGAAAAATAAGCTTTTTCTATTAGATCGAAATAATCTTGTCCTAAATATCGACCTAGAGGCGGTCTGGAAGCAGTGCAATCTATGTCAGAACATGCACGCCTACGCTCCATTCGGGGCCTGCTCTGATTGCGGGCAAACTGACCTAAAGTCGATCGATCCGAATACGGATTCGTACGTGCAGTCGAGAAAGGGACTTTGGCGCAATCCAATCAAAGAGTGCTCTGAAGGTCGACGCGTCCCGAAGAATATCAATGCAGAGGAGCACACCGCTCAGCTCTCGTTTCGCGATTCTGGTACAGTTCTCGCAACTACCGAGCAACATGAATTGCTGTTCCAGGATATCGTGATCGATCACACCCAGGAGAGTCCGGTTGATGTGCTGAGTTGCACGACAACTATGGAGGTGGGAATCGATATCGGGTCTCTAGTCGCGGTGGGCCTCCGCAACGTGCCGCCACAACGCGAAAACTATCAACAGCGTGCTGGTCGAGCAGGCAGGCGCGGCTCGGCGATCTCAACCGTTGTGACCTACTGCCACGGGGGGCCACATGATTCCTATTATTTTCGAAACGTGGCACGAATGGTTTCGGGCGAACCCCGCCCGCCAATGATCAAAACCAACAATGAAAAGATTGTCCGACGCCACGTACACGCCTTTCTGATCCAGACATATTTTCTTGGCTTTCCTGGGTCTGGTTCTGGGCTTTTAGGCTCGGCCTTGGGTCACACAGAGACATTCTTTGGGCCTGCCGGCGAACTGCCATCCCTGGAAGCATTCGCCGCTTGGGTGACGCAAGAAATTTTGGCTCCGCATGCTTCGTTAGTCGAAAAGATTACGGCCTGGGTTCCGAAAAGCGTGTCTCCGGATGTGCCCGTCTGGACGCGGGAGGTGGCGCGGAACTTCCTCGTGGACTTGGAAGCAGCAGGAAAAGCGTTTACGAAGAAGAGCCGACCGGTCGAAGAGGAAGCGGAGGATGAATCGGCGGCCGTTCAGGAGGATGAGAAGCTCTTGGATTATCTCTTTTCTCGTGGATTGCTGCCGACCTACGCCTTTCCGACCGACTTGTGCAGCTTTAGTGTGGAGAGACTCGAAAACAACCAGGTGCGAGTTACTGAAAGACCCCAGCAATCAATCTCAAAAGCACTGAGCGAGTACGCTCCCGGTCGTCTGGTCGTAATCGACAAAAAGACCTACCGCTGCGAGGCGGTTACCGCAAATACAAGCACGTATGAAGTGAACCGCGCCGCGCCGCTATTTAGGACTGCCCTTAAGCGCTATGTATTTTGCTCCAACTTACAATGCTCGTTCGTCCAGCAGGCGGAATCTGCGACCGAGCAACTTCTCGATCCCTGTCCGTTGTGCCTTTCACCGCTCAAACTCGGGGAGATACTTCGCCCTGAGGTATTTCTCCCAGATAAGGGCAAAGCGCTCGACGAACTCGATACCGAACAGGAGTACACTTTCGCCTCCCCGGCGCAGTTTCCAATTCCCGTCCAAGATGACAGTACGATCAAATGGGAGGAGATTGGTTCGAAGTGCGAGAAGGCCTTTTCTCAAGATCGCCGCCTCATTGTCATGAACAAGGGAAATCCCGATCGTCTCGACGGGTTTCAAGTATGCCAGAACTGCGGGCGGACAAAACTTTATGACGGAGATCCTTTGCGAGCGCACGCCCGCATGTACGATGTCAGCGCGAGAAGAGGCGTTCGGATTGGCAGTCAATGCAATGGTGACTCGCGACAGGTGTATCTGGGTAATGAATTTCTTAGTGACCTCATGATAATGCGAATTCGGGCTGAGGCGCCCCTTGAGGTGAATCCGTTGCCCGGACTGGCTGCGTTCGGTGCATTTCAAAGCGCAATGCGAACTTTGGCGGAAGCGTTGAATCTCGCAGCAAGCCGTCGCCTCGATCTCGACCCCGGCGAATTCTCTAGCGGCTTTCGGATCTTCCCAACTAAAGCCGCGGACAGCCTTTTTGGCGAGGTGTACCTGTTTGACATGCTCTCCGGCGGTGCTGGGTACTCGAATCAGATCGGCGAAGAATTGGTCGCCGTACTCAACACCGATGTACGTCAGTTGTTGACCGGGTGCAGTTGCGACCGATCATGCTACGACTGCCTCCAACATTACGGAAATCAATTCTACCACGGGGAATTGGATAGATTTTTGGGCCTTGCACTACTCGATTACGCAATAGCAGGGCAGCTCCCATCAATGGATAATTGGGCTACGCAGATTGAAAAATTGAAACCGTTGGCGCGTATGTTGCAACTTAGCGGACTCATCGTTGAGGTCGGGTCGCCCGCGGATAAACAGCCGATTCCGTTAACCGTCAGAGGAGCGAACGGTGTGCTTACCGTAGGGACGTTCCATGGCCTTTTCACCAAAGCCGCGACAAGCGAACACCCATTGGTGAAGGCTCCAGTGGCCGGAACCACCGCATTCATCGTAAATGAATTTCTTTTGTCCCGGAACATGCCAGTCGTGCACCGACAAATTCTTCAGGCGGTCGGAGGGTCGTTGGAAGGAAGCGTTATCGTTACCGATACGAAATCGACCATCGTTAAGGAGATTCCTAGTAAGGCGGCGTTCGAACTTGATGTCTCACCGCGTGGAATGCCCCCTGGGCATTCGCCGCGCTTTAAGCGCGTCAAGGAGAATGGTGAACCTTCTCTGCGAAAGCTGTATCTTGTGCAAGCTAGCGACGGGGAATTCGTCGTTGGCCGAGTGCAGCAGCTTCGGCGGACAAATAATGCGGTTATCTACCGTTTTCAACCGGCCGGAATCAAGGATATGATTGAACCATTCGACATCGAGCCGCGATCAATCGTTGCTGAACTCGTTCGCTGATGCCGCGCCTAATTCCTGTACTCGCTCCGGATCAAATCGGCAATAAGGGCGAGCGGGAAGTGTATACGCGGCTCCGTGACCAATTGCCCGACGATTGGATTGTGCGCTATCACTATCCGGCGTGCTGGATGCACGGGACCTGCCTACGAGAATGCGAAGCCGACTTCATCGTGATTGCTCCAAGGCGCGGCCTGCTTTTTATCGAGGTGAAGAGCAGTTCCGGCTACGACTGTGTTGACGGAGTGTGGTGCCGCATCGGCCCGGATGGAATCCGGGAACCGACGAAGAATCCATTCGAACAGGCGACGTCTACAAAGCATCGTATCGTTGATCGTCTCTCGAAGGATTTATTCTGCTGCGGAAAAGACAAATTTCCGGGAATCTACGGCCATCTCGTAGCTTATCCGTTTGCGAAGGTCGAGGGTCGGCTGCCGAGATCAATCGATCCTAGGCTGATGGTCGCCTACAAAGAAATGGACCGGCTGCTAGAAAAGATCGAGGAAGCATTTGAGCTTTGGGGAGATTCGAATTTGGGAGAGCGATTCACCCCGGACGCCGCGAACCAGGTCGCAGAATATCTATCTGATCGATGCAACTTTGTGTCGGTGCTGGCGGGGGACGTCGATGAGGATGAAGCCGTTTTGAAGAGGCTGACTATGCAGCAGTATCAGTCTTTTAAAGCGATTCTTTCAAATCCACGGATACTAACTAAGGGGCCCGCTGGCTCAGGAAAGACCATGATCGCGCTTTGGGGCGCGCAAGCAATGGCTGAACGAGGACGCCGGGTTTTGGTTATCTGCTTTAACAGGCTACTCGCGCGGTGGCTCCAACACACCTGCGACGACCGAAATGTCACGATACGGAGTTTCTTTTCCCTATGCCGTGAGCGCGTCACAAAGGGAGGCGTTCGATTTGACGTTCCGCGCGAGAAAGATGAGCAGCTTAAGTTTTGGGGGCAAACGGCACCTGAGCTTTTCAATCAAGCGCTTTCGAACGCGACAGAAGACGATCAATTCGACGCCGTCTTTGTAGATGAAGCTCAGGATTTTCACGCGAATTGGTGGATCCCCGTTCAATTGCTCTTGAAAGATCCTGACGCCGGCCCGCTCTTTCTATTCTTTGATCCTGATCAGGCCGGAGTTTATGGCCACGGAGACCAATATCCGGAAAAAGGAATGGTGCGGTTCGATTTAACCGAGAACTGCCGAAATACTCAACGGATCACAAAATATTGCGGTTCGATACTGACGAGGGAAATCAAGAGTTTCGAACTGTGTCCGATAGGCGTCAAACCGCAGATATTGGGGGCTGTGGCGGATCCCTCACATCGGGCGCAAAATGTTCGCCGGTTGGTAAGCAATCTACTCGGAGAGGGTTTCCACCCGTCACGAATCGCGATTCTTTCCCCATGGGATTCAGATACAACTTTTAGTTCCTTAAACTATCTTTCGTCAGTCAACAACGTCCAGATCATCACGGATCCTGAGAATTTTAATCTCTGGCTAACCGGTCAAGGTATATGGGGTGGTACGATCAAAGCCTTCAAGGGACTAGAGGCAGACTGCGTAATTGTTTCGGACATACCCGCGCAAGATTCCAAGGCTTTCACACTAGCGGATCTATACGTGGCGTCGTCTCGAGCAAAACATCGGTTGGCCTTTGTGCCCTCGTCCGTGGAAGCGGAAGGGAACCTGAAAGCTTGGGCAGAGACGATTCGGGACAATTCGGAGCCATGAAATTCTATTTTCACAACAAGGGAGATTTTCTTAAGTCGGTAAGGTCTCTACGGCGAAATGGCGGCCCGAAACAAACGGCAGCAGAGAGAGTTGAAGAGATGATCGGCAGAATTGAGTGGGACGCGAATTGTCTAGCTCATCTGCCAATGGAAAGGGACGAACGGATTAACCACGCGATGAAGTATAGCCTGCCAGGGTCGTGCCTACTTGTGACGGCTCAGGGCGACGACGGTGTGTGGTTTCTCTTTGTTGGAGACCATTCGGATACCGAAGGCTGGTTGGACGCCCATCGCGGACTACAGATCGCGGTAAACCAAAAGAAGCAAATTCAGCCCGTGCTCGTGAGCGTTCCTGGTTCGAAAGAGCGGCCGAGCGCAAGTATACGCATTACGTCGGATGAACGCCCCTTGCTAGAACGAATATCGTTCCCAGAGTTTGACGAGCTAGTGGGGGACCCCGCATCACGCACCGAATTAAAAGCATTGCGCGAAGAATCGAGTGACGACGATATTCAGTCGGTCGTTGCGAAGCTCAGTGATTTCGATATGCAATCACTAGCAATTGACCTGCTGACGCATCTCCGCAAAGGCGAAATGGATGAGGCCCTGACCCGTATCGACGTATTCTTTTGCCGCGCATCGAATGTCATTGAGAGCCCGGCGATTCTTGCAGAGAGATCG
>OCTA010004453.1_pt1 | contig 12277 bp, 7 predicted proteins | sample 1538991 | NCBI WGS metagenome assembly OCTA01 (sample SAMEA3539302, study PRJEB22396) | soil metagenome | biome: tundra; feature: field; material: soil | place: USA | collected 2010-05 | depth 0.15 m
CCGGAAGGTAAAACTTTGCGGCTTGGTGTCGCGGCGGCGGGGAGCTAAATTGTCGCCATGTCGCACGCCGATTTTGTCCATTTGCATCTGCACACCGAGTATTCCCTGCTTGATGGCGCCTGCCGTGTGGACAAGCTCGTCGAAAAGGCGCACGAGCTGAAATTTTCCTCGCTCGCCATCACCGACCACGGCGCGATGCACGGCGTCATTGATTTTTATCAGGCCGCGCGGGCGAAAGGCATCAAGCCCATCATCGGCTGCGAAGTCTATGTCGCGCCCGGCAGCCGGCTGGAAAAAAAGACCGGCGGCGGCGGCGGCACGCGCGATGTGTATCATCATCTCGGCCTGCTCGCGAAGGACAACACCGGCTACAAAAATCTCATCAAGCTCACGACCGCCGCGCATCTGGAGGGCTATTATTACAAGCCGCGCATTGATAAAGCAATTTTGGCGCAACACAGCCAGGGCTTGATTGCGCTGTCCGGTTGTCTCGCGAGCGAGATTCCCGACTGGATCATGAAAGACCAGTTGGCCAAGGCGCGCGACGCAGTGGATTTTTTCAAGCAGACGCTCGGCGCGGACAATTTTTTCCTCGAACTGCAAAACCACGGCATCCCCGAACAGGCCAAGGTCAACCAGCATTTGATCGCGTGGTCAAAAGAATTTGGCCTCAAGCTCGTCGCGACGAACGACGTGCATTACATCGAGAAAAGCCATTCGCATGCGCACGACTGTCTCGTCTGCATCGGCACGCAATCGCTGTTGAGCGATCCGAAGCGCATGAGCGCGGGCTATGTGCCGGAACAGTTTTATCTGCGCAGCGCGGATGAAATGAAGGCGCGTTTCGCCGAGGTTCCCGAAGCGGTATTGAACACGATGGAAGTCGCCGAGAAGTGCAATCTGGAAATCGAGTTCGGCAAATTGCACTACCCGGTGTTTCATCCGCCGGAACATTTCACGCGCGAAGGATTTTTGCGGCAGTGGCTCGCGGAAGGACTTTTTACCCGCTATGGGCTTCGTGCAAAAGTTGTTGGAAAAGATTTTATTGTTGAGCCGCCAATTTATGACCCAGCACGACTCCCAACTTATCAGCCAAAAAATGCCCCGATTAACCTCAATGGTTATGACATGGATGATCCGGCAATCAAGGCGGCCGTCAAAGTTGTCATTGACCGTCTGAACGTGGAGATGGCGGTCATCGAGAAAACCGGTTTCATTTCCTACTTTCTCATCGTCGGCGATTTTATCCGTTACGGCCGTAGCGTCGGAATTTCCTGCGTGGCGCGCGGCAGCGCCGCCGGTTCGCTCGTCACTTTTTTGCTGGAGATCGCCAACGTGGATCCGATCCGTTACGGCCTGCTGTTCGAGCGGTTCCTGAATCCCGAACGCGTCAACCCGCCGGACATTGACATTGATTTTGCGGACGACCGCCGCGCCGACGTCATTGAATATGTCCGCCAAAAATACGGGCGCGATTCCGTGGCGCAAATCATCACGTTCGGCACGATGGGCGCGAAATCCGTCGTGCGCGATGTCGGGCGCGTGATGGGTTTGCCGTATGGCGATGGCGACCGGCTGGCGAAATTGATTCCCGCCGAATTGAAAATGGATCTGGCGAAGGCGCTCAAGCAGGTGCCTGAACTCAAGGAGGCCTACGAGAACGAGGAGGTCACGCGCGAGCTGATTGACACGGCATTCATCCTTGAAGACCTCACCCGAAACGCCAGTGTTCATGCGGCGGGCGTGGTCATCGGCGACCAGCCGCTGGTGAATTTGCTGCCGCTGAAAATGGACGAGAACGGCACCATCGTGACGCAATACGCGATGAATCCCGTCGGCGAACTCGGCCTGTTGAAGATGGATTTTCTCGGGCTGAAAACGCTGACCGTCATCCGCAACACCTGCGAAATGGTGAAGCGCACGCAGGGCATTGACGTGCTGATTGACAGCCTGCCGCTGGACGACAAAAAAACTTACGATCTGCTGAACCGCGCGGAAACGCTCGGCGTGTTCCAGTTGGAATCCGGCGGGATGCGCGACCTGTGCAAAAAATTCCAGATCAGCTCCGTCGAGCACATCACCGCGCTGGTTGCGCTGTATCGGCCCGGCCCGATGGATTTGATTCCCGATTTCATCAAACGCCGTCACGGCGAAATTGAAATCAAATACGAGCATCCGCTGCTCGAACAGATTTCCAAGGAGACCTACGGCATCCTGATTTATCAGGAGCAGGTCATGCAGGCCACACAGTTGCTCGCCGGCTACACGCTCGGCGGCGCGGATTTGCTGCGGCGCGCGATGGGCAAGAAAAAGGTCGAGGAAATGCAGAAGCAGCGTGAGTCCTTCGTCAAGGGCTGCCACGAGAAAAACCAGATTCCAAAGACGAAGGCGAACCAGATTTTTGATTTGCTCGAAAAATTTGCGGGCTACGGTTTCAACAAATCGCACGCCGCCGCGTATGCCATCGTCGCGTATCAGACCGCGTATCTGAAGGCGAATTATCCGGTGGAGTTCTACTGCGCCATGATGACGAACGACATGGCGAACACGGAAAAGTTGTCCGAATACATCGCCGAGGCGCGCGAAGTCGGCATCGAGGTTTTGCAGCCGGACGTGAACGAGAGCGGAGTCTTTTTCGCGCCCGCGCGCGACGGCAACGCGATTCGTTTCGGCCTCGCCGCGATCAAGGGCGTGGGCGAAGCGGCGGTCGAGGCGATCTTGAAGGCGCGGAAGGAGAGCGGAAAATTCAAGACGCTTTCCGAACTGTGCGAGCGCGTGGACGGCCGCACGTTGACGAGAAAACCATTGGAAGCATTGATCAAAACCGGCGCGTGCGATGCTTTTGGCCAGACGCGCGCGACGCTGTTCGCGCAGATCGAGCGCACGCTCGCCCGCGCGGCGAGCATCCTTTCCGACAAACAGAAAGGGCAGAGTTCGCTCTTCGGCGCGCTGGAAGAAAAAACGCCGCCGATGCCGGAGTCCATCAGCAATTTGCCCGAATGGCCGCAGCACGAACTGCTCGCGCACGAAAAAGAGCTGCTCGGTTTTTACGTCACCGGCCATCCGCTGACGCCGCTTGTGCCGCTGCTCGAAAAGTATTCGCTCACAAATACAGTCAAGCTTGCCGAACTGCCGAACCGCAGTTTGACGCGCATCGGCGGCATGATCGCGGCGGTCACGCACGGGTTCTCAAAAAAATCCGGCAAGCCGTATTCGATGGTGACGCTGGAAGATTTGGACGGCTCGGTGCAACTGCTGGTGATGAACGATTACGACAAGTTCCGTCCGCTGCTCGAAGCGAACAAGGCCATCCTCGTTGTCGGCGAAATCAGCACCGGCGAGGACAAACCGAAAATATTTCCGCAGGAGATCATGCCGCTCACGGACGCGCCGAAAAAATACACGAAGCAGGTGCATCTCCGGTTGCACACCGCGCACCTGAAACCGGAGCAGCTTGAATCCGTCAGCGAGATCGTCGCGGCTCACGCGGGGAAATGCCCGCTGGTTCTCTGCTTTATGCGGCCTGAAGGCGCGACGGTCTTTGTCGGCGCGCACGAAAAATTCGGCGTCACGCCGTCGCTGGAACTTGAACAGGCGGTGAACAAACAGTTCGGCGAAAAAACTTATTACGCCCGCGTGGACACCAGCCTGCCTGAAAAACAACGCCGCAGTTGGGAAAAGAAAAATGGCGCGGGCGGCGAGGAATAAAAAAACTCGCCAAGGCCGGTGGTTTGTTGCAGATTTCTGCGCCAAAATTAACCAAACCAATACGACATGAAAACCACACTTATATTAGCCGTCACGGGAATCGTGGCCGCGCACCTTTCCGCCGCGCCGGTGGACTGGAGCAAACTGCCGCCGGCGGCGAAGACCGAAGGCGTCACGTTTGCAAAAGACATTCAGCCGCTGTTCAAGGAATCCTGCGTGCGCTGTCACGGCCTGGAGCGTCCCAAGGCGCAGCTCCGCCTCGACTCGATCGAAGGGGTTCTGAAAGGCGCCAAGCAGGGGCCGGTTCTCAAAACAGGTGACAGCGCCAACAGCCTGCTCGTCAAAGCAGTTTCACAACTTGATCCGGAAACCGCCATGCCGCCCAAGCCGCGCGCCCGTCGCGGTCCCGGTGGTCCGCAGGGAACCAACGCGCCTGCGATGCCGCCGCGCGAAGGTGGCCCGGGCGGTGGTCCCAATGCCGGTGGTCCGCCGCCGATGGGCGGTGAAGGCGATCATGGTCCCGGCGGCCCGCCGCCCGGTGGTCCTGGCCCGGGCGGACAACGGAATTTCGGGCCGCCCGCCAAGCCGCTGACCGCCGAGCAGGTCGGTTTGATTCGCGCGTGGATTGATCAGGGAGCGAAATAATTATTCGGAAAACAAAAGCGCCGCGTTGGAAAAAAATCCAGCGCGGCGATTTTTTTGTGGAATTGAATTTTATTTCACCGCCGCCCAAACGCGATGCACGTCGTCGTGCTCGTCCAGCGCCTGCAAAAATTCCCCGACTTCGGCGTGCTGCGCCTCGGTCAGTTCGGGAAACTGTTTGGGCACAAAACCGATTTCGCTCGTCACCACCGTCCAGCCGTTGGCCGAAAGCCATTTGGAAACGGCGGCCACCGCCGTGCGTTCGCAAATGAATTTTGCGCCCGCCGCGCCTTCGGGAATATCGTCATTCTGCTCGCTTGAAAGTGTTTCGACCTCGTTCGCGCCCGCTTCAATGGCGGCGGTTTCGCGGTCAATGTTCGCGTCGGGATGATGCGCCTCGACGAGGCCGACATGATCGAACAAAAATTTGTTGCTGCCGGTGGTGGCAAGCTGGCCTTTCTTGAAGAGCACGCGGATTTCCGGCGCGGTGCGGTTCACGTTGTCCGTATAAACCTCAACAATGACGGGCACGTTGTGCGGCGCGCGGCCTTCATACACGACGTGTTCCATGATGAGTTTTTCGCCGCCGAGGCCCGCGCCCTTGTTGATGGCGCGCTGGATGGCGTCCTTGGTCACGCTTTCCTTTTTCGCTTTTTCCACGGCGGTGAAAAGGCGCGCGTTCATCGCGGGATCAGCGCCGCCCATTTTGGCGGCGACCGAAATTTCACGAACAAGTTTTCCAGTCGTCCGGCCTTTTTTGAGGCCGGCGACCAATCGTTTGGCATGTAGCCATTGGCGTCCCATAGTCGGGAAATTTAACCAAAAACGGCGGCGGGATTCAACCGAATCAATTATTTATTGTCCGGGACACTTTTAAAAGTTCCGTATCGCAACGCCAGCGTCGGCAGCACGAGCAGATTCAATGGCGCGCTGTTTTTCATTTCCGCCAAATTAAATTTACTTCGTTGCCTCCGTATTGGGCAGCGGAATTTTTTTCATCGTCCGCAAAATATAATACACCACGGGCGTGGCGACGAGCGACAACAGCACTGAGATGCACAGCGCGCCGATGACGGCGATGGCCAGCGGACGCAGCATGTCCGCGCCTGAACCGATGCCCCACGCCAGCGGCAACATTCCCAACGCAGCGGCGAGCGAGGTCATCAGCACCGGACGCAAACGGCGGTGGCCGGAACGCACCAGCGCCTCGACCAGTTCCACGCCGTCGGCTTCCAGTTGCTGCACGAAGTCGAGCATGAGAATCCCGTTTTTGGCGACGATGCCGACGCCGATGATCGCGCCCAGGAATGAAACGATGTTCAGCGTGATGCCTGTGAGCCACAGCGCGGCGACCGTTCCGAACATGGCGAGAATTGCGCCGAAGACAATCGCTATTGGCTCGTTGAATGAACGGAATTCAATCAGCAGCACGGTGAACACGAGCAGGATGGCGGCGAGCAAAACCATCACGAGGTTGCGGAAGGATTCCTGTTGCTGCTGGTAAAGGCCGCCGTATTCGACCGTGCCGGGCGGCAGCCATTTGTCCTGGCTCAATTTGTCCTGAATTTCTTTCATCGCACTGCCGAGGTCGCGGCCTTCGAGCCGCGCAGAGACGCTGATGTCCTGCCGCAAATCATCGCGAACCAATTCAACTTCGCTCGGTTCTTCGGTCACGGTGGCGACTTGGTTCAGCCGCACGACCGTGCCGTTGGCCGCGCGCAGCGGCAGTTCGCTCAACGCGACGATGTGATTGACGCTCGCCGGATTTGCCAGAACACGGATGTTGACGATGCGGTCGCCTTCCAAAACATACGACGCGGTCTGGCCAAGCAACGCAGTGTTCACGGCTTCAGCGATGTCTTGAACGCTCAACCCAAACCGCGCAGCGTCGGCAGGGCGCACGCGCAAGTTGATGGACGGGCCGGTTTCCGTCAGGCCGTCAAATGTGTCCACGATGCCGGGAATTTTTTTGATTTCTTCCTCCACGCGCGGCGCGGTCTGCTTCAGCCATTTCAAATCGGGCGAGAACAATTTGATCTCGACCGGGTTGGGTGTCATCTGTAAATCGCCGATCACATCGGTCAGGATGCCGGGAAAATCCCAGCGAAACGCGGGGAATTGTTCGTTGTAAGTGTGGCGCAAATCGGCGATGACCTCGTCGGTCGAATGCTTGCGGCCGGGTTTGAGTTTGACCGCGAAGTCGCCACGATACGCCTCGGTGACGAACGGTCCCATTTCTGCGCCCAGCCGGCGCGAATAACTTTCCACGTCCGGGTTGGCGGACAAAATCTGCTCCACCGCCTCAAGCTGGCGCGAAGTTTCAGTGAGGCTTGTGCCGGATGGCGCCCAGAAATCAATGACAAAACCGCCTTCGTCAAACTCGGGCAGAAAATCGGAATTCAACTGCCGGTAAATGAACACCGATGACACGAGCACCGCGCCGCAGGCCAGCAACGTCACCCAGCGAAACCGCAGCGCCGCACTCAGCGCGCGTTCGTAAACGCGGATGATGCGCGTCAGCAGCCAGCCGCCGTCCAGATTTTTTGGCTCGTGACCATGCGCCAATTTTTTGCGGTCGCGGATAAACCAGGCGGCCAGCGACGGCGTGAGCGTGAGCGCCAAAACCAGCGATGTGAGCAGTGAGACCACCATCGTCAGCGCCAGCGCCCGGAAAAAAACGCCCGTGATGCCGGACAAAAATGCGAGCGGAAGGAACACCACCACCGGCGTCAGCGTCGAGCCGATGAGCGGCGTCAGAATTTCGCCGACGGCCTCCTGAATTCCCGCCAGTCGGGGGCGACCGGCGGCGATTTTCACACACATCGCCTCGACGACGATGATCGCGTTGTCAATCACCAGCCCGATGGACGCCGCGATGCCGCCCAGTGTCATCATGTTGAAACTCATGTTGGCCAGTTTCATGGCGATGAGAGTGATCAAAACGGTGATGGGAATCGTAACGATGGCCGTCCACACGCTGCCCCAGTTTTTCAGGAAGAAATACAGGATCAGCACCGACAGAATCAGTCCGAAAACGATGGCGTCCCACACGCTGCTCACCGAATCGCGCACGAAAAGCGACTGGTCGTAGTAAAACGCGAGGTGCATGTCCGGCGGCAATTCCTGCCGGAGCTGCGACAATTGTTTTTTCAGCGCGTTGGCGATGTCAAGCGTGCTGCCGGTCGCGTGGCTTTGGATGTTCAACAGCACCGCATCGCGGCCTTGCGCGGTTACGGATTTGAAGACCGGCTTCGGCCCGCGCTCGACGCGCGCCACGTCCTTGACCTGCACCGGATGGCTGCCGTGAACCGCGATCACCAGACTTTCAATGTCCGCCGCCGAATGGACGCGCCCGTCCACCGTCGTCAGATACAAATGATAATTTTCCTCCATCATGCCGGCAGACGCGAAGAGATTGTTTTTCGTCAGCGCGTCGCTCACGTCCGACAGACCGAGACCGTTGGCCTGCAATTTCAGCGGGTCAACGACGACGTGATATTCCGGCTCGCGGCCGCCGGTGATTTCCACATGGGCAACGCCGGGAATCTGGAGAAAGCGCGGCTTCAGTTCATAATTCGCTGTCTCCCAGAGCGACATGATGTCACGGTTGGAACTGGTGAGGCTGATGCCGATGATGGGAAAAATCGAGAACGTCACGCGCTCAATCTCCGTCGAGGCGGTCGCGGGCAGGTCGCTGCGGATTTGCGAGAGCCGCCCCAGCACATACAGTTCCGACTGCGACATGTCCACGTCCCAGTTGAAAAAAACATTGATCTGCGCCGAGCCGCGCTTCGTGGCCGAGCGCACCGTGACCGCGCCGGGAATGTCCTTCATCGCCTCCTCGATGGGGCGTGTGACCGTCGCCATCATTTCGTCGGCGGGCGTGATGCCGTTGTCCACGAGGATGACGACGCGCGGAAAATTCGTCTGCGGAAAGACCGACGATGGCATGCGCAGCGCGCAAAAAACTCCCGCCAGACACAACGCCGCCGCGATAAATGTGATGGACAGCGCGTGCCTCGTGGCGAACCGGCCCAAAGGCGAAATGGCATCGGGCTTCATTTGGCGCTGGACGAATTGGTGGACGAAGTTTCGTCGCCCGGGGAATTTTGGACGCTGATTTTGGTTTTTTCCGGCAGGCCGTAAGCGCCGACGGTCACGACGGAATCGCCGGCCTTGAGTTCGGGCGCTTCAACTTCGACCCAGCCGTTCTCGCGCAAGCCGGTTTGCACCGGCGTTTGCGCCGCTTCATCGCCTTTGACCAGCGCAATGACGCTTTTGCCGCTTTCATCCGTCACCACGCCTGCGACAGGCGCGACGAGACAGTTCGTGTGAACCGCCGTCACGATGCGCAGTGAAACAAATTGTCCGGGCCGCAGCGCGCCGCCCGCCGGCAACCGCGCGCGCACGAGAACCGTGTCATTGTTTTTGTCCACGCTCGGACTGACAAAAGAAAGTTCCGTCGTCAGTGGCGGCTCAGTCAATACTTCGACCGGCTGGCCGGATTTTAAATCAACCGCCGCCGCCGCCGGAATTTCCGCGCTCACGGCAAGCCGGCTCAAATCCATCACTTCCGCGACGACCGTGGTCAAATCCACCGCCTGGCCGGGCTTGACGTTGACGCGCACGACCGTGCCGGACAACGGCGCGGTGACGCGCAACAAGGCCAGTTGCGTCTCGGCATCCTGCAAATTTTTCAACGACGTGTTTTGCTGCGCGTATAATTCTTTCTGCCGCGCTGCTTGCTGCAGTGCGTTTTCCACCGTCGTCGTTGCGGAATTCAATTCCACCAGCATGTCGCCTTTCGTCACCTGCTGTCCTTCGACGACGTTCACTTTTGTTACGACACCTGCGGATGGCGCGGCAAGTTGCGCGCTGGCGGCGGCCTGTTCCGCCGCGGCCGGCGCGGGTTCAACCGTGCCGTAGCCCTGGACGTAACGATGCAGCGTAGCGAATTTGAGCGCGCCCGTCTGGACAGTCACGATGGTCGGCGTCGTTTCGTCGCCTTTTGATTCAGACGCCTCGCCGCGCGATTTGACCAGCGCAACGACGCCCAGACCGGCAACCAAAACGACGACGATGCCGATGATGATATGTTTTCGGTTCATTGAGGAGAAGGGTTGGGATTTTCAGGTGAAATTTTTCGGATGACGGCGGCAATCGAATCCGCCGGGCTTTGCAGCGCGTCTTCCAGCGCGCCGACGGCGGATTGCAGTTGCGCGTTGCCATCGAGCTGGGCGAGCCGGACGGAATTCAATTCGATCTCCGCACTGGACAAATCCAGCCGTTCGGCGACGCCGGCCTGCACCTGTGCGGCCACGGATTTTTGCTGCTGCTCGGCGGCGGCGAGCACCGAGGCTCCGGTTTGCAATTGCTTGCGCGCTGATTCCAGCCCGGCGACCGCGCGGTCAATCGCGCCGATGACCTGCGCCTGCAACGCGACGAATTTCGCGGCCGATAATTTTCTCCGCGCCTCGGCCTCGGCAATCGGCCCCTGGTTTTGATCCAGAATCGGCAGCTCCAGCGTGACACCGAGGCTCCATTGGCTGTCGCCGGCATTGCCGGAGTTCCAGGCGTAAGCGGGGCCGAGATGCAAATCGGGATATTGCTTGGCGATTTGCAGCCGCAGGTCGGCCTCCGCCGCCGCGTAATCCGCCAGCGCGCCAAGAATGTCCGCGCGTCCGCGCAACGCAACGCCGCGCGCGTCCGCTGTCGTCAGCGCATCCGGCACATCTGCGGAAAAATCAAATTCGAGATTCACGCCGTCCAGCGCGGCAACGCTCACACCGAGCGCTTGCGCCAAGCGCGAATGAGCATCATCACGTTTCGCCTGCGCGGCGGACAAATCAAGCTGCGACTTGTTCATCGCGATCTGCGCGGTAGTCAGTTCCGGGCGGGAAATGGCTCCGGCATCAAGCCGCTGCTGCAACTGTTTTACAATTTCCGTCTGCGCGGCGAATTGAGCTTGCAGCAGCGCGGCGCGGCGTCCGCTCATTTGCAAATCCATCAGGCTGTTGCGGACGTTGCTGCGAACCTGCCAGGCCGCCGTGACAAAACTCCAGCGCGCGGACTCGGCCACCTTCTCGGCCTCGGCGATGCGTTTGCCGCGTTTGCCGGCGGTTTCAATCGGGATGTCAAACGTCACCGGAATGAGCCACGGACTGTAGTTGTCGGGGATGCCGCCATCGTAGCCGGGCGACACAGACACGGACGGATTGGGCCGCGCACCCGCCGTCAGCGCGCCCGCCTCGGCCACGCGCCATTGCGCGCGGGCGACTTCGAGGTCGGGATGAAAATAAAACGCGGCGAGCGTGAGCGCATTCAAATCCCACTTTTCCAGCGGCCAGCCGGGCAGTTCGTGGCCGAGATTTTGCGCGAGGAATTTTTTCAGGCCGGGGTCGTCCAGCCGGCGCGCGTCGAACTGCGCGGCGGATTTCTCCGGCGCGAGCGGCTTTGATTCAAAGTGCGCGCAACCGGTGGCGGCGACGATCCCGCATAGGAGCGGCCAAATTTTCAGGCGGGCAGACACGCGCTCAAATTACTTGGCAGCCACGCCACTGGCCAGATTTTTGAAGCTGCACGCGGGAACAATTGAATTCATGCGGTTGTTTATCCAACGCTGGCGGGCGGATTGCCAGCCAAATCCGGCGGATGACAAAAAATTCATCTGGCGCTGCCACCGCGTTCCGGGCCGGCGCTTACTCAATCGTCGAACCAGCCACCTTCGACAGCTTGTAGTTTTGGAAAAAATTGTTGTCCCAGAACCATTCGCCGGTGTCGAGCCGCTGATAATAGACGGCAAATTCAAAAACCGCCGACGCGTTGTCGAGGTTGAATTCACCCGTCTTGAAATTCCACTGCTCCGCGTCGCTGGGCGGGGCGGCGGGATATTCCGAAATAAACGGGCCGCCGTAAGTGGCGACCGTGTCATTCCAAGTGACCCCGTGATTGGCGGTGTAGCGGATGCCCACGCGTTTGGCAAACGACAGGTTGTTGACCAAAATGGATCCCTCCATCCACGAAGTCTCGAACACGAACCCACCGCCCGCGTCCGTTCCCTGCCGGGCCACGGCCTGGTTGAGCACCACGTTGTCGCCGGCGACCGAGCGGCTGTCGCCCACGAGATAGTTGGCGGAGCCGTAGTTGTCCCAATCGGTGATGCCGGCCTGGGTGCAACTGACGACCAATTCGTGCGTGAAAAAACCGCCGTCGCGGCCGAAGAGATCGTAGTCGCCGTAATTGGCCAGCCAGGGCAGCGTGATGTCCTGCCACGCGCCGCCGCCGGTGTTGTAGTGGGCGCGCACATCTTTGGTGGCCGCCACGTTTTTGACCTTGGCGCGCACCTGCGTGTCTTGCTCGACATACATGCCGTCAATGTTCACGTCCGTCGTGTGGGCATATTTCAAACGTATCAAGTTGCTCATAATTTTTTACCTCCGTTTTTGGTTTGAACCGGATCAGGCACCAGAACCCGCCTGACCTTTTCATTTCTACCCCATGACCGGCGGACGGACAACAAGTATCTTCAAAACCTGTTCCGCACATGACAAAGAATTCATTTGGGATTCAGGTGCAATTCATGTTGATTTGGTGAAATGAATCCGCTGGCACAACGCCAGCCTCGAAATCCAACATACAAATCATGAAAAATAAAATCATCATCGCCGGATTGCTCGCTGCCGCCATCGTCGTGGTCGGAGCCGCCGGTTGCGCGTCGGAAAAACAGGAGCAGGCGGAATTGCAGGCGCAGGCCAAGATCAGCAAGGAACAGGCGCAGCAGACCGCGCTCGCGAAAGCGCCCGGCGGCACCATCAAGGAAGGCGAACTGGAAAAGGAAAAAGGCAAATTGATCTGGTCATTTGACATCGCCACGCCGGATTCCAAGGACATCACCGAAGTGAACGTGGACGCCATCACCGGCGACGTC